>Ga0214473_10004090_pt1 | contig 17549 bp, 20 predicted proteins | sample RVTome_7_FD_203509 | JGI IMG/M metagenome (GOLD analysis project Ga0214473, IMG submission 203509) | Soil microbial communities from uranium-contaminated site in the Upper Colorado River Basin, Wyoming, United States - RVT98D197 | ecosystem: Environmental > Terrestrial > Soil > Contaminated >... | reverse complement strand
CCCCTCACTTCGGGACCGGTTTCCTTGTACCTCGCCCTGGAGCAGGGGAGGACGTTCGCCACGACCGCCGCGGTGAACTCCCTCGCCGGCGGAGCCGCGGTGGGGGTGTTCTGCCTGGCCTATGCCGCGGCAGCTTCACGCGGGGGGTGGATAGCCAGTACCGTCTGCGGTTTATCGGTCTTTTTCTGCGCCGCCGCCCTGTTGCGGTTTCTGCCGCTGTCGTTGTTGCCGACCTTCGTCGCCGTGACCATCCTGCTCGTCGGGGTACGGTTCCTCCTTCCGGTCCCCGATCGCGGGTTCGATGACATGACGGCCCCCTGGTGGGATCTGCCTTCCCGCGTTGTTGTCGCCACGGGAATCGTGCTCCTGCTAACGGAGGGAGCACAGATCCTCGGACCGAGGTGGAGCGGGCTTCTCGCGCCGTTTCCCCTGTTCGTCAACGTGACGGTGGCATTCGCCCACCGAAACCATGGGGTCCAGGCCGGCATTCTGGTACTGCGGGGGACCGTTATGGCCCTGTTCGCCTTCGCGGTTTTTTTCCTCGTCGTCGGCGGCCTTCTTCCCCGATTCGGCATCGGTTGGACCTACGCGATTGCCGCCGCCCTGGCGGTCACCGTTAACGGATTTTCCCTGCGTGGAATCCATGGGAATATCGAGGTAGATTAACGCCGGAGGAATTTCCCTTGTGCCGATGGCGAGGCTTAGGGGGGGCAGGTCATACCCTCACCCGACGAAGGACGAATGGCGTTCGAACCGGTCACTCCTTCTCCCGGTAGACAACGGCGCGGTCGCGTCCGGCCTGCTTGGCGGCATACAAGGCGGTGTCAGCGGCGTGCAGAAATTCACGTATCGTTGAAATTCTTGAAGTGGTCGAGATCGAGCATCGCGACGCACAGCGGGGATTTCCCTCGACGAGCATGATGCAGCTCGCGCGACAGACTGTCTTCCAGGTGGCGCCGGTGTTTGTCCTATGGCAGGAAGGGAAGCCGGGGAGATCGAATCAATCCATCCGAGTGACCGGAGCATTCCGTTTTGATCCGCCCCGATGTCCACGCCGCCGGAGTCCTGATTTCGATCGAAGGCATTACCCAAGCGACCTTCTTGAAGTCGTCGAATTCCACGGCGGGACCTCCCGGGTGGAAAGCCGGATAGGGGAAAGAGCGAAATATCTGATCCGCATCCCCGGGTAAACATCGACTCCTTGAACGATTCCATCCGGTGATCGTATCCCCCCGGACCGGGATCAATCCTTCAGGAGAAATGTCACACTCATGTTCACACGGAATTCAGTGACTTTCCCGCCAGTTACAATGATTTTCTGTTCCTTGATCCAGGCTCCCTGGATCCCTTCGAGCGTCTTCGAGGCGCGGGCAATCCCCGATTGGATCGCATCCTCGAAACTCTTGGGCGACGTTGCCGTGATCTCCACTACCTTCGCGACCGACACTCCCGCGCCTTTCCCCAATGTGGCCGACATAACAGCTCCTTTCTCCAAGAAGGTTTACCGCAGGGAATTCCTACACATGTGTACTCGCCTCGATGGATCCCCCATGTCATCGCCGGGTCTCCCGCATCCGCAGTTGTAGCACATGGCGCCTTCCTCCCTTCCGTCGGGAAATCCCTTTTTCCGCCTTGCGCGGCCGGAAGGGGTCTCCCCCCTTCCGGCCGACTTCTTCGGCCCCAACGACTCCAAACGCTGGAACTTCCCTACTTCTTCTTACACGTACATTTTTCGGATGGCTTGCTGCAGCCGACGCATACCCCGTTCTTGATCGCCATGCCGCAAGTCTTGCATGGTTCACATCCACATGTCTGGCACATAGAAACCTCCTTCATTCAGGGTGGTAGTAGTTGGAAGCACGTTACTTCCCCTTGCAGCGACCGATGAAATCCTTGTCTTCCTGCCCGGCTTTGTCCTTTGCATATCCGTATTCCTGCGGACCCATTCCCGGATTACACACACGATAATCCTGCCCGCCAGCCTTCGGTATCGGCTTTCGTCCGATATGCGAGTCGCCGTTTGTCTGATTCTCGAACCGGTGTTTGTCCTATGGGCAGGAAGGGGAGCCGGAGGATTCGGATCATCCAGTTGATTGTCTCCACACTCGGGCACAATTTCTTGACGACTGATCAGCCCCCCGTAAACCTCTCCAACTGCACAAGGGGTTTCGCCCCCCACCGATCGGTCGGGGAAAGCCGTCCAACCAGCTTCCCGCGGCGCATCCAAGACTCGCGTTATGAAGAGTTCTTCACTGACGGGTAAGTTGGCGGAACTGCTATGCATTGCAGCCATTTTTCCTCTCCTTCCATTGCGGTTCTCCCCGGTCTTCATCACAGTATTGTCCCCCGCGTCGGAGACAAGACGGCCGGAAAAGGCGAACTCCCCTCCCGGCCGCGAGACCCTGCTTCCCTAACTCGTAACCGCTCCCCTCGCCGCGCTGCCGACGAGCCGGGTGTATTTCCCCAGGACGCCTCTCGGATATTTCGGCTCCGGTGCGTTCCACCGGGCAAGACGGTCCGCGATTTCCGCGTTGCCCGCGTCGAGGGAAATCGACCGTCCCTCCGGGTCGATGGTAATCCGGTCGCCTTCACGGACGACGGCGATCGCTCCCCCCGCCTGTGCCTCCGGGGCGACGTGCCCGACCATGATCCCGTGCGTGCCGCCCGAAAACCGCCCGTCGGTGACCAGCGCGACGTCTTTCCCCAGCCCGGCACCCATCAGCGCGGCCGAAGGGGATAGCATCTCCCGCATCCCCGGACCGCCTTTCGGCCCCTCGTACCGGATCACGATCACGTCGCCCTTCCGGATGTTTCCGCCCAGGATGGCGTCCAGCGCGTCCTCTTCCCGGTCGAAGACCCGGGCCGGCCCGGCATGGCGGGTAAGCTCCTTCCCGCTCAGCTTCAGGACCGCCCCTTCCGGGGCGAGGTTTCCGCGAAGAACCGAGATGTGCCGCCCGGGCGGCGCGAACGGGTTGTCCGGCGATGCGAAGATGTCCTGTCCACCGGGGCAGGGCGATACGTTCGCGAGGTTTTCCGCCACCGTGTTTCCCGTGACGGTCATGCAATCCCCGTGGAGAAGCCCGGCGTCGAGCAACGTCTTCATCACCATGGGGATGCCGCCGATCCGGTCCAGGTCCGCCATGACGTACTTCCCGAACGGCTTGAAGTTGCCCAGCATCGGGACCTTCCGCCCGATCTCGTGGAAATCGTCCAGTTCCAGCGGAACCCGCGCCTCGTGGGCCAGCGCGAGGATGTGCAGGACGCCGTTCGTCGAACCCCCGAGGGCCATCATCACGACGATGCCGTTCTCGAACGCCTCGCGTGTTGCGATGTCGCGCGACCGGATCCCGCGCCGAAGAAGCAGGAGCAGCGCCTGGACGGAATCGACGCAATCTCTCCGCTTCTCCCGCGAAATCCGGTTCCCCCGGTCCACCGCCGCGTGGGAGGCGGAACCCGGAACGCTCAGCCCCATCGTCTCGATCACCGACGCCATCGTATTGGCCGTGTACATCCCCCCGCACGAGCCCGCGCCGGGGCAGGAGTGGCACTCCACCTGGCGCAGGTCCTCGTCCGTCATCCTTCCCGCCGCGTGGGCACCGATCGCCTCGAACGCGCTCACGATCGTGAGGTCTTCCCCCTTGTACCGGCCCGGGAGGATCGTCCCCCCGTACAGCGTCAACCCGATGCCGTTGTTCCGCAGGATGGGCATGAGCGCGCCCGGAATGCTTTTGTCGCAGCCGGAAAGCGTGACGATCCCGTCCGCCGCGTACCCTTCGTGCATGGTCTCGATGCAGTCCGCGATGAGATCCCGCGACATCAGGGAGTACTTCATCCCTTCCATCCCCATCGTCTCTCCGTCGCTGATGACGGGCGTGCCGAACAGGAACGGCTTGCCACCGCACGCGACGATCTCCCGGAAAAGGATGTCGCCCAGCTTCCTTATGTGGTCGTTGCAGGGGGTCGCGTTCGTGAAGGGGCACGCCACCGTGACGATCGGCTTCGAGAAGTCGTCCTCCGAAAAATCGACGGCCCGGAGCATGGCCCGGGCGGCCGCCCTCCTGGCCCAGTCCGCCCCTCCCGGTGTGCCGGTGAGCAGGTTGCTGCGGTGCTTCAACGGGCGATCCGTCATGAGCCTCTCCGAAGGAACTTTCTACCCCCTTCCAGTCGCTGCTGATAGATGAGATGAAAGGGTTCTTCCTTCCGATTCCCTGTGCGGCGTGTAGCGGGTCTTTTTTCCGGGGGGCAGGTTACCTCCCCCTTCTCGCGAAGTGGAATCCGCCCTTCCACCTGTCATAATGAAGACACTGGGACGCGGTGCTTCTTCAGGACGGGCCGGCTGAATCGCCCGCGCGTACGCAGTTGAGTATGAAAGGAGCAGTCTTCATGAAACAAGCCGCATATTGTCTCTTCGAGACGCCACTGGGCGCCTGCGGGATCGCCTGGAAAGAGAAGGAGACTTCCGCCATCCCGCCGGTGGTGACGTTCTTTCAGCTTCCCGAAGCGACAAGGGGCTTGACCGACACGGGAATCGCAGGAAGTTCCGGAGGTCGCAAAGCGCGCGTGCCGCCGCCCCACATCGCCGGGATCATCAAGAAAGTTCAGAAGCATTTGCACGGGGATGTGCAGGACTTTCTGGACATCGTCGTTGACCTGGACGGCGCGGGCCCCTTTGCGCGGCAGGTGTACGAAGCGGTCCGGAAAATCCCGGCAGGACGGACCATGACCTACGGCGAGCTTGCGGCGGACATGAACCGGCCCACCGCTTCCCGGGCGGTCGGGCAGGCCCTGGGAAGGAATCCGATCCCTCTCCTCATCCCCTGTCACCGGGTCCTTGCGAGCGGCAAAAAACCGGGGGGATTTTCCGCTCACGGAGGACTGGAGACAAAAGCGAAGATGCTCGAAATCGAAGGCGCGACTGGCGGCCCCAACGCACGGTGGCGTCGAACAAACGGTCAAGATCGTCCCGGAGCCCCGCGCCGGTGATTCTTGTTCTTACGGCAGTCCCGCCTTGCGCAGACCTTGGGCGGTACGGTCCCTGTCGGACGGATTCTTATGGAGAACCTGCGCCAGGAAAAAATTCGCCACGGCCGAATTGGGATCGAGCTCCACGCCTCGCTCCGTCTCGGCGATCCCTTCTTCGTACCGCCCGCTCCACGCGTTGAGCACGCCTAACCTGCCGCGCGCTTCGGCCAGCGAGCCATTCATGGCCAGGGCCTTTTGCGTCAATTCGATGGCCTTCGCTATAGAGTCCTTGGGGCGGTTCGTCCCGAGCCACACGTCATTCACATGGGTCGCACCCAGCAACGAGTAGGCGTCTGCGTACTTGGGATCCAGGGCGATCGTTTCCTCCACCAAGCGTCGGGCCTGGGCATTGCTCTCCCGATTCCCCTTGTAACGATATTCACGACCCTGCATGAGTTTCAGGTAGGCTTCGAGACTCTTCGTCCCTTCCACCCACGCTCGGGCCTGCTCGCCGGCGGTCAGATTCACGGACATCGCCGACGTGATCTTCAGAATGACCTCGTCCTGAAGGCCAAAGATGTCCTTCAGGTCACGGTCGTACGATTCGGCCCACACGTGCTGGCCCGAGATCGCATCGATCAGCTGGACGTTGATCCGGATCCGGCGGCTGAATTTCTGGACGCTTCCCTCCAGCACGTACCGGACCCCGAGTTCCTCGCTCACCTGCTGGACCTTCACCGGCTTGCCTTTATAGGTAAACGTCGAGTTCCAGGAGATGACGAACAGCGCCGGGATTTTCGACAGGGACGTGATGATCTGTTCCGTGAACCCGTCCGTGAAATACTCCTGCTTGGGGTCGCCCGTCATGTTCTCGAACGGAAGCACGGCGATGGAAGGCTTGTCGGGAAGCGGGAGCGCCACCTTCTGTACGGAAGCGGTCGCAACCGGCGGCGAAGGGGGCCGGTCGAAATATTTCATGAGACGGCCGTACTCCACGGCGCCGGCGCTCAGGATCGCGGCGAGCATCCGTTGTGGTTTCCCGTTTCTCATATAACCTCGAGGCGGAGCGTTTTCCCTTGCCTTTTCAATATGTTCACCCAATTCGCTATGTACGCATCCGATGATGCGAGGATCGCACCCCTGTTTACGGCAGCCAGAATCACAAGAATGTCCCGGAAGTGATCCCGGACCTGAGCGTGGCCGCGAAATCTCGTGAATCGCTCCACCAGGATACCACCCCGTGCCCAATCGTCTTCCCTCGGGGTTTCGTAGGCCGATAATATCTTCATGGATTCGACGATTTGATCCAGCAGGCGCTTTTCCGCCACGGAACGAGCCCCTGCGTAGAGCTCCATGGCCACAATCGAGGACAGGACAATCCGGCCGCTTTCGGTGGCCCGGTCCACCAGGTCCGAATATTCTTTTCTGCGGATGTAGGACCGGAAAATGCCCGCAAAGGAAACCTCCTCCGTGGGCATCGATATGGCATGGCTTCCCGAATGTAGCAGAATTAGATCCCGCCCCGGATGGATCGAGCCCGAGATCTATTTCCAGATCGTCCACGTTGCCCTGCAAGACCACCACAGTGGCCCCGTGGCCCTACCGCGAACAGAGGGTCGAGATTGCCCTCACGCCCAAGGGTGCCTTCGAAAACGGCAACATTGGCGCCCTGACGTGCCAGGTGCCCACCGATCGGGTCCTGACCGCCCTGCCGCCGCTCCGGGGCAATCCCAAGCCGCCCAAGGAGCCCCGGACGCCCCGTGTGGTCGAACTCCTCCGCAAGGCCATCGAGTGGCGGCGGCAGCTCGACGCCGGCGAGGTCCGCAACCAGGCCGATATCGCCCGCCGCGAAGGAATCACCCGCGCACGGGTGACCCAAGTCATGGGCATGCTGCGTCTTGCGCCGGAGATCCAAGAACACATTCTGACCATGCTCGACATTCTCCGCGGCGCCGATGGAGCCATCTCCTCCAATTGATGATACGTTTGGCTTCTTCAACGCGATCCGAGCCGTTATTCTCCTCCCCCCCGTTTTGGACCCTCTTTCAAAACAAACGGGATCACGCGCTCGATACTCTCTGAATCGGGCTTGGCGCGATTGACGAGCATCCCCGTTTTCGAATCCAAAGTCCATCCCTGCATGCTTTTGAACTGCAAGATCGACTTTAACAGGTATTGTCCCTTCCCGACATTCCACTCGGCCGGTCCGGCAACCTCAAACTCGATGTCATTTTTTCTGACACTATGCTTCACTCGGCTGGAGATCAGTTTGATTTCGTTTTTCCCTTGCTTGAGGAATGGCGTGATCACCACTCCTCGCTGCGCCAGGAGGAAACTATTCAGGGGGGTTCCGTTCACAAAAACGGTTGCGGTGATCGGGGAGTTCCAAGGGCTAAAGGTAGGTTTTCCGCTGATAACGAAATCGCCCGCTTTGAGCTTGATCCTTTCATTCTGCAAGCCGGCATAGTAAATCTTATAAGAGAGTGTCACCTCCTTCACATCCGGCCCTAGTGGGTGAGAGTACCTGCCGTTGGCGAACTTCCAATCCGTGTCGTTGCGGAATTCCCAAAGAATCGGCTCCATGATCCATTGATCGTTCCCGGGGGTTTTGTGTGCTGGCCCCAACCGGAAGATCAAACCGTTGCCCCGGTTTGCCGGCTGCTGCGGGGTCGTCTTGATCGTGATCGTATTCCACCCCTCTTTCAGGTATTGTCCGACCGGCTCGAAGGTGTCCGAGGTGAAGATGTTCACCGTTTTTCCGTTGACACTGAGCTCACTGTGGAGCGGGTTTTCCCAACTGCCGAAATTACGTTTCACCCAGAGCAAGAACGGTTCGCTGCCGGTCTCTTGAGCTGACACCGGCAAACCGGAAAGCCCAACAAGCATTACCGCGAGCAGAAGCGACAGAATCCTTCGAGACATGGATTTACCTCCTTTGTAACGAGGTGGGTGGAATTCCCCGCCAATCCATCAGTCCCGTCTCCATAAAACCCTGTGCTTCCGGAGAATTCCGTTCAGATTGACTTGTAACGGGCCTAATCTTTCTATGAATTTATCTATACATCCATACGATGGTGAAATAACTGAACCGGGTTCCTGCCAGGAAGATTCCCCCCCGTTCGAAAATGAATCCCGCGGCTCCCCGAGAGTGGAATTACAACATTGTTTTGGTGCGACCAAAGTGGTACACTTCACCTATCAGGAGGTATATCCCCCATGCCTGCCAGAAACCCCAGGGTGAATGTCGTGTTGGAAAAACCGCTCTACGATGCGGTCGATCACCTGGCGAAGGAAGAAGGCGTATCACTTTCGACGGCAGTGCGAGACCTCGTCAAGGAAGCGATCGAGATCCGTGAAGACATCGATCTTGGCCGCCTCGCCGAGGCGCGGGTAAAAACTTTGAGACGATCTCGGGCGCTCACGCACAAGGGCGTCTGGGGATAATGTGGCGTTTACCGTCAAATACCATCCCGACGTCAAAGAGGGCGATCTCCCCCGGATCAACCGGAAAATGCGAGAGCGCATCCGGAGGGCGATCGAGTCCCGCCTGATGACGGCTCCGCAGGAGTACGGGCTTCCGCTAAGGAAGAATCTGGGAGGGTTCTGGAAGCTCCGGGTGGGTGATTACCGCGTCGTCTTCAAAGTCGAGGGAGCGACAGTGTACGTTCTCGCCATACACCACCGGAAGAGCATCTACGAGGACGTAACGGGGCGGATCAAATAAAATCGGAGAGCGTGGCTGAGGCACACCCTCCGGAATTAGCATGGCTCCCTGGGCAGGACTCGAACCTGCAACCTAGTGGTTAACAGCCACCCGCTCTGCCGGTTGAGCTACCAGGGAACGTGATACGGCAGACCAGAAAATATAATCCCGACACTGGCGCCCGTCAAGCGGAAGGATTCCGCCCCCCCGGCAGCGGGTCCGCCGGGTTCCCGGCCAGATGCCGGACCTCCTCCAGCCGGGGCTGCGTGGGCAGCTCCTTCCGCATCCAGGCGTCGAACCCCCCGTGGATCACGCCGACCCGGTCGTATCCGCGCCGCATGAGGATCCGCGCCAGACTGGCGCTGGTGGCCTCGCCCGGTCAGGTGCAGTAGAAGACGAGCTCCCGGTCCCGCGGGAGATGTTGCGCATGCCGGTGGAACGAGGCGGGCCGGACGCGCACCGCCCCGGCGACCATCCGGTCGGAGGCGGCGTAGTCGTCGTCGCGCCGCAGGTCGAGGACGAGGACCTCCTCCCCCTCCCGCATCTTCCGGTGCACCTCCTCCGGCTCGAGCCGCTTGGCGCTGTATCGCTTCACCAGCCAGAACCGGTAGGCGATCCTCCACGCGACGGTTGCGGCGAGCCCCGAGGGGAGCAACCACCCCATCATCCCCTGAAACCCCCGGGCCGTCTCCGCGATCTCCTCCCCGAAGGCGAATCCCAGGGCGACCCCCGCCCCGGCCCACAGCAGGGCCCCTGCGAAGTCCAGGAGCAGGAAGAGGAGGAAGGGCATCGCCGCGACGCCGGCCAGCGGCGGCATGATCGTGTTCACGCCGGGGAGGAACTTCGCGAACAGGATGGTGGCGCTCCTCCGCCGGTGGAACCCGTCCACGGCCCGCTCCAGGCAAGCGTCCGGGTTGAAGGAAACCCGGCAAAGGTGATCGAGCACCCGCTTCCCGCGCCACCGGCCGACGAAATACCAGATCCCGTCCGCCAGGAGCGCCCCCGCGACCGCGACCCCCAAGACAAGCGGCACGGCGGTGTGCCGCGCCGAGGCGTAGGCCCCCGCGAGCATCAGCACCGGGAACGCCGGGATCGGGAGCCCGACGTTCTCCAGGAAGGTGAAGAGAAAGACCGCCGCGAGGCCGTACCGGGCGACGAGGTCCGCGAAGCCGTCCATCGCTTACCGCCCTTCCGCCTTTTCCCCCTTCAACACCGAGCAGGTGGAGACGGCCCGGGCGACGAGCTTCCCGTCTTCCGTGGTGACATCGCACTCCACCAGCCCCACCGTGCGGCCGCGGTGGACGACCTTCGCGCTGGCGAACAGCTTCTCCTCGAAGACGGGCCGGAGGTAGTTGACCTTGATCTCGAGGGTGGTGAACGTCTCCCCCTCCCCGAGGGTGGAGGCGAACGCCATCCCCATCGCCGAGTCCGCCAGCGTGCACAGGATCCCGCCGTGCACCGTACCCATCGGGTTGTGATGACGACGCCCCGCGTCCATCTCGAAGCGAGCCTCCCCGTCCGCGAAGGAAACCATCCGGAATCCGACCAGTTCCGCGGCCGGCGGGTGGATGTTCCCGCTTCTCAGCTTCTCGGAAAACGAGCTGCCCATGCACTGCCCTCCCCAAACGGATTCGCCGAGACCTTGAGATGCCGCCGGGGAACGAGAAGATGCCGGGCGATCACCACCAGCGCCACATGGCGATGACCAGCAGCACGGCGACCACGAGAAACAGGTTGAGGAAGGTCATGAAGTAGAACGACTTCAGGTGCGGCGCCTTCCCCCCGGGCACCCCCTCCTCCACGAGTTTCCCGACAACCGGGAGCTGCTGGACCCGGTCCTCGCCGTGAGGGGCGAGCTTGAGCATCTCGGTCAGGTCGAACCCCGCCTGGTGCTTCCCCAGATGGCTCCCCTTCCGCCACAGCTTGCTCCCCGTCGCGTCGTAGATCATACCCCTGTAGGCGAAGTAGGCGGGTGCGCCATCCTTCCCCGTGAACGAGGAGAGCTCCGCCGGGGTGAGATCCCGTTTGCGCGGATCCACCTCGGTGTGGCGGGCCGCAAGGCGAGGCCCGACGATGAAGGTCACGATGAAGGCGGTCGACGTCATGACGAGGAAGATGATGATCTTGATCGTCAGGAGGACCCCGAAGCGAGTATGGAAGAGGGCGTCCCACGTTGGAATCCGGTACAGCGTCAGGACCGTCCCTGTGACCGCCATCACGATGATGGAGCCCCACCCCGACCAGCAGCTCCCCCCGGGGCAGCCCACGGGCGGCGTACGCGGGTTTCATGCACGTAGAGGATGGTGCCGAACCACATCACCGCCGTGATGAGGTGGAGGAATCCGGCGGCAAAACGAACAACACGGCGCGACGGGGAGGCGGGGACGCTCTTCCCCGCGGGCGGAATCGAGGCGAGGAATGCTTTTCCGGCAACGGTGAGCTCTCCGCCTCCCGACGGGTCGACGTGGCAGGCGACGCACTCTTTCCCGGTGCGCCGGGAAAACTCCTCGGTGCAGTTCCCCGGTGCCGGCAGGAACAGCAGCCAGAGGAGCAGGGCGGCTCCGGCGACGGCCGCCCGTCCCCGGGAGGGGACCGCGCGCCCTGGTGCGAAGGTCACTTCCTCGCCCGGTCCAGCAGGGAAAACCCGAAGAGGGCCCAGAAGTAGTTCTCCTGTTCGCCGCCGAACCGCCGGTTTCCCCCCGCCATGTTCTCCCCCGCCAGCTGCCCCTGCTTGATGGCGCTGCGCCAGCCGAAGTTGATGCGGCCGACCTTCTTCGGCTTGTCGGCAAACTCCGCGCAGTCTCCCGCCGCGTAAATGTTCGGGGCGCTCGTCCGCAGAAAATCGTCCACGAGGACCCCCATCCCCACCATCACGCCGCTCCCCGCGAGGAACCCCACGGATGGGACCCGCTCCGTAGCGATGATAACCAGCGAGCAGGGGATCTCAACCCCGCCGCGCGTGAGGACGACGCTCGTGTCGGGATCCTTCTCCCACACGTGGACGATATCGTCCCCGTCCATGATCCGGGCGCCCCGGTTGCGGACGTCGTCCAGGATGCTCGCCTCCAGCTCCCCGGCGATCGGGTAGCCGTATTTCGGCAGGTCCGGCTTGATCCAGACGACTTCCTTCTTCGTCCCCCGCAGCGCCCGGCACGCCTCGATCGCCAGGTACCCGGGTCCGTAGACCACCGCGCTCCCCGGCCGGCCGGCGCGCTCCTTGATGCCGAGTGCGTCCTTCCGGGAGTCGAAGACCCGGATCGCCGGAAGCTCTTTCTTCAGTGTCGCCGGGACCTCCGGTTTCCCGCCGGTGGCGATCAGGAGGACATCGTACCCTTCCTGCGTCCCGTCCGAAAAGTCCACCTTCCGGTTCCCCATGTCCAGCCGGACGGCACGGCGCCCGGTCAATAACCGGACGCCCTTCTCCACGAGGTCCCTGCCTTGCGGGTCCAGGATCGTCTCGTCCCGAGCCTCCCCCAGGATCAGGTCGGGCAACAACGGCCGCAGGTACGGGGCCTCCGTTTCATCCGTCGCGATGACGATCCCCGCGTCGGACTTCGCCTTCCGGATCGTCTTCGCCGCGGCGATCCCCGCGGGGCCGCCCCCCAGGATCAGGTACTGCATCGCGCACCTCCGTGCCGCGCCGGGCATCCCCGACACATCCTTCGGTTAACGCCATATGGATTTTAGTGTTTGTGCTCCGCTGCCGCCCCCGGTTTCATGCGCGCATCATGCGTTCCCTCTTCCCCTCCGTGCATGACCGGCGTGCTCGCATCGAGATAGATACGCTCCACGAAGTGCAGGTACGGCACATAAGCATTGACGTAGGCGCGCCCCGCCTCGACGCTCTCTCCCGCGTGCGCCTTCTTCTCCTTTGCTTCCATGTAGTACTTGTGGATCCCTTCGTGGATCTTCTCGTTGATCAGCTTCAGCAGCGGGCCGGGGTCGCCGGACTCCAGCGCCTTGTCCGCGGCGGGGATGGCCGGCCCGAGATCGAGCCCGGCCGGCTTCAGGCCGGTGTACGGGGCCCCCTCTCCCTCCCGGTGGACTCGGACCAGTGTCTCGAAGAAGTACATGTCGGCCAGTTCCTTCTCCTTCTCCCCCTTCCCCCGGACCGCCATCGTCAGGTCGAACACCTTCTTGATCTCCGCCTCCTTGTCCGCCGCGACCCACGGCAGGATGATCTTGACGTCCCCCTTGGCGAGCGCCTGCCGGGCGAGGTTCACGACCGGTCCGTCCAGCGTGTCGCAATGCGCCAGGGTGTTCCCCGCCGTCCCCAGCACCAGAATGATGACCAACGCCGCCACGCTACCGATCCCTGTCCATCTGCTCATGTCGTCCTCCTTTTCGGATCGTCCCGAAAGCCGCCGGTTGGGTCCATGCCGCCATTGTGACCCGGGAGCCATATCGCCGCATTGACGAACATCAATATAATATCGGGGAGTTCGCCCCCATATCGAGAAATATTTGCAGGGGATGGCACAAGGAGATGCGATCCCGGCCGCGCCGACTGGCGGCGTGATGCCGTCACGGAAGCGTTCCCGGGGGATTGCGGAATAGCGCGATCCCCCGAATCGCGGCATCAATACAACCTCTCCTTCTCGAGTCCCGACATGGGGTGAAGAAGCACCACGAGATTGTGGAGATCTCCTTTCCGGTCGTTGACGAAATTCCGATAGACCGCCGCCTTCTCGAACCCCATCCGTTCGAGCGCACGAACGGCGGCCTGCTGCTCCTCGATCACCTCCGCCAGGAGGTAATTCAAGGCGGCCTTCTCTCCCAAGTGACGGATCTCCCGGATCATCGCCGTCCCGAGGCCCAGGTGCCGATGATCGGGGGAGATCAGGATCCTGACGATCCCTACCCGTTGCTTCCAGCCTGTCTTGTTGCGGTAGAGCGTCACGGTCCCCACTACGCGGTCCCCCCGGATCGCCAGAATCGGGAGCGCCGCATCGTAGTCGATCGACTTGGCCCAGCCCCCCACCACCTCCCGGCGGTCCACATCCTCATGGAAATGGGACTTGTCGATCTCGGGAAGTTGCCTGAGGAAATTCCAGAGGCCATCCGCATCCTCGGGGATCATCGGACGCAACACCACGCGGGCGTCGTCCCGCAGCGTGATTTCCTTCGGATACCTGTCGAGGGGAATCATCGAACTCCTCCTTCCGCGGCAGCAACCTTCACCAGTCCTCCCGAAACGGGACTTCCACTGCGTCGAACCACTCGGCGAAGTCGGCCGGCGAGTGGGGGGGCAGTCCTTTTTCATGCAACAGGTCGCCGATCACCCGGTGGGCATAGGAAAGGGCGTGGTCCAGGTGCCGGAGAACCTGCGGGTCTTCCTCGCCCGGGCCAGAGGTATGCAGCGCCTCGAAGGCCTTCCCCAGGTCCAACCGGGCCGCGGGTATGTCCTCCGTTTCGAGGGCAACGGCAATTTCGTGCAGCAATCTTTCCAACTGGTGGTAGCCCCTCCGCAGATCGATCGAGGTCGCGTCCATCCTCCTCCACCGCCCGAAATAGATCTGGTCGTGACCGGCCCGCAGTCCCGTGTACGGAACGCCTTGGTAAGGGCACAACCGTCCTCCGGTGAGAGTAGCCCTCCCCCTGCCGGGCGCGGAACTATGTTCTGCACCGCAAATCGGGCAGTTCATCGGGAGACGTCTTGTATGTCCGTCCTCACCGGCCCTCCCAGGATCGAAATGAAATCTTTTTAACTGCCTCCGAGGAAAATATCGGATTTGTTCGACCTTTCACAAACGTTCTCCTGCCTCCCTGTTATCTTACGGTCAAAAGGAAAGGGGTGAAGATCATGGAAGGAATCGCACTGGGAACGGAGTTCATCGGTTCCATCTTCGCGTACCTGGGCGGCGTTGCGCTGCTCGCGTTCGTGGTGAGCGTGGCCCTGTTCGGCTACATGGCCGAGGAGGAGGCGAACGGGAAACGGATTTTCTGGGCGGAATCTCCGTTCACCGACCTGGGCGAGGCGCCTGTGGGAAGCGTGAGGTACCTCCGGGCGGCGTGATGCCGTCACGGAAGCGTCCCCGGGGGATTGCGGAATAGCGCAATCCCCCGAACCGGGATCAATATGTTGCCACGGGACCCTGCGTCAGATCCACCGCTTCCGGCGGAAGTAGTACAACATCCCCCCCGCGACGGCCGCCATCAGGAGCAGCAGGGCGGGGTAGCCGTACGCCCAGGTCAGCTCCGGCATGTTGTACGGCGACGCCTTCGTGTCGAAGTTCATCCCGTACACTCCCACGATGAAGGTGAGCGGAATGAAGATGGTCGCCATGACCGTGAGTACCTTCATGATCTCGTTCATCCGGTTCGACACGGCCGACATGTATTCGTCCACCAGCCCCGACGCCATTTCCCGGAACGTCTCCACCATGTCCATCAGCTGGATCGTATGGTCGTAGCAGTCCCGGAAGAACACCTTGGTCCCGGGGCGGATCAGGGCGTGCTCCTCGATCAGCAGCAGGTTCAGCGCGTCCCGGGCGGGCCACACGGCGTGACGCACCGCCAGCAGTTCCCGCTTCAGGCGCCGGATGGCGACGAACGTCTCCGGCACGGGGGAGACGAGCAGCCGCTCCTCCATCTCCTCCACCTCGTCCCCCAGCCGCTCCAGCGTCGGGAAGAAGGCGTCCAAAACAGAGTCGCACAGGGAGTACAGCAGGAAATCGGCCCCTTCGGCGCGGATCCGCCCTTTCCCCTGCCGCAGCCGCTCCCGGACCGGTTCGAACGCGTCGCCGGGGCGCTCCTGGAAGGAGACGACCACCCGGTCCGCGAGTAAAAACGCCATCTGTTCGGGAAGTTCCGGGTACCGGATCTCGCGCAGCACGACGAGGAGGTGGTCGTCGTACCACTCCACCTTGGGGCGCTGCGGGACGTTCAGCACGTCCTCGAGCGCCAGGGAGTGGATCCGGAAGCGGTCGCCGATCGCCTGGACCACGGAGGGATCGGACAGGCCGCAGACGTCGAGCCACAGCACCCCTCCCTCCGGCGGAGACAGGGAGGGGACCTCGGAGGGAGAAACCGTCCGCTCCTCGCACCGGTCCGCAACGTACCGGAACGACGTGATCCGGACCGGCGCGTCCCCCGCCTCGTCGTGCGCCGCGAGGGTCCCGGGCTGGGTCCCCGGCGGGTGGTACCGCTTCCTGCGTTTTCTCGCCATCGGTCGCCTCCCGGTGCCCGGCGGGTTATAATACGCGTTCACGACCCCCAGAAAGGATACACCTTGGCCAGGGAAGAGTTCATCCCGAAGTGGATCGCCTGGGAAGTGACCGGCCGATGCAACCTGAACTGCATCCATTGCCGCGCCTCTTCCTCGATGACCTCCCACGACTCGGATTTTTCGCTCGCGGAGGCGAAACAACTGATCGACGACATCGCGGAAATCTCCAAGCCGGTGCTGGTTCTCTCGGGCGGGGAGCCGCTTCTGCGGAAGGACCTCTTCGAGATCGCGAAGTACGGGACGGAGAAGGGGTTCCGGATGTGCATCGCCACGAACGGCGTACTCGTCACGGACGAGGTCGTGGGAAAGATGAAGGAGTCGGGGATCCGGATCTGCTCCCTGTCGCTGGACGGCTCCACCGCGGCGGTCCACGACGACTTCCGCAAGCAGCGGGGGGCGTTCGAGGCGACGCTGCGGGCCGCGGAGATCTTCAACCGCAACGGGATGCCGTTCATCGTCAACTCCTCCTTCACCAAGAGGAACCAGCACGACATCGCGGCCACCTGCAAGCTGGCGAAATCGATCGGCGCCCATGCGTGGTACATGTTCATGATCGTCCCCACGGGCCGGGGCGAGGCGATCATGAGCGAGCTGATCAGCAAGGAGGATTACGAGGAGATCCTGGAGTGGCACTACCAGATGGAGAAGCAGGAGACGGAGATGCTCGTGCGGCCCACCTGCGCGCCGCACTACTACCGGGTGCGCCTCCAGAAGATGAAGGAGGAGGGGGAGAAATTCCAGCCCCGGTCCCTGACGTTCTCCACGGGCGGCGGCAAGGGGTGCATCTGCGCCCAGTCGATCTGCTTCATCGACTCGAAGGGGAACGTGCAGCCGTGCTCGTATTTCCCCGTGGTGGCGGGGAATGTGAAGAAACAGAAGTTCGGGGAGATCTGGCACACGTCGGAGCTGTTCGAGTCCCTGCGGGCCTTCGAGAAGTACAAGGGGCGGTGCGGCGAGTGCGAATACATCAACGTCTGCGGCGGCTGCCGGGCACGGGCCGACGCGGTCCTCGAGGATTATCTGGAGGAGGAGCCGTTCTGCAACTACGTTCCGATCAAGACCCGCAAGCGCCTGGCCGAGGCGGTCCAGGCGGGAAAATCGACGAAATAATCCAATCCGAGGTCGACATGACGGAGTACCGATTCCTGAAGGCGTGCCGGCGCGAGCCGGTCGACGTCACCCCCGTGTGGATCATGCGGCAGGCGGGCCGCTACCTCCCCGAGTACCAGAAGATCCGCGGAAACAATTCGTTCCTCGCGATGTGCAAGACTCCGGAGCTGGCCGCGCAGGTCACGCTGATGCCGGTCGAGCGGCTGGGCGTGGACGCGGCGATCCTCTTCTCCGACATCCTCATCCCCGTCGAGGCGATGGGGGTGCCGCTCGAGTTCCACGACGGGAAGGGACCGCTGCTGGGGAAGGCGATTCAAACCCAGCGCGACGTCGATTCCCTCCTCGTCCCCGACCCCGAGGAGAAGGTCCCCTTCGTGATGGAGGCGATCCGCATCCTGCGCAAGGCGCTCGACGGGAAGGTGCCGCTGATCGGCTTCTCGGGCGCGCCGTTCACGCTCGCCTCCTACATCGTCGAGGGGGGGACCTCGAAGAACTTCATCCAGCTGAAGAAACTGATGTACGAGGCGCCGGAGGTGTACCGGTCCC
>Ga0214473_10004089_pt1 | contig 17549 bp, 13 predicted proteins | sample RVTome_7_FD_203509 | JGI IMG/M metagenome (GOLD analysis project Ga0214473, IMG submission 203509) | Soil microbial communities from uranium-contaminated site in the Upper Colorado River Basin, Wyoming, United States - RVT98D197 | ecosystem: Environmental > Terrestrial > Soil > Contaminated >... | reverse complement strand
ACTCCGGCGATGATAATGATCTTCTCTCCTTTGGAGACCATTCCCAATTCTTTCGGTATCCTCTTCGACCTCTCCAACATCTCATCCGTATCTTTCCAGTTGGAGACCAGAACAGGATAGACTCCCCAGCAGAGATTGAGCCTTCTGATTGTTGAAAGGTGTCTGCTCAAGGCGAGGATCGGTTGCTTGGGCCGAAGTCTCGACACCCAGCGTGCCGTGCTGCCTGATTCGGTCGGGGTAATGATAACCGTCGCCTCAACTTCTTCAGCCAATAAAGATGCAGCGTGGCTGATCGCTTGTTGGAGATTCATTCCTTCATCCATCTCCCTCCTTAAAAATAGAGGGTGAGGAAACTCTTCTTCTGCTGACTGAGCAATCTTCGCCATCATCTGAAATGCTTCGACAGGAAATTGGCCAATGGCCGTCTCTTCCGAAAGCATGACCGCATCCGTTCCATCATAGATGGCATTGACTATATCAGTAACCTCTGCTCGGGTAGGTTGGGTATGGTCAACCATGGAGCGAAGCATCTGCGTGGCAGTGATCACAGGTTTCCCTAAGGCATTGGCCTTCCGAATCAGTCTCTTCTGAACATTGGGAATCTTTTCAATCGGGGTCTCCATGCCTAAATCTCCTCGGGCAACCATGATGCCATCTGAAGCCAGGATAATTTCATCAATCTTTTCTAAAGCCTCTTTCCTTTCAATTTTGGCAATGACAGGAATATCGGCTGACTCCTGTTTTAGAATTTTCTTAACCCCTTCGATGTCAGCCGCCTTTTTGACATAAGAGAGGGCGATTAGATCTACTCCATGTTTGATGCCGAAGAGAAGATCATCATGATCCTTCTCCGTAAAGGCTGAAGCTTGAATCGTTCCTGTTGGGAAATTCATTCCCTTATGAGAGGTTAAAGGGCCTCCTACAATAACCTCACATCGGATATTCTTTCCATCGCTTTCTAAGACTTGAAGTTCAATCGTACCGTCAGCAAGAAGAATTCTATCCCCTGATTTTACCTCTTCAGGAAGAGAGGGATAGGAAACGAATGCCTTTTTCTCATCACCTACCACCATCTCGTTAGTAAGACAAAATTCCTTTCCTCTTTTCAACTCTACTCCGTCCTCTCTCATCACACCGATCCGAATTTTGGGACCGCCAAGATCTTGAAGGATAGCCACGGGCTGTCTCAATCGGTCAGAAATTTCCCGAATGGTTTTGATCTTCCTCAAATGCTCTTCATGAGTCCCATGAGAAAAATTGAGCCGTGCCACATTCATCCCGGCTCGGGTTAGGACTTCCAAGATCTGGGGCGGTTCGCTTGCCGGGCCAATGGTACAGACAATCTTCGTCTTTCTTCTTATCGGTTGAGCCATTTTTTTTCTTCCATCTTTCTGAGAAGAGACTCGGTTTTTTTCAAGCTCATGGAAATATTATCCCAAAGCCTTTGCCTTGTCTATAAATTTATTGGTATCCCTGTTGGCAAAACTCGATTTTATGGATATAATCTTCAATAAAGAACCTCGCCCACAGGGCGCGGCTTAAAAACCCAAATTCTAAATCCAAAACCGAGATCCCGAAACAAGTTCGGGATGACAAAAAGACCAGAACCAAACCCTCTTGTCATGCTGAACTTGTTTCAGCATCTGGTTAGCTTTTTTCTGCTTGCAGCAGACGCATCTTTCATCCCCGTCCACAGGACGGGGTTTTCAGGTGCGCTTTTAATAAAATGAATCCAGAGGAGGCAGCTCAGATGGTCTGGAAACCCAGTGAAAGAGAAGAAGAGTATTTTGTGAGAATGGAGTTTGAGAAAAAGAAAAAAGGGGAAGAAGAAAAACAGAAGAAACTTGCCGCAGCTGAGAAGAAGAAACTTAAGGACCTCCATTACATGAAATGTCCAAAGTGTGGCATGGAACTGATCGAAATCGATTATAAATCGATTAAGATCGATAAGTGCTCTGGATGTGAAGGTGTATGGCTCGATGCGGGTGAATTGGAAACGGTTTCACAACTTGAAAAAACAGGTCTTGATAAATTTTTCGGTACCTTTAAGAAGTGAAGCTCCTCATCCATAGGGTGGGGCTTTTCGGCAATGCGATGTTATTTCATTTTGTGCCCCTTTGCCTTGTCTGCCTGCGGCAAGCAGGTAGGCAAGGCAGGACTGCGGGCAACGTTCCGGTCACTCCATCAGATCGGTCTTGATTTCGAGAAGATTGAGGATATCCCTTCGAGTGATCATCCCCACTGCCTTTGCATCTTTGACCACGGGAAGGCGTCCCTCTCCTGTCCGGATCATTTTTTGCAACGCATCCACTGCCTCACTGTCTGGGTCGAGTATGATGTCTTCCCGCATGGGTATCATCACCTCTCTCACCGTTTTCTCCGTCCATTGATCCCGTGGAACCTCTTTGACCTGTTTCAAGGTGATGAGGCCGATAATCCTCTCCCCTTCTATCACAGGATAAGCAATATGTTTGTGGATGAGATAAAAGTCCTCAACCAACTGGTGAATGCGAAGCGAGGGCGGAACCGAGATGACACGCGTGCTCATCAATTCCCTGACCTTCACTCCTCCCAGACCTTCCTTCATCACCACCTGTTGTAATCCGCCTTCTGCAGCAGACCTTAAAAAGATCCCGATGATAACGAACCAGAGACCGTTGAAGAGATTGCCTGTCAACATCAAAAACAGTCCCAGGAGAATGATCCCCACTCCAATCCACTTTCCGGTCTCTGAAGCAATACGTGTTGCCTTCTTCAGGCTTCCGGTCTTTCGCCAGTATAGGGCTCGAAGAACTCTGCCGCCATCCAGTGGAAATCCGGGAATCAAATTAAAGATGGCCAAGGATAAATTAATAAAAGCCAGATACCACAGGAGACCGGTGAAAAGAATGAGGTGAGGTGATCGGAGAGTCGCTTGGAACAAGATCCAGAAGATGAACGCAAGGACAAGACTGGAGAGTGGCCCCCCAAGCGCCACTTTCAATTCTTTCTTTGAATCCTCCGGTTCCTTGGTCAATTGAGAGACACCGCCAAAGATGAAAAGGGTGATCTCTTTAACTTCGATGCCTTCCCTCTTAGCAATGTAAGAATGGGTTAATTCATGGACCAGGACGCTGAGAAAAAGAAAGAAGGCCCCCAGAAACCCCATGACCAAATGGGTGGACCGGCTCAGGTCAGGGTAAGTGGAAGGGAAATAGGCGCTGGATAATGTCCAGACGATCAAACCAAAGACGATGAACCAAGTATAATTTAAAGAAATCTGTATCCCTATGATTTTGAAAAGCTTTACCCCTTTCATGACTTGTTCTCCTTAAGATGTGCACTCCCAAAGGCGATGGCTAGTGTAGTGTCTCAATAACGACTTTACAATAGGTGTCATTCCGGGCTTGACCCGGAATCCAATCTCTGAAGCTGGATTCCCGCTGGAGTTTATCCCGCACTTGATGCGGGGCGGGAATGACGGCTTACGGATTACTGTAAAGAATTGTTAGATACACTACACTAGGTTGAAGGAATCTTTTGATCTGGCATTTTCGACCGAAACGATGCCCGTAAAACCCTTGGAATCCAAAAAAGAAGCATAATAAGAATTCCTAAACCGATCGATCCTAAGATGGTATAGACCAGAGAAGTTTTAAATTTCCATACGAGAAATTTTATCTCAATAAGAGGGGCGGCTGAATTTTGAACAGCGAAAATGGCCACAGCAATGATTATCAAAAGGGCTATCCACAAAAAGATCTTCATCGTTTTTACATCCTCTCGGCATCCACTCTTTCTCCCTCTCCCGTCAAGGGAGAAGGTTTGGTGGGTTGCTTAGTACGGATTGGAAAAATAGGAATCAAAAATATCGGTCAAGATCTGGTTGATCATGGCCTCCACCCTTTGAGGGGTTGATCTGGCAACCGTCATCTCCTTCTCGACCTCCACATTTCTTGTAAACACTTTGCCTTCCTTTTTCACCCCCAGATGGATCACACATTGAACCGTGGTTTTCACAATGGTTCTGAAGGCAGATGCTTTCCCCTCGGTCCAGAATCTTTTGATCTCGATCATCATCACAGAATCGGTTTCCACATTTTTGAGAGACTCAGGTTTTCCATCCCAGTTGGCAAGGGAAACTGTTTTCACCCCATAACGGGAAAGGGCTTCGGATAAAGACTCCTTGATGGCCTTTTCCAATGGAAAAGGTTGGCTTTTAAAGTAGTTGGAATCTCCTTGAAGGTTGGTGTGGATGCCGATATATAAGGTATCCGGCCTTTCATCCTTAAAAGGAGCCATTGCAACGGTAGAGCCAATCTTCTGTGGAAGGGATGGAAATTCCTTCACCGGTTGATATCGAAGATAGAGAGAATACGTCCCTGCCTTTGCGCAACCCAGCATCATAAAGGCCAAAAATAACCAGGTAAGAATAAATAACCAACGAATTGATTTCATAGCTCACCCTCCTATTCTAATGTCTTAAGGTATTTTATCATATTTCTAAAATATTTTCTCCCCTTCAATCCATGTGGATCGAACCACCAGCTCCCCTGGATATTCAAACAGGACTAAATCGGCAGAATGGCCCGGAATCATCTCTCCTCTCACTTCTGGAAATAGTTTTTGAGCATTTTTCGCAGCCATTTGAATGGCTGAAGTGAGATCAATCCCTGCAAACCGAATGACGTTGGTAATGGCATGATCCATGGTCAGGGTGGAACCTGCCAGCCGAGAGTTGCCCACCCATCGGGCTATTCGATCAGGGCCAACTTCCACTTCTAAGTCTCCCAATGTGTATTTTCCCGAAGAGACTCCTGCTCCGGCCATGCTATCGGTCGCCAGGAGGATTCGATCGATACCTTTTGCCCGAACAGTGTTCTTCACGACATCACAGGAAAGATGAACCCCATCCGTAATGATACTTACCATCAATTGATTCATGGTCAACTGTTTTTCGATGTTTTTCTGATAGTGAGGGAGGAGTGCTGAAGGAGCATTCCCCAGATGACAAGAGAGGCGAGCTCCAGCCCGAACAGCCTCTTCGAGAACCTCTCCAGAGGCATTGGTGTGCCCGATTCCAATCACTATCCCATAGGCCACTGCTTTCTCGATAAAAGGAATCGCTCCTTCCACCTCTGGCGCTAAAGTCACACACTTAATCCGGCCTTCACTTACCTCCTGAAATTTCTCCAATTCTTCCCACCGGGGAGGTCGGACAAACTCACGCAGGTGAACCCCTCTGGGTCCATCCTCAGGAGAAATATAAGGTCCTTCAAGGTGGATTCCAGGACACATCTTCCGGAGAAGGGGATCGTTCTTGATAGTATCCGCTATGATTTTCAACTGGCGGACCATCCTCTCATAGGAGGAAGTGATGAGGGTGGGAAAAAAGCAAGTGACACCCGTGGAAGCCAGGGAGCGGCCTGCCTGATGGAGTCTTTCAGAGGTAAGACGAGGGCTATTGAAATCCACACCCCCAAATCCGTTCACTTGGGGATCAAAAAACCCTGAGCATAGGAAAAGATCAGTTCCACCGAAATCACAGGAAGATCCTTTTTGATAAGGTTCAATCTGGATGACCTTCCCATTCTCAACGAGAATGTTTACCGGAGACTCTGTCCCTGGAATTTTGCCTTGAATGATCATGAGGGCCTCTCGGTAGAATTATATAGGATATTCATTGGTTTTAAAATATTTTAGTTCACCCGTTCGGCGGCGCAAAGCCCCGTCTTTGAAGACGGGGTGAAAAGCGCCGCTTCCATCGACAAGCTCAGGACACTGAGTTTATCGAAGTGCAGGGTGAACCCTGAGCCCCTCGGCCTGAGCTCGGGTCGAAGGCAAGCCCTGGTCCTGAGGCCGGGGAGTCGAAGGGTTCACTTCATTATATAGACAATTGCCTTAAAATATTGTAAAAAATAGGAAAAGACGAATGGAAGGAGGCCAAATGAAGTTTCCCCAATATAGGCTGAGACGATTGCGAAAAGATGACCTGTTTCGAAGAATGATCCGAGAAACCCATCTCAGGCCGGATGACCTGATCCTCCCCCTTTTTGTCCGTCCTGGGAAAGGATCGAAACAGCCCATCTCCTCCATGCCCGGAACTTTTCAGTTCTCTATCGATCTGCTGGTCAAAGAGGTGAGGGAGGCAAAATCATTGGGGATTCTGGGCGTCATCCTTTTTGGCATTCCCGAAAAGAAGGATGAATTGGGATCGGAGGCCTATGCCGAAAATGGGATCATTCAGAGAGCGGTGAGGCAACTAAGAGAAAAGGTGGAAGGCATTCTCATCGTCACCGATGTCTGCCTCTGCGAATACACCAGTCATGGACACTGCGGTGTGGTCGAGGGAGGAAGAATTTTAAATGACGAGACGCTGGATCTTCTCGCCCGTCAAGCCCTCTCCCATGCCAGGGCAGGAGCAGATATCGTGGCGCCTTCGGATATGATGGATGGAAGAGTGGGGGCCATTCGAAAGATCCTCGATGAAAATCAATTTGAGGACATCCCCATCATGGCCTATTCGGCAAAATATGCCTCCAGTTTTTATGGACCCTTCCGAGTGGCTGCAGAATCAAAACCCCAATTCGGCGATCGAAAATCCTACCAGATGGATCCCGCCAATGGGGATGAGGCCTTGAGAGAGGTCCAGCTTGATATCGAGGAAGGAGCCGATATCGTCATGGTCAAACCCGCCCTTCCCTATTTGGACATCATCTACCGGGTGAAGCAAACCTTTAACATCCCTGTGGCCGCTTACAATGTGAGCGGCGAATTCGCTCTCGTCAAGGCGGCTTCGCAACTCGGATGGGTGGACGGGGAACAAGTGATGATGGAATCACTCACCTCCATTAAAAGAGCGGGGGCGGATCTCATCCTCACCTACTTTGCCAAAGAGGCAGCCAAAAAACTCGATAGTAGAAGGTAGTTAAGAGTTATGAATGATGAGTTAAAAGTAAAAAACCAAGAATTGAAAACTCCGAACTCCCTGCCTGTCCGGCAGGCAGGCGAACTCCGAACTGATCAGCATCCATTAAGAATGATCGCATGGGAGTTGACCCGAAGCTGCAATCTCGCCTGCGTTCACTGTCGTGCTTCCGCGGAGTACGGTCCATATGAGGGAGAACTTTCAAGCGAGGAGGTCTTCAGGGTGATGGATGAAATTGCCTCCTTCAGCAAGCCGGTCATCATCCTCACCGGTGGGGAACCTCTTCTCCGATCGGATATCTTCGACCTGGCATCCTACGGAACAGCGAAAGGGTTCCGGATGGTGATGGCCACGAATGGGACATTGTTCAGTGAAGAAATCGTCCAAAAGATGAGAACCTCGGGGATTCAGCGGATCAGTATCAGCATCGATGGCCCGACGGCTGAAAGCCACGATGCCTTTCGAAAAGTGAAGGGTTCTTTTGAAGGCTCCCTCCGGGGAATCGAGATGGCCAAGAAAGGGGGTATCGAATTCCAGATCAATACCACCATTACGCAGGTCAATCTCCATCTGATCCCCGACATCCTCCGTCTGGCTGTGGATCTGGGTGCAGTGGCTCTCCACATCTTTCTTTTGGTTCCGACGGGAAGGGGAAAGGAATTGAAAGATCAGGAGATATCTGCCCTGGATTATGAAAAAACCCTCCACTGGTTTTACGAACAGACCGATAAGGTTCCCCTCCAGCTCAAGGCGACCTGCGCTCCTCACTATTATCGCATTCTACGACAGCAAGCAAAAAAAAAGGGAAAGAAAATCACTCCTAAAACAGATGGATTGGATGCCATGACCCGTGGATGCCTGGGGGGCATCTCCTTCTGTTTCATCTCCCATGTCGGACAGGTTCAACCCTGCGGCTATCTGGAATTGAACTGTGGAAATGTAAGAGAAAAATCTTTCCGGGAGATCTGGGAGAATTCCGAAGTCTTTAAGAATCTTCGGAATACCGACGGCTATCAGGGAAAATGCGGAAGATGCGAATTCAGAAAGGTCTGCGGAGGCTGTCGGGCGAGAGCCTATGAACTCTCCGGTGAATACATGGCCGAAGAACCCTATTGTATCTATGAGCCGATTTAAATCCTTTTTTCGTTTTCGAGTTAGCTTGACCTTTAAATTCATCGCCGCCATGTTCTTTTTGGTCTTGATGAGCGCCGGGGCATTCGGCTATTTCTTTGCAGCAAGAGAGGTGACCCTTCTTCGAACCCATTTGGAGAATCAAGGAAAATCCATTGCCAATTCGATCAGCCGTCTCTTCGAGCATGGAATCGTACATTCGGACCAATTTTTTCTACAACGCATCGCGGAGAAAATCGTCGAAGACGAAGATGTGATCTTCTGCTCCGTCTTTGACAAGGATGGGAAACAGTTAATCCATGTGGTTAAGAAAGAGACACTTTTTGATCCAACACTCACCCAGCAGGTCGCTCAGCCTATCCGATCCAGAGACGGTCAGGTGGTCGGAACCTTTCAAATCGGATTTTCCCTCTTTAAATTGAACAGACGGATGGAGGAAATGAAAAGAGATATCCTTCTCGTCACCTTAGGGGTGATCGGTATTGGTATTTTGTTCACCCTCATCATGACCCGGATTCTCCTCCGGCCGATCGAAAAGTTGGCGGAGGCGACCGAGAGGGTGGCAAAGGGAGAATTGGTGCAGACCGTTGGTATTGAGTCCAGAGATGAGATTGGAGACTTGGCCAGAGACTTTAACCAAATGACCATCCAATTGAAAGAATCCAGAATGGATCTCGAAAGAAAAGTGGAGGAACGAACCCATCAGTTGGAGGCGAACATTGCAGAACTGAACCGAGCAAGAACCTCCACCCTGAAGATGCTTGAGGAACTCCAAACCGCCAAGAGGGAATTGGAAATGGTCAACCGTGAGTTAAAGGAGGTGGACGAGGCCAGAACGAGATTCATCGGCATCGCCTCCCACGAATTGAAAACTCCACTTACGGCCATCAAGGCCAATATCGATTTCATTCTTTCTGAGAAAGAAGGGAAGATTCCCGATCACCTGAAACCCTATCTCCTCACCATCCAGAGGAATACCAATCGAATTCAAATGAGAATGGATCAGATGCTGGATCTGAGCCGGATTAAATCTGACCGTCTCCTCTTCAACCGAGAATGGATCCTGCTTTCTGAGGTGATCGGAGGATATATTTACGAGGTCACGCCGGTGGAGAAGAACCTCTCCATCCAGGTGAGCATCCCACAAGGCCTCCAACTTTACGCCGACAGAAATGCACTTCATGATATTTTCATCAACCTCCTCTCCAACGCATTCAAATTTACGGGCGATGGAGGTCAGGTCTCGATTATCGCCAGCCAAAGGGACCAATCTATTCTCCTTGAGATGAGAGATACGGGAATGGGTATCCCGGAAGATAAACTCCAGATGATCTTCGATGAATTTTACCAGGTCGAGGGTGGCAAGCATGGTGGAACAGGCTTGGGGCTTGCTATTGCCAAGCGGTTGGTTGAAGAACAGGGCGGGAGTATCTGGGTGGAGTCCCAATCGGGAAAGGGTTCTACCTTTTATTTTACCCTCCCCCTCTCTGCGGAGAACGAAGATGGAAAACTCAACCGTTCATAGAGAAGTAAAGGGAAAAATCCTGATCGTTGATGATGCACCGGATACCTTAGAAATTATCCAGAAACTCCTCCACTATGAGGGATTCGATGTCGTGATTGCCTCAACCGGTGAAGAAGGAGTGAAGAAGGTCGAAGAGGAAAAACCCGATGTGGTCTTGATGGATATCAACCTTCCGGGAATCGATGGCACCGAGGCGTTGAGGAGAATTCGAATGATCAATCCTCTCCAATGCGTCATCATGCTTACAGCCTTTGCCACCGTGGAGAATGCCATCCGTGCCCTCAAAGAAGGGGCTTTTGACTTCGTTAAAAAACCCTTCGAGAATGAGCATCTGATCCACATCGTCAACCAATCTCTGGAAAAGTACAAAACCCTGAAGGAAAAAGAAAAATTGGAGGATGAGGTGAGAAGGCTCTCTATCACCGATGATTTAACCGGCCTTTATAACCACCGCCACTTTTTCAAGACGTTAGAAGCCGAATTGGCTCGTCTAAAACGCCAAAAGACTTCCCTTTCGCTCTTGATGTTCGATCTCGACAATTTTAAAAGATATAATGACCTCTACGGTCATTTGGAAGGGGATAAGGTCTTGAAAGCCATTGGCGAGATCGTGAAACATTCCATCCGGTTCAATGTCGATTCTGGCTATCGTTACGGAGGGGATGAATTTGCCGTCCTTCTCATCGGCGCCTCCGTCGATCAAGCTATGACCATTGCGGAACGCATCCGTTCTTTCATCGAACAGGCCGAATTCCAAAACATTACGGTCAGCATCGGGCTAACCGAATACAGAGACCCCTTCGACCTGGAGGGGTTTGTCAAATCTGCGGATGATGCGATGTATATCGCCAAGCATTCAGGCGGGAACCGCATCCATACGAATATCGCCTGAACTCTTGTCCTGTCACAGGCGAAACGATATATTTCCAAGGGCCTATATCTGAACAGGTTATTGAAAAATCCGAAATCCGAATATCGAATTTCCTGCCTTCGCCGAAGCGGCTTCGCGCAGGCAGGCGAAACAAATCCAAAATTTTAATCTCAAAATTAGAAATTTTTCTGTTTTGAAAATTCGCATTTTGAGAATTCGTGCTTGTTTCGGATTTCGAATTTCGTGCTTCGAATTTAATTTCTCATTCATGAGAAAGGGATATGCCTGATCGTCCTAAACTCTTTTTAATCGATGGCTCCTCTTATCTCTTTCGCGCCTTTTATGCCATCGGTCATCTCTCCAATTCCAAGGGCCTCCCGACCAATGCGGCCTTTGGCTTCACCCAGATGCTTCTTAAAGTGCTCAAAGACCATCGGCCTGATTATCTTGCCGTGATCTTCGATTTAAAGGCTCCCACCTTCCGAACCGAGGTCTATAAAGAATACAAGGCCAACCGCCCTGCCATGCCAGAAGGGCTCACTCCCCAGATCCCCTATATCAAGAAGATCATCGAGGGATATCGAATTGCCCTCATGGAGATGGAAGGATACGAGGCGGATGATCTCATCGGAACGGTAGCAAAGAGACTGGAGTCAGAAGTCGATGTCGTGATCATCACCGGTGACAAAGACATCCTTCAACTGGTCAGTGATCGGATCCAGGTCTATGATACCATGAAGGAGAAAAGGTTTGGGATAGAAGAAGTCATCCAGCGGTTTGGCGTCCGTCCTGAACAGGTGGTGGAAGTGATGGGCCTGTCCGGAGATGCCATTGATAACATCCCAGGTGTTCCTGGAATTGGGGAGAAGACGGCCATCCAATTGATCAAGACTTATGGATCGATCGAAAATCTTCTGGCCCATGTGGAAGAAATTCCTCAGAAGAAATTGAAAGAAAATTTAAAGACCCATGGAGATCTGGCTCGTCTCAGCCGGCAGTTGGCAACGATCCATATGGATGTGCCTGTCAGTTACCAGTTGAAAGACTTTTCTCTCTCCTCCCCCGATCTGAAGAGCCTTAAGGAGATCTTCAAAGAGTTGGAGTTCAACAAACTTCTCAAAGAACTCCTCGAAGAAAAGTCCTCCAACGATAAGGCCTCTCTCTCGGCAGGCAGAGACTATCGTTTGATCACGGATCGAAATGAATTCCTCGCTTTATTAGAAGACCTGAGAAAGGTTGGATCCTTTTCCATCGATCTGGAGACGACCTCCCCCTATCCGATGTGGGCTGATCTCGTCGGGATCAGTCTGTCTTACGCTCCACATCAAGCCTTCTATATTCCCCTCGGCCACCGGCATCCAGAGGCAACGAGGCAACTTCCTCTTCCTTGGGGATTGGAACAGTTGAAACCTATTTTGGAAGATAAGGGAGTGAAGAAGGTGGGTCAGAACATCAAATACGAATGGATTGTCCTGAAACGTTATGGGATTCACCTGCAGGGGATACACGGTGATACGATGATCGCCTCCTACCTCCTCAACCCCACGAAACATAACCACAACCTGAGTCAAATTGCCCAGGAATATCTGGATCGATCTGTCACCGACTTCAAAGAGGTGGTGGGGAGTGGAATGAAGGCCGTGACCTTCGACCAGATCGAACTTGAAAAGGCAAGGGATTATAGTTGTGAAGATGCGGATGTCACTCTCCAACTCTCTCACCTCCTCCTCCCAAAGCTGAAGGAAGAGGGATTCAAAGCCCTCTTTGACCAGGTGGAGATGCCGCTGGTCATGGTCTTGGCAAAAATAGAGATGAATGGAGTGAAAATCGATCTCGACCTTCTTCAGGACTATTCGAAAGAGATCGAGACCCAACTCCAACAGAAGATGGAGAGAATCTACGGGTTGGCCGGAGAGGTCTTCAATATCAACTCCTCCCAGCAATTGGGGAAAATCCTATTTGATAAACTCAAACTACCTGTGGTCAAAAAAACTAAAACAGGCTACTCCACGGACGTGGAGGTGTTGACCAAACTCTCTCTCCAGCATGAGCTCCCCTTCGAGATTCTCGGTTATCGGAACTTGACCAAACTCAAATCCACTTATATCGATGCCCTTCCAAAACTGATCCATCCGAAAACCGGCCGCGTCCACACCTCCTATAATCAAACCGTCACCGCCACAGGAAGGCTCTCCTCGAGTGACCCCAACCTCCAGAACATTCCTGTCCGTGCAGAGGAGGGAACCCGGATTCGCCAGGCCTTCATTCCCGAGAAGGGATGGTCCATCGTCTCTGCAGACTATTCCCAAATCGAATTGAGAATTCTGGCCCACCTCTCCCAAGATGAAACGCTTATTAAAGCCTTTCAAAATGATGAGGACATCCATGCCCGAACCGCCACAGAGATCTTCGGGGTTCCGATGGAAAAAGTGACGCCTCCGATGCGAAGGGAGGCCAAGGTGATCAACTTTGGCATTCTCTACGGAATGAGCGCCTATGGTCTTTCACAACAATTGAGGATAGAGCCCAAGATCGCGCAGGCCTATATTGATGAGTATTTTAAAAAATATACCGGTGTTCAAACCTACACCGAAAAGAGTCTGGAAGAGGCCCGGCAGAAGGGATATGTGGTCACCCTTCTCCATCGCCGCCGCTATCTTCCGGACATTCACTCCCCGACAGTAGCCATCCGCCAGGCGACCGAGAGGATGGCCATCAATACTCCTCTCCAGGGGACAGCGGCGGATATCATCAAGGTGGCGATGATTCACATCCAGAACCGGATTGAGGAACTCGGCCTTTCCACCAAAATGATGATGCAGGTCCACGATGAATTGGTCTTCGAAGTTCCCGAAGAGGAGCTTGAAAACGCTATCCCCTTGATCCGGAATGAAATGGAGACCGTGATGGAGCTTTCTGTCCCGCTCAAGGTTTCCATCCATTCGGGGAAAAATTGGGCAGAAGTCCATTAAAACATCAGTTCGGAGTTGGGAGTTGGGAGTTCGGAGTTATGAGTTAAAATTCTTCTTGTTTTAAGTTTTTATCTCCGAACTCCCTGCCTTCGCCGGAACGCTTCGTGCAGGCAGGCGAACTAATTACTCCGAACTCTGGACTTTTAAAAGGAGGATGCTAATGAAAAGAATGGGCCTCTTAATCTTAATGGGATTGACCTTTCTCTCCTTTTCCCTAGCCTTCGGCCAGGAGGTTTACAAATGGGTGGATGAGAAAGGGACAACCCACTTCACGGACGACCTGGGTCTGGTTCCGGAAAAATATCGAGATCAGATCCTAACGGAGAAACGTCCAAAAGAACCTACCTCCCCTCCCTCTCCATCTCCATCTCTTTCACCTCCACCTTTTGAACCACCTAAAAGTACGGAAGCTGGGAAGGAGGCCGGACCAACTCCTGTGCAAAAAGACATCTTGGGCCGTGGAGAAGAATGGTGGAGGGCAAAAGCGATCGAGTGGAATGAGAAATATAAGACCGCCCGAAGAAATTATGAAATGGCTTATAGTGAGTGGAAGTTAAAGGAGAATGAATTAGAAGCTTCAAAATTCAAACCAGACAGCCTCAAAAGAAAGTTGAAGGCTGAAATCAAAGTCCTCGAAGAAAAGGCAAAGGATTGGGAGAAACAGATGGAGGAAGCAAAGAACATGCTCGAAAATGTTCTTCCAAAACAGGCCAGGGATTATCAAGCCGACCCCGGGTGGCTCAAAATCGAAGACAAATAATAAGTAATGAGTTCGGTGTTCGGAGTACTTAATTTGAAACTCCGAGCTCTAAACTCCGAACTCCCTGCCTTCGCCGAAACGCTTCGTGCAGGCAGGCGAACTTTTATTTAGAGGTGGTCCACTTCCCTTTCAATGTATGGAGAGAAAATTGATCGATGTAGGGAAAGAAGGCTAAACTCACTTCCCCGTGATTCAAGATTCCGGCCAAAATCTCCTCCACCTCTTTTTGCGAAAGGACCTCGTAATTCTTCCAATCCAGGATCTGGACTTTCATCAATACCCTGGAGGGATCTCCTACTGACTTGACTGCTTTCTGTGCCACTTCAGCCATCAGGCCTATGGCTTCCTTCACTTCTATCTTCCGGTCTTTCATCGCCTGGCGATGGTAAGCCATCACCGCATAGTAGTCAAAATCCTTTTTCAGCGCCTCGGAAAGGGTCTGCGAAAACCAGGCCACGCCGTTCACATCGTTAATGACAGCCTCAAAATAGAGATTGATGGCAAATTGTAAGTTGGGGTTCGATTCTCTGGCAGCTTCCATCAGTTGCTGGGCCACATTCATTAACCAGCGGTTTTTCCATTTGGCCCAGGACATAAACCGGTCTGTGTATCCCTTGGTGTAATATTTTCCTGAGTCCGATTTATACGGATCGATATAAAAGACGTCCGGATCGGGCAAATATCCGAACTCTTTCAGAAAGGATTGATTCGCTTCAGTGCCAAAGTCTTCATTATGATAAAGGATTAAATCGTCCTGGAAGAGGATTCCTTCAATGGGGTAGCGGCCCAGATCACGGAAAAGGCCCTCAAGCCGTTTGAGGACGTCGGGATGAAAGAGATTGAACCCTCTGGCTGCTTCCATCTTTTTTGTTTCAAAATTATATCTCTTGCACCGAAACTCAGGAGGCCCATCTAAGCCGTAGTTGGCATAACGTGTCGTGACCCAGGCAAAGAGTTCAAGCCCATTCCGGTGAACGATCTCTGCAATGTTCCCCAAGATATCATCGACGACCGGAGCATATTCTGTTTTGAAATAAACTCCTTCCTCATGATGGGCCTTAACAAATTTATAGAGTCGATCCCCTTTATTCTGAAAAACTCTGAAGAAGATCGTATTCACACCGGCATGTTTCAACTCCTTCACCCTTTTCTCAACTTCCTCCAAACTCTTTCCTTCGAAATAGGAGACCTGAGCGCAAATTCTTCTTTTTGTCTTTTTTCCCTCGGGGACGGATTTTTTCACGACCGGTTTGGAATCGGTGGACGGCACAGGGGCCTTTTCTTTCAACAGCCCCTTGGCCATCTCGATCCCTTTCTCCGCCTCTTTCACACGGTCACCGTCCGGATAAGTTTTTAAATAAAGTTCGAGCTGTCGAATCGTCTCTTCATATTTTTCCATCTTGAGATAGCAGAGCCCGATCATATATTGGGAGTAGGAGACCAATTGACTGGCTGAAGCGGATTGGAAAATTTTTGAAAAACCTTGGATGGCTTCTTCATACCTGCCCTTATCATAGAGCTTCATGGATGAATCATAAAGGTCACCCGTATGATCAAGCTTCTCCTGGCTGTTACCTTGAGATAAAAATAAGAGAATGAAGAGGACAGAAATCAATCCGGTCATCCATTTTTTCATGAGGCATTCCTTCCGCAAGAAGGTTTAACAAATCCGAAATCCGAATATCGAAATCTTTGCCCTGTTAAGTAATTTCCCCCGATACTGACGATTTTTCTTTTCCAGACGGATCGCAATCCATCAACCAGAAGTAACTCAAAGCGTACTTAACAGGGCAGGCAATACCCAAATCCAAATGACCAAATTTCCGAAACCTTCTATCCGAATCTTTCGTTTCGAATTTTATATTTCGAAAATTAGAATTTGTTTCGAATTTCGGATTTCGTGCTTCGGATTTCCTAAAAAAGTACTTTCATCGCTTCTTGAACGGAGTTGACCCCGATCAATTCGATACCCTTCATCCCCTTCATCTTTTCCTGATTCTGTTTCGGTAAAAGGCATCGCTTAAATCCCAGCCGCGCTGCCTCTTTGACTCTGACCTCCGATTGGCTGACCCCTCTCACCTCGCCCCCCAGCCCCACTTCTCCAAAGACCACCATTTGCGGGTCAATCAGTCTATCCTTAAAGTTCGAGGCAATAGAGGCAATCACTCCTAAATCAGCCGCAGGCTCCTCCACTCTCATCCCACCAGCTATGTTGAGAAAAATGTCCTGATTGTTAAGATGGACTCCCAATCTCTTTTCCATGACGGCCACCAGAAGGGATACACGGTTGGCATCCACCCCTTGGGCTGTTCTCCGTGGAACACCAAAGTGGGTGGGAACGACCAGGGCTTGAAGCTCAATCAAGATGGGTCTCGAACCTTCCATGCTGGGCATGACAACGGAGCCAGAGGTGGGTTGGGTTCGTTCAGAGAGAAAAAATTCAGAAGGGCTGACCACTTCCACCAATCCGGAATCCTTCATCTCAAAAACTCCGATCTCATTGGTCGAGCCAAAACGGTTTTTGACCGCCCTTAAAATGCGGAAGGCGTGAGTGGCTTCCCCCTCGATGTAAAGAACGGTATCGACCATGTGCTCCAAAACTTTTGGCCCGGCGATAAAACCCTCCTTGGTCACATGACCGATGAGAAAGATGGGAATGGAGAGATGCTTTGCCAGATAGAGTAGCCGGCTCGACGCCTCCCTGACCTGACTGATCGATCCGGGTGTTGAAGGAAGTTCGGAGGAATAAATGGTCTGAATCGAATCAACGACCACGGTCAAAGGTCTGAGTGTCTGGATATCCTGGAGAATTTTTTCTACGGATGTCTCAGAGACCACAAAGAGGTGTTCCGAGGAAACCCCTAATCGATCTGCCCTCATCTTGGTCTGCTGGAGCGACTCTTCTCCGGAGATGTAAAGGACTCTTTTCCCTTTTGACGCTAAACGGTTCATCACTTGAAGGAGAAGCGTGGATTTGCCGATGCCGGGATCGCCTCCGACCAGAATCACCGATCCAAAAACGATCCCCCCTCCAAGAACTCGATCAAATTCTCCAATCCCGATCTGAAATCTTCCCCTTTCTTCACCAACAATTTCGGTGAGTGGCGTTGGAACGGCCTCGCTCTCAAAACCGAGGAGGTCCCGTTCGGGAACTTTTTCCTCAATCACCCGCTCTTCAACGAATGTGTTCCATTCCTGACACCCCGGACACCTTCCTAACCATTTAGGAGTCTGGTATCCGCAGGACTGACATACGAAATGGGTTTTTGCTTTGGTCATGAGATGATTTGCATTACCTAAGAAAAAGGCTCGTCCAACGGTAAGGGTAATGATGCCCGTTTCGTCGCTCGGTTATGTTTTTGGTCTTAAAAACTTCACGTAAC
>Ga0214473_10004088_pt1 | contig 17550 bp, 27 predicted proteins | sample RVTome_7_FD_203509 | JGI IMG/M metagenome (GOLD analysis project Ga0214473, IMG submission 203509) | Soil microbial communities from uranium-contaminated site in the Upper Colorado River Basin, Wyoming, United States - RVT98D197 | ecosystem: Environmental > Terrestrial > Soil > Contaminated >... | reverse complement strand
TGCCCACAACACTCCTGCGATAGCCCTGCTTACGAAGTCTCCTGGAGATTTCCTCGGGCGAGTAGCGCGCCCACTTCTCTAAGAGCCGTAGCTCCCTCTCCGACCAGTTGGGCTCTTTTTTCTGTTTGGGAGTCCAGCCTTGCCTAATCGCGTAACGGCCGACTTTCCACCGCGGCAGCCCGAACCTGAGGACTCAGCCCGCGATGGTCTGGCCAACTCGAAAAGCACTTGCATGGCCGGCGTGCGGAATTCCGCCCTGGCCCGCTCGGAGAGCCCGATAAGCATGTCCTCACGGCCCGTGAAATCCAGGTTCATGACGATCTCATGGGGCTTCAATGCCGGCTTCATCATGACGAATTCACCGTTTGCAAGTGATCCCTGAAATCCCGGGCGTAGATCTCGAAGGTCTTTGGGATTCGGCACTCGCTTGGCCGATTTAGGGCAAATCCTCCTTGGCACTTTCCCGGCCATCTTGGCGCGGATCTCCTCCTCGCTGAGGCCCTTCCTCAGCCAGTATCTGCAGCCTCCGCATTGACCGTGAGACTGGATGGTCATCACGCGGCCGCAGATTGCACAAGGCGCTCTTTTGTTGGGCATGGAATACCTCTCTTTCAGTGGGTGGGTTGGATCGGGCGCAGATCGAACGAGGCATCCAAAGACGCTCTCGCCATTTCTCGGCTGTCCACAGCCGCAGGCCGAAGCCTGCGCATTTCCCGGTCCGGATCGTGCCCGCGGCGGCCCCCGCATCCGCCATCGATCTCGATGGGGATGAAGCGGGAAAAGCGCTCGTTTGGGCGTGTCCAAGAAAGACCCAGGGGGACCATCCCCACCCCCCGGGATCGAAGAGTTACCCGCGTCGCCTCGCCGTTCCAATCCCCCACGCCGAGGGCCCACGGTCGAGGACGCATGCGCTGCGTTGGGTATGGTGGCAGGCGTTACGCCGGAGGATTGCCCCCCGCCGGAGGAGAGAGCTTGAGGGATGGCTCTCAGAGGCTCAACGCCCGTGCCGTTGCTCGGCTCTCGTTGCCGCGGCCCCTGCCTATGGGATTCACGCTCAGATCCGGGCTCCCTCGCTTTCGCTGTCGCCGCAGGAAGCCGCGCGATCTTTCCTGCTCGGCGAAAGCCCCCGTCGCCGGCCGAGGTTGGATCAGAAGCCCGAATCTCAACGTGTTTCCCATGCTTCTTTTTTCCCGCAATCCGCAATTCGCAATCCGCAATCTGCAATCTCTTCCTCATCCCCTCCCGGATCACGTCCGAATCCACGCCCGCCATCTCGCAGACCAAGTCAAAGCCCTTGCTCGGCTTGGTCAGCCAACAGATTGCGCGCTTGCGCAGGTCCGCACGCTTTTCGTTTGCGTCTTTCCTGTTACTGAGACATGGCGGTTCGCCCACAGCATCCTCCACGGCCCGCTGGATCACCTCCAGCCAGAGCCGCCGCTCGCCGCAATCCTCAGTCAGAACCGCCATCCCGCCCATGCGTTAGCTCACTCGTGCATGCATTTGTATGCACTTTTGGCGGTATAACCCGAAGTGTGTGCAAATGCATGCATTGAAGGACAAAAAAAAGACCATCAGGATTGCTCCATGTGGTCCGATAACTCCTCCAGCGTCGCGCCTCGAAGCCGCTCCCATCTGAGCCCGGCCAGGATGAGACGCCGTGCCGCCTCAGATGGTTTGATCCCCAAGCCCGTCGCGTACTGGTCGACCGCGTCCTTGAGGCTCTGCCTCACGCGCAGGTTCAACGGCACCTCGGTGGGCTCCCAGTCCTTGCAGCTCTCCCGAAAGCTGATCTGGTGGACGACGCCACCAGAGACGTTAATCACTTGCTTGGGTTCCACTAGTATCTTTTCCCGCTCCGCAGATCTTCCGTCGCCCACCGCCAGCCAAGAGATCCTCCAACGGAAGGCCAAGACATTTGTGATAAACCAAGGCAGATCCTCCGGAGATTCCACGATCCCCGTGCAAGTGCCGATGGACCGTAGGAATGGACAGACCCGTCAGTTCTGCAATCCGTGCGGTAGTCAATCCGGTTTTATCCTGATAAAGGGCCAGTGCATTCATGGAGCTACACTTGCCACGTGGCAAAAGAAAAGTCAAGCGAAAAGTTCCACCAAAACAAAAATAATGTGGCACATTCTTGTCAAGCGGAAAAGGAGTATCTATAATGCGAAGACAACCGGATCCACTTTATCGGGCATTTGTTGAATTCGTGCTGACAAAAATTGACGAGGAGGCAAAGACTACAAGTCGAAGTGCCGTTGCACGGAAGATCGGGGTAACTCCCCCCACAATCACGCGCTGGCTCAATCGAAACAGAGGCGAGAATTTGGCCCTCCAAACCATTCTAAGGGTCATCGCATCCCTTGGTCTGGATCTTGAAGAAGTAGCCATCATGCTCTCACCCGATCTTTTTGCATCTGTTGTAAAGGCATCAGAGGAACATCAAAAGCTCATCCCTATCTTTCTTCGGCTGCTCGCCAAGGGCGGCGATACGGCAAAAGCTCTCACGAGCATAATCCTGGCTTTCGAGCAAACCCCGCCTAAATAGTCCGAAGTTTGCCAATAAAAGTAAATCCCTTTACCATATGGAAAAAAACACTTGACATCCAATTTGCCACATGGTAAGAACAAATCTCATGGACGGGCCATGACCGAAGCAAACCCCCTTAAATTTTTTTGCGTGGGGGAATTGGCGGGCGAGATGGGGCTGGTGATGATGAACGAGGCGGCAAGGGAGATAAGGCGACAGGAGATTGAATGGCTCGCTCCAGGAGCTTTCGGATCGCCCGGATCTCGATGCTCATCCTCACGAGGACGACGGGGACGATGATGGCCATGATCAGAAACACCAACCCATATGCTCCAAGACCTAGATCCGCCTTCATCTTTCACCTCCATCCAGGGGATTTTCTCTCCCTGGTTTATTCCAGAGAGGAGCACTTCTAATGTTCAATCCACTATGGCCTATCCTGCCTATCATACTCCTTGCCACACTGTGCGCATTTGTAATAGCCAATCTTCAATCCCATATCTCCAAAGATCTCATGCGGAACAAGACGCAACAACTGGCCCTCCGGATGGCGACAGTAGGGACATACATCGCCGTGAACGGCCTGATTGGTCTGTATATTCTGAAGATCGAGCTCAAGATCCACTACCTTCGCCTTAAGATCTGCATTCTCAGTTTCAAGAGCCGCCGTCTTGAATTCCTGATCCGCCAGACGCTCGCGCAGGACGGCGGAAAGCGGAATATCTTTCAGTATGTCCATGATTATGCCCATGCGGTTCTCCTTTCGGGTAGGTCCGGTCCTGGCAAGCCGAATCATACCACGGAAGGGGAACCGCCATGCTTGATCGCACCCCGTAGGGGCGCACGGCCGTGCGCCCAAAGGAGCCAACATGAACGGACGCAAGGCCAAGACCCTCAGAAAGCAGATCTACGGGAACCACTCGATCCGCGATCATGAGCAGAAATGGTCCGTCTCCAAGATCCTCAAGCTCGACAAGACCGATTCCGAGGGCAAGAGGATCACGATCAGGAAGGGCACGGTCCGCTGCCAGGGCCACCGCGCCGCATATCTGGCGGCCAAGCGTCAGGCAGGAAGGTAACGATGACCGCAATCCGAAATCCGCAATCCGAAATGGTTCTCCAGCCCCTCACCCCGGAGCAGCTACTCGCATACGACCAGGTCCTCCCCGAGGATCTCACCATCATGGACCGGATCGTCCTGGTGGGCCAGCTCCTCCTCGCCCTGCGGCATCCCGAGAACAATGGCCCTTCGGCCGCGCGGGCCCGCGAGATCGCCCGGCGCCTGGCCACCACCATGATCCTGGCCCTGCCCGAGGCGCTTCCGGATGAGATCCTGACCGAATGGCACAAAGAGCTTGACTGCTGAGAGGTGAATGATGAGAGCGATTTGCGCATGGTGCGGTAAGGATATGGGGCCCAGGGAGCCCGCGGAAGACAAGTCCTTGACTCATGGGATCTGTCCCGACTGCTCCAAGGCCATGACCCAGGATCTCTATACCCATTTCACTGAATTGTTGCGGATCCTCTCCCCGGCTTTCTTCGCCCCAATCGATTCGAAGACAGTCACGCGGATCGGCGCGGGATCCGAATCTGATTAAGGAGATCTCCATGGCACAGCAAGGAAAGTGTCCGAAATGCCGGATCCGGTGGACCTGGGATCGTGAGATCCCCCTCCAGGAGGTCAAATGTGCGAGCTGCAGGGGACCCCTCAGGCGCACCAGCCATCTCTCGGCGATGACCCGGAGACCATCGATCTTGCAGCGGCAGGCCATCTGACAGGAGGTTCCAATGGACATTCCCACCGAATTGATTGACCTGGCTCGCAGGATCAAGGAGATCCAAGAGCGCACCAAGATCCAGGAAGATGACTGGGGCGCCCTGAAGACCTCAGTGGATCTCGCGCAAGTGGTGATTGCCGGCTATGAGCGCCGCCTGGCCCAGGAACAGGCCACGCCTCCGACGCCCGTTCCCCGCTGCCCCTTCTTGTCCTCCCATCTTCAGACTCGGGATCCGGAATCTGGTGGCCCGTAGGGTGGGCGATTCGCCCACGCGAAAGGAGGTTTCATGTCCAGTTTTCACTACCGTGACGAGAAGGACGCCGGCAGCCATTTCTTCCGGGGCATCTTCAATGCCTCAATCATCATGGTCATTTTGGTGGGGCTCTTTATGGGCGGCCTCCAGATCGGCATGGCCAAGGCCCGCTCCCAGATCGTGAAACCGATCATCGTCTGGGAGGTCCTGAACGAGTGCGATTGCGCCGAACTCCGGGACGCCGCCCAGATCATTGTTTCTCAGCCCGGCAGTATCAAGGGCCACAAGATGCTCCGCGCGGCCGTGGCCCAGGATCGAGGACCGCAATCCGCATCCCGAAATCCGAAGTGAGCCTTGTTTATGCCCCTGACTCGCACAGATTCGCGCCAGGCTGACCGATCGGGAGGTAAGTCGATGGGAGATACGCCGGAAAAGAATGAAATCCCAAGAGGTAGTTGTATGTGCTGTGGAACCCTCGGGGAATTTATTTCGTGGCATGATCCCGCAAGTCCGCATATTACAGGGATCTGCAAGACCTGCCGCGACAAATCCCATGAACTGCGCACCTTGGCCGAAGCCCTCCTGCTCTCCCTGGAGGATGACGAGGCGGAGACTTGGATCTCCGAACGCACCAGCAACCTCATGGCGGATCTCGGCGAAGCGCTGAGGAATCAAATCAAGGAAAAGGAAAGAAGATGACTCTGATTGAAGTCCGCAATTCTGATGGCGTGGTGGGCCGGTGAGACGCGAGCTGTTATCTGGCTCGTGAGCCGGAATGCACCTGCATCTGTCGCGGTCGGAATCACGGCGTGGGCCTGAAGCGAGCCAGGAACAACGTCCTGCGAAGCCTTGGCGAAGCAGAAAACGAGGAGAGCTGGCTCCCCGACAAGACCCCCCGGGGCGAGGAGATCCGTTTCCTCCCCATCCAAAAGGAGCTTTTCGAATGAACGAACGCCCCCCGATCGAGATCATTCTCAGCGGCATCTACACGAACGAAGACGTCAAAGCCTTGGCCGAATACGCTAAACGTTCCGGCTCACTTTTCTTGGTTGCGGATCAATTGAAGAAGATAAAGGAACCCCTGAAGCCCGGCGTCCTGGGGGGCGCCGCGCTTATTCCCCGAGGAGGTGACCCCTAGACAAAGGCGACCGCTCTCCCGCGTGGACGGGTGCGGGAGGGGGACATGCACAGAATCCAGACACTCACTGCCCTGGGGCGCCCCGTCCCGCCCCAATCTTTGGAGAGATTTTATGAAACCTGGTCAATGGTGGGATGTATCCCTCAGCCTCGTGGATGGCTGTACTCGAGTCTCCGAGGCATGTGAACATTGCTGGCTTATGGGAATGGGGAAGCGCTTCCATAATCTCCCTGAACAAGTGACCTTCCGGGAGGATCGGCTCCAAATCGCCCGGCGAGGGGGAAAGCCAAAACGGTTTGCAGTGTGGTCCGATCTGTTCCATGAGGCTGTGACGCCACGCCAAATCGACCTTGCGGTTGAGGTCATGGGAGCCAGTCAGCACACCTTCTACGTTTTGACCAAACGGGCCCAGCGGCTTGTCGACTGGTATCACAGCACAAACATCTTGGGTGGCGGGGATTGGTTTCCCAACATCTGGTGGGGCGTCACGGTCGAGTTGCCCGAGTATCTATGGCGCATCGAGAAACTTCTCCAGATCCCCGGCAAGCACTTTGTGAGTATCGAGCCGTTGCTGGGGCCGATGGATTTATTGCCTTGTCTTCCGTGCCGATGCTATGAAGCTGCCATGGCTGTAGACAACTGCGAACTGTGTATGCTCAAGGAATATCGGTCTAACCGTTTAGATTGGGTCATCGTGGGCGGTGAGACCGGCCCCGGTGCACGGCCCATGCACCCGGACTCGGTGCGGTCGATACGGGACCAATGCCAGGCAGCGGGGGTTCCGTTCTGGTTCAAGGGCTGGGGAGAATTCATTCCAGCCTTTGAGGCCGGATTTCGCTCGGAGGAAAAGGATCAATATGGAAAATCCTTCGGCGAGGCATGGGTCAGGAGCAAGAAACTCTGGAGATTTGAAGACGGAATCCAAATGGTCCACGTCGGCACCAAACGCGCAGGCCGCATCCTGGACGGTCGCACTTGGGAGGAGAGGCCATGAGCGGAATTGAACTTATTGCTGCTGAACGTAAGCGACAGATCGAAGGGGAAGGCTGCACGTCGGAACATGACGATCAGCATACGGATGGTAGTCTGAAACAGGCCGCTATTGCTTATCTCGGAGGAACTTGGCCAAAGAGCTGGAGCCGCCAAGGGGACAAGAGAAAAGAGCATGGTCCCATCCGGCGTCTCGTAATCGCCGGCGCGCTCATCGCCGCCGAAATCGACCGACTTTTGAGGAGACACCAAGGATGAAAACCCTTTCTCTTTGGCAGCCCTGGGCCTCCGCGATGGCCATCGGTTCCAAATCGATCGAGACCCGTTCCTGGGTAACAACCTACCGCGGACCCGTGGTCATTCATGCGGCAAAACGATGCAACAAGAACGAATTAATCGATATTGCCTGTCACTGGGGCTGGAAGGGAGCGCTGCGGCCCTTCCTCGAGCAAGATCACTACCTGTGGAAGGTATTGCCTTTTGGCGCACTGCTTTCCGTGGGCAACCTCGTCGATATACGACCCACCGAAAGCTTCACCCAGGGCGAAATCCTCACCCGCCATCGAGCCGATGGTGAAAAAACCGACCTCTATGATTGGACTCAAAAAATGCTTGGAGACTTCGGTCTCGATCGGTTTGGCTGGATCTTCCGGGGCATGCGATGCTTCGCTGAGCCGATTTCCTTATTAGGCCACCAGGGTCTTTTCAATGTGCCGGATCACATCATCCCGGAGGAGTTCAGACGATGGCCATGGAATGCGCCTGTATGATCGATTCCGGGGAGATGTGTGATCCCCCGGCCGTGTTCACCGAAACGCTCGTTGTAGCCAAGAAGCCGCATACCTGTTGCGAATGCGGAGATATCATCCAGCCCGGGCAGCAATATGAACTGGTGAAGGGCCTCTGGGATGGAAGCTGGTCCAAGTTCCGAACCTGTTCGATCTGCGCCCGGATCCGGAGGGCCTATTGCTGCTCCTGGACCTATGGAGACCTCCGTGCGGATCTTTGGGACGCCCTGGGTGTGGACTACATTACCGGGGAGACTGACGGCAACGAGGAGGCACTGGCAGTGCTCGCTCGTGAGTGGGCCAAACGACCCAAGATCCTTTGCGAGCGCTGCGGATCACAGTCCGGATCTGATTTCACCTGGCGCTGGGCCGGTGATCGATGGCAGCATCGCTGCGCCAATGTCCATCCCCAAGTCGGACACTGGGACATGCCCGGATCTTGGGCTGCAAACGATGAGGACTGCCCACCATGAAATACGCCGGCCGTTATCCCTGGATTAAGTGCTATGACGCCACGCACCGGGAGCATCCGTATGCGATGGAGTGTCTCCGATGCGGGGTGAAGCAGCGCGTTGCCCTGCCCATCTCGCTGGACGGATATGTGGCCCTGGGCAAGGTGTTCATGAAGGAGCACAGCCGATGCAAGGAGATTCCCCAGACGTGAACACCCTTCCTTTCACCGAGGAGGCCCAGAAGATCCTGGCCCATCCGGACAATTGGTCCAAGGACGTGATGCCGGACCATTGCGCGTTGTGCAGGAAGCCCCTGGGGGAGTCGGTCCCGCTCATCCTCTGGGCCCACGATGATGAGTGGGCCATCTGCTTCCACATGCAGTGCGCTTTCGGCGGCGAGATCGTCGATACTACGAATTTGGAGGATGGATATGGAGCATGAAGCCATTTTAACGGACACGAATCACGAACACGAATCACCCCAACCAGTGCACACTTCTGCACCGCACCAAGATGGTCCCGGTCCTCGGTCGGCGGTCTCCGGTCCTTCTTTCCAACTCCTCGACCTGGCCTCCATCCGGCTCTCCCCCACCAATCCCCGGCGCCGGTTTGACGAGGCGGCGATGGCCGAGCTCGCCGAGTCGATCCGATCAAAGGGCGTGCTCCAGCCCGTCTTGGTCCGGCCCGTCGAGGACGGCGATATCCGGTATGAGCTCGTCGCCGGCGAACGCCGGTACCGGGCCTCGCAGCTCGCGGGGATCCCCACGATCCCGGCCGTGATCCGGGAGATCTCCGAGCGCGAGGCGGCCGAGCTGCAGATCATCGAGAACCTCCATCGGGAGGACCTCACGGTCCTCGAGGAGGCTGAGGGGTACCGCGTGCTCGTGGACCAGCACGGGTACACGTCGGAGCAGCTCGCCGAGAAGCTGGGCAAGAGCAGGTCCTGGATCTACGGCCGGCTCAAGCTGTGTGCGCTCCCGGACCTGGCCCGGGCCGCCCTCGAGGATGGCCGGATCCCCGCGTCCACGGCCGGCCTCATCGCCAGGATCCCCAACGCCGAGCTCCGGGTCGAGGCTACCCAAGAAATCATCTCACCGCATATCAACATGTGGAAAAAAGGAGATGAGCCTCTGACCTACCAGGAGGCCAAGGGGCTCATCGAAGAGCATTACATGCTCGAGCTGAAAAAGGCGCCCTTCAGCCGCAAGGCCGCGATCAGCGTTCCCCGGGGAGACGGCCCTCTGGGCCCGCTCCCGGATGTGATCATCGGCGCCTGCGACAAATGCCCCAAGATGACCGGGAACAATCGCGAGGAATTCCCGGACGGCCGTGCGGACATCTGCACGGACCCGGCCTGCTACGGCCAGAAGGTCCAGGCCCACAATGCCCAGGCCCTGGCGGAGGCCCGCAAGCAGGGGCTCAAGGTCTGGTCGCCGAACGAGATCAAAAAAGTCTTTCCTCATGGACAGATTCACAGCCATTGGGAATGGCTCGATCTCGCTGAACAGTGTTATGAGGATCCCAAGCGCCGCAGCTACAAGCAGCTTCTCGGCGATCAACTGCAGCCCGAGATAATCCAGCTCGATGACGGCCGGGTCCATTATATCGTCAAAGAAACCGACGCACGTAAGATCCTCAAGGCCCAGGACATCGGCGCCGGTCGCGATGCCGGCGGCGATAAGGATTACAAAAAGAAGCGACTCGAAGAAAAAAAAGAGGCGCTCATCCGGGCCAAGGTCGTCCAGTTGGTCACCGAAAAGATCGCCGAGGCCGTGGAGAGAGAGGGTCTGAACCTCAAGGCCCTGCGCCTGGTCGCAGAGAGCGCCGTTTTCTATTGCTGGTATGACGCGATCAAAAAGATCGCCAAACGGAGAGGATTGATCTCTGACAGCGGCCCATCCCTCGCGATCCAAAATGTCATTCCCAACATGACCCTCGATCAGCTCTGGGCCCTGATGGCCGAGATCGCCGTCTCCCGCGATGCCATGAATTGGAGCGGATCCTATGGGGACAAGCAGATGGACTTACGCATCCTGGGCCTCTGCGAGATCTACGAGCTGGATGCCAAGGCGATCGAGACCGAGATCCGCGAGGCGGTCAAGGCCAAGGAAACCAAAAAGACCGCGAAGGCGCAAGGCGCCAGAGCGTGAGGAGTTCTTTGAGCGCTGCCCCGCCCTATAGCCTCACCGTGAAGGATGCGGCCCGGCATTTCGGGTTTGCTGGCAAGACGCTCTATGATATGATCGCGGACGGCAAGCTGGAGCGGGGAACCCATTACCTGAAGATCGGCCGCAAGGTGCTCATCGTGCGTGAGGCCTTCATTGCCTGGCTTCGCCGCGAGGATGGTCCGGATCTCGAGGAACAGAATGGCAGTCAGGCAGATCGGGCGCAGGCTGTACATTGAGTTTCGCTGCCGGCGCCCGGACGGCCGGCGCGTCAAGTGCACCGAGGCCACAGGGCTGCCGGCCACGAAGCGCAATGAGGAGATCACCCGGGCCAAGGATCGGGCCATCACCTATGAGCTGAAGCATGGCCGTTTCAGTTATCTCCACTTCTTTCCCCATGGCTCCAAGGCGAGGATCTTCCGGGCTCAGTCCGGATCCGGGATCACACTCGCCGAATGGTGGGACGCCTGGCTGGCCGAAAAATCCCTCCGGCGCACGACTGAACGCGGATGGAACTCCGCCTGGCGAAAACACATCGGCCCGGCCCTGGGCCATCTGAATCTAAGCGAGATCGATGCGCACCAGGTCCTCATGTTTCGCCGCGGCCTGGAGGCCTCGGGGCTCGCCGCGAGCTCCATCAATGACCGGATCATCAAACCGCTTTGCATGTGCCTGCTCCTCGCTCAAAAGCGGGGTCTCATCTCACAATATCCCTGCTCGGAGGTCCGGCGACTCGCCGAGATCCGGCCCGAGATCGAGCCCTTCACGCCCGAGGAGCTCTCCCGCTTCCTGGCCACCCTCGAGGCCAGGCGCCCCATGTACCATGACATGCTCACGCTCTGGGTCTATACAGGCCTGCGCCCTGGAGAGCTCTTCGCCCTGAAGTGGCGCGCCGTGGACTGGTTCAACGGAAAACTCCTGGTACGGGAGACACGGACGATCGGGATCGATGGCCCGCCCAAGACTGCCCACTCCTCAAGGGACATGGACATGCTGCCGCCTGTGGTGGCCGCACTGCGCCGGCAGGAAGCCCGGACCGGGCTCCAGGATGGGTATGTCTTTCTGACCGAGGAAGGCAAGCCCTTCTCCGATGCCTTCTTCCGGAAGAAGTTCCGTGTGCTCACCCGTCTGGCCAGTCTCAAGCACCGTCCGCCCAAGCAGATGCGCCACACCTTTGCGACGCTCGCCATTGCCGCCGGCGAGAACATTTCCTGGGTCTCGCGGATGCTGGGCCATTCCTCCGTGGAGATCACCCTCAAGCGCTACAACCGTTTCGTACCCAACCTCACCCGCCAGGACGGCTCCGTCCTCTTGAAGGCTCTCTCCGGAGCTCAAAAAGGCGAAAATAAGGCGAAAGTCTGCGCTAACTCAGCGAAATAACTCACCCGGCCTATTCCCGTTGGGACCATCGGGAAATGGATAAGCCCGCGAAATCATTGAATGCTATCGCGGGCTTTTTCCGTTGGAATGCGCTGGTTTCCGTTCGAAAAGGCGAAAATTTCGCCACCCTCAGATACGGACCGTTTTGGTCTCGACCGAAGGGCGCCGTACCTTCTGGAGGACCAGGACCTGTGAACCATCTCGCGAGAAGGCCACATGATCCCCCACCACAACTGCCAGGTCGCAATGGGCCCAGACAATGCCCCTGAGAGTCTCGATCTGGGCCATGCCTGTGGTCAAGGAGAGGACTCCGCCCACCTCGATCTGGGTGCGCTGCGGTTTCACCAATTTGGTCAAGGGGCTCTTCATTATGCCTCCTCAATAGGGCCGGTCATACCATTGGGTCAGCTCGGCATCGAAGGTCAAATCCTGGACCAGCGGGAAAGTTTCCTCCCATTTGGTCCGAAAATCGAAGAGATCAATAAGGTCCCCCAATTCCGTCCCGGCCAGGGCATCAAAGGTGATTTGAAAGGTATCCGGCCAGGGCACGTCATCGATGTTGTCCTCTGCCCACAGATAATTACAACAGGCTGAGAGATATTGATGGAGGGTGTTCCACTGGAGGTACGCGTTCTTTGTGGCGTTTTTGGTGTAACCCAATCCCGCTCCCGCGTTCTCGAGGCGCTCGGGTGGCGTGCAACTGCCGGCATCGACGGTCACCCAGTCCGATATCGAAGCGGATGATCCATTTCCCAGGCGATTGTTGAAAAAGTATCGGGCATCATATCCCCAATACTGGATCAGGGCCCAGGTCGACAGGGTGATCCCCTCGCAGGGCCAAGGCAGAACGAAGTCGTTTCCATCCTCATGAATTCCGTACGTGAGCTGGAGGGGCTCGTACTCGTAATCCCTCACGGATCCCTGATAGGTGTAGCGGACTTGTAGTTTGATCCGCTTATCGTAGTCGCTCGTATCGACGGCGCCGATCACGGAGATCTTCCATGTAGCTGGGATCCCCGTGGTGGCCAGCCAGACACCGCTCTTCCAGAGGAAATCTGTGATCTCAAAATCGTTGATGTAGAATTGGACCGTGAGCGGAGGAGTCAGGGAGGGTACGACAACCTCTATCTCCGTGACGGCCAGTTCATTTTCAGTCGCATCCCGGAATCCATCCGCATCGAGCTGTCGAACGATTCCCGAGACCTCATATTCCGGGTCGCCGCCTGGGGGATCTTCCGGACCGATAAAATTGTAAGTCGTGGGATAAACGATCGGGAGACCCTTGAGGCAGGCTCTCAAACCATCCTTGCGGGCGATGACCAGGGGCGCGCCGTCCTCGAACTTGATGATGACCTTGTCGTCGATCGCGAAGGCTGCTGCCGCGCCGGCCAGGGCGCCATTTGTCCGCACGCTCACATCCGGATCGCAGTGATAGAAGATGGGCACGGCGGAATGGGTCTCGCTCGTGGGGTTCTCATCGGCATCCAGGATGGTGATATCCGCCGTGTCGTCATCCGGATAAAGGGCCGTGATCTTCGCCCAGCGGTAATATGAATCCAGAATCTTGGTGTGATCGCTTTGATCCATCCGCGCCATCAGATCCCCCAGAATTGCTGCGGGATGATCTCCCCCTGCACGTGCTCGGGAAATGGCCGGCAGAGATCCCAGCGCAGCAGATCATTGGGCGTGCCGCCCTCGGGATCCTGGCAGCCCGCCTCCTCGCGCATGCCGCCCGAAGCGGTGCGCACGCTGTGCTTTCCTCCCTTATGGATCACGACCCGATCGGTGACGCGGTACGAGGCGAAGTCCGAGGGGATTACCATCAGGACCACACCCTCACAGCGCACGCGATAACGGAGCCGTGTGTCCCCCACCCATTCAGCGGGCGTGCTCCCGCTTGTCCTCTCCTCGATCACGCCCCCATCATACAGGAGGATGGAAGTAATCGCGCCCGACGTATAACAGAAGTGCGTAAAGTAGCAGGCGCCGATGAGGATGGGGTTGCAGTTCGGATCATCTACGCCCTGGAGCGTGCCCCAAATCTGGAAGAACTCGCCGGGATAGGGCGGGATATTGGCCATCTCGAATTTGACCGTGTTGCCGCCCAGGAGGGGCACATCAGTCTTACTCTCGGGAATCGTTCCACTGGTGGCGATCATCTGATAGCGCGGTCCGCGCACATCGCCCACGAGCGTGACGACGCTCAGGTTGCACAGTGGAGGATTGGTCCAGCGAAAGGAGATGAAGTCCGAGAGCACGGATCCGCCGCCCCAGGTTTCGGCGATCTTACGGCGATAGTACTGGAGCTTCTTGGCGCAGGCAAAGGAGCAGGCCCAGGCCGTGGGCGGGATCCCCTCGAAGATCTCATCAGCCGCGGATTGAACCTCCAGGTCCGTGGCGCCCAGGGCCACATGCCATTTGCCATCCGCCCCGCCCACCGTCCCGGACCAAGAGAAGAAGGCGCCGATCCGCGTGAGGTTGTGGCTCAAGAGGGCCCCACGGATGCCGGCGTCCAGGAGCCAGCCGCCCACGCCGAAGAGGATCTCATCGATGTCGTCTTTGCTCACGGCGATCTCCTCGAGGTTGGGCTTTAGCACCTCGGCAAAGGCAAAGGCCTGGTGAAAAAAGCTCACGCCCGCGCCCTGCAGGTGAAAGCGCCCATCCGAGATGGGATCTCCATCGGCCAGGATGTCGGCCATGTGCTGGGCCACCACCCCGAGCCTGGGGCACAGCAGAAGCTGCGCGCAGTCCCCGCCGCACTCCGGGGGCTGGGTCAGGCGATAGTCGTTGATCCTGGAGCATAGGAGATCCGCGGGGCCGCTTCCCCAAAGCGGTCTGGCCCTGCCGCATAGCGCGCAGGCCAGCTCCGCGTGATCCGTTTCGATCGAGAAGGAGACGATCTCCGCCTCGCTGCCCGACGGCGCGCCCTCCGGAATGTGCCGGGTGACCACATCCACGGCGCCCAGGGCGTCATTTTCCTCGGCCTGGATGGGCCGCAGCACGGCCCCGGCGTCAATCCCAGGGGCCTGCCAGGGATCGGGGCAATGATAGCTCACGATGTCGATGTGGGCCGGCATCAGGAGGCCTCGGGATCCCGGTATTCGCCTTCCAGGTCCAGGGTCTCCGTGAGCTTGCCCGAGGCATCCTCGAGGGAGATGGTAACGCCGGTCACGAGATATATGCCCGAGGGGAGGGCGGGAGTGATGGCCTTGATGATCTCTCCATCCAGGGTCCCGCCGTAGGGCACCCGAATCTGGCGCTCCACGCGCTCGTAATAGCGCTGCCAGAGCTCCATGGAGCCACGGCGGACCGCGATCCAGTCCGTGGAGATGAGCTCATCGCGGATGGGCTCCATCTCCGCATCGCCCGCGCCTTTTATGACCTTGACCGAGATGGCCATCACGGCACCACGAATTCGTCATTCGCCAGGGCGTCCGCATCCGAGTCCTTGTACCCGGCTGCCACGACCCTGGTCGTGTGGCGTGATCCTGAAAGGAGCTGCCCCACGTACAGGCGGCCTGCGGCGTCCGTGATGCCCTTATAGATTTCATCCACCCAGACGGAGGCCCCGGCCATGGCGAAATCCGTGCAGTAGCTCTTGGTCACCCGGTACACGGATTTCAGGACGGCGCCTTCCTCCCCATATTCGACGACCAGGTCCCCGGCTCGGCCGTTGGCATCTCGCGCCCAGACGAGCACCTTGGCCGCCTCGGGGACTCCCGAGAGCCTGAGGCGGGTGAAGGCGCTTTTGTAGATCACCCTCAGAATCCCGTATCCGGCTGCCGCAACGCGCGCCGCCTTGCCAGCAAAGGTGACGTTGCCCAGGCCCCGCCCCAGCCAGGCCGTGCTCACAATGTGCGCCGGATCGTATCGGAGCGAGGTCTCTGCCTCGTTGGCCAACTCCAATTCCTCGGCCTGATCGTCCTGGAGGCCTCCCTGGGCGATCGTCAGATTCCCGAAGGTGGATCCCTTGAGCACGATCGTCGCGGCGGTCCGGCTCTTGATGAAGCAATCCACGCCCGGGGCGAACGTCGTGACGCCGGCGTTCTTCTCATCGTCCAGCTCGAGGGTCAGACTACCGTCGGCCGCGCCCGGCTCAAAGGGAATGGCTATCGTCTGTTTCATCCCTGATCGTCCTCCAGGCACAAGATCGCCTCGCCCTCGATGGCCGAGGTCACGCGCCAGAGATCGTATTGGGTCGTATAGCTCACAAGGAGCATGGCGGATCCGGAACAACCTTCGGCCACATTGAAGAGGATCTCCATGCCGCCCTGGCTCCAGGTGCCCCCCGAGAGCGAACGGCCCTCCCAATCCAGGAGCGTCAGGGACTTGATGGGATAGGGAAGGGATGCCCTGCCGTCTGAGACCCGGATGCGCCTCTCCGCGATCGTGGCCTCATATGCGCCCAGAAAGAGCGCTGTGCCCAATGTGACCTGGTCGGCATAGGAGACCCCCAGGGGCGAAGTGTACACGCGCACAAAGGCATTTTCGCCGGGCAGAAAGCTTCGCCTGCCGTCATTCCGATCCTCATCCAGCTCCAGGATGGCCAGGGTGCGATCCAGCGCGGATTCCTTGCCCTCCACCAGGACCGCATTGTAGCCCTCGGAACGAATCACCTGCCCGCCCGATGAGAGGATCTCCAGGAGATGGCTCACCACCCGATCCGGGGTCTCGGCCGAGAGGCGCGCCAGGTCCACGGGATATGCCGGCCTGAGGATCAACTCCCCCGCGCGGCCCGAGCGCACGATGCCCCCCTGAGCCGCGGCAATCCGCTTGATCAGATCAAGCGGCATCTCGTTTTCCGCAGAAAGGACATTGGCCGGGATGACCCAGTCCGTGAGCTGAAACTGGATCGTGTAGCCCGGGGCGAGTTCGGCCACCGCGGCCGAGGCCAGAATGGGATCATCCCATATCTTGGTGATGGGTCTTGTGTAGGCCCGATTCCCGAGCCTTCCGGTCCTGGACAGGCCCCATACAGAGATTTTCCGGCTCACCCCCTGCTCGGCCGATTGAATCTCTTCCACCATGAAACGAAATTCATCCGCCTGGATGGTGATGATGAGGACGTCCTCACCATTTCTGAGCTGCTCTTTGAAGGCATCGAGGAGCGTCATATCATTGACGACGAGCTGCGCCTCATTGCTATGCGATTCGCCGTTCATGGTGATGGAGAGCGGAAAACCGACTTGGTCCTTGATGGATATGCCATCCAACTTCACGTCCCAGGTATTCTGGATGGCCGCCTCCTGGGGCAGGAGGGCATTGAAAAAGGCGATGTCGCGGATGATCTCGGACGAGGCGCCGGCCAGGGCGGTCAGGAACGCAATGTCTCGAAAATAGGTCTGGGAGAGCCTGTTGAGGAAGGCGATCTCCCTGATGGTCTCCCCATGGAGTTGGTTCCTGAATGCGATCTCCTTGGACACGGAGAGGACATTGAGAAGGGCGATATCTTTGGCCGCCGTGATCTTATTGAGAAAGACAATTTCTTTGGTGAGGGCGATAAAATCCCCGAAGTAGTCAACGATCGCCGCCGCACACGGATAATTTCCCGCGCATTCAACCCATGCCGTAAACTGCAGAATAGCGTAGCCCGTCTCGTAGACGATGCTGGAGGTCCCGGCAAGCCCCGTTCCGACGATGGAACCGTTCCCATCATCAACGGCCGTCGGCGAAGTCGTACCGTTGCGGTATATGTAACCGGCCAGCATATCGACGTCATCATCCGGGGGATCATCCCACGTGATGGCCCAGCCCCCGGTCTCCTCATCCAAGGTTCCCGTTCCATTTCCGGTGAAAACTCCGTCTCCATCATCAGCGACTTGAACCGGATTGCCACTGACCAAGGTGGTGACTGTCACTTGATATGGATTCGATCCATTCGACAGAATTGGAGTCCACGAGAAGGTGCCCGAGAAGGCGGTCTCGATCCCGTCGCCCGTCGCTATGACCTCATCCTCAACCACTCCCTCCACGGCCAATTGGTAGTCCCAGACGGTTGAACCGGGCCGAATAGTGGGGTGACTCAGATAGTCATCCTGCGTTTGCGGCCCCGGATCCCACAGAGACCCAAAGCCCT
>Ga0214473_10004087_pt1 | contig 17550 bp, 15 predicted proteins | sample RVTome_7_FD_203509 | JGI IMG/M metagenome (GOLD analysis project Ga0214473, IMG submission 203509) | Soil microbial communities from uranium-contaminated site in the Upper Colorado River Basin, Wyoming, United States - RVT98D197 | ecosystem: Environmental > Terrestrial > Soil > Contaminated >... | reverse complement strand
AGATGAGCATTGCGGTTGTGGCCACGACCGCCGGAGCGAGGAGGAAAATCGTCTTATCCGCCGCTCCGGGTACCGTGTCTTCTTTGGTGGCCAGCTTGATAAGATCGGCCAATGGCTGGAACAGCCCAAATCGACCGGCACGATTCGGACCGTAACGTACCTGCAGCCTGCCGATCAGTTTACGTTCAATCCAAACTAAATAGGCAGCCACCAGGAGCATGACAACGAGCACGACTCCAAGCTTTATGACAAGTAAAATGAGCCCTGCAATCCAGGTTTCCATGGTAATCAGCTATCTGCTATTAGCCATTAGCCATCAGCTAAGATTTCTTTATCCTGTCAAAAGGTATCCTCAACGGAATCGTTTTCACTATTTGCCAGTGAAGCTGGCGATGCCGGGGTAAAACCATGATTCCTGGAGCCATGTTCTCTGCGATGGACACTTCAATTTCCAGTGGTCCGCCATCGAGCCGAAGTGCCACTCTATCTTTATCCTTAATGCCTGCTCTCGTCGCATCCTTTGGATGCATGCAAAGGCGCGGAGCCTTTTCAACCTGTTGAATGATATGGGAGTAGGCAGAGAGTTCTTCTGTGCCAAAGGTTTGTTCGACGAGCAGAAGCTCCAGTGAATCAGAAGGGGAGGGAGGTTTTTCCAATGGGACCGGAGAGAAAGGATTTCCATTCTTTTGACCAGGTATCCGTCGAACACCCTCTGTCAGATCAGAAGGTTTTAGATTGACAAAGGCTGGATTTTCTTTAGCCAGCCAGTCCCACAGGTCACTCATGGATATCTTTGGAACCATAGACATGGCCTCTGCAAGTTCTTCCAGAATTTGCCAAGCTGGTTTGGGTTCACCTCCTGGAATATCATTTCTAAAAATTCTTGGGGGATGATCGCCAGCGCTGACCTGCTCAATTGGAATCCCACCGGTATGAGCCGGTTTTAAAAATTGGATCCTCCCCTCCTGATTGATAAAGGTTGATTCTGCTTCAAACAGGGTGACTGTTGGGAATAAGATATGGGCGAGCTGGGCAGATCTGGAATGGACATGATCCAGCACCAGTAAGAGGTCCAGCTTATGGATGGCCTGTTCCAGTCTCTGTCGGTCCGGAAAAAACGAGAAGGGATCGCCTTCAACAAGAACCAGAGCCTTTACAAAACCCTTCTCTATCGCCTCAATAATCTCCATGAATGAATGATTCTCCGAAGAGAGGAGTGCGGCACCGAAGGCATTGGCCCCTGGCATTAGATAAAAAAGTCCGGCCTTTTCTTTCACTGCCCTGAGAAGAAAGGCGCAATCCGCTGCGAGTCCGGGTGTTGTCTCACAGACAACGTCTATGCCGCAAATAATAACGGGAAAATGACTTTTTTGAAGTGTTGACGCCAGGGCGACAATACGATCTTTGATCATCGTATCGAAAGGAAATTCTGACGGGAGTGCATCGTAGAAATGAAGGGCCTCCGGCCCAAGACTTTCTGTCGTAGAGCGACTGATAGACCCTTTAACGAGCAGACTCATGGTTAAATCCACGTTCTGAGGAGGCATCGGCAGATGGTCGAATTCAAATGGAAGATAAATCGGCCTGGGGTCAGCGACCACAACCTTTGCTCCGTTTCGGAAGGCCTGCCTCATTGCCATGGTAAGCATAGGGGCTTCATTGACAGGATCTGCACCCACCGCCAGAATGAAGTCGGCCTTCTCCATCTCGCGCATGGATATGGCCAATCGTTCATCCCGTCTCGAAATGGCTTTTCTAACCTTAGAGGCGATGTGAGGGTTTTCAAAAAATCTCGGCTCCTGCCCTCCCTGAAGTCGGCAAAAACGCTTTAGCATCCCCTGGTTCTCAAGGCTACTACGAGTGGAGCCAAAACAGGTAATCGAGTTTGTTCCTCCATCACTTATGATCTGTTTCAATCTCTCTCCGGCTGTCCGAATTGCTTTATCCCACGAAACTTCTTCTCCGTTGACTTTGGCCCGACGCGGGCGCTCTGGATGGTTGGTATAAAGGAAGCCATATCTCCCACGGTCGCAGATGAAATAGCCATTCACCGATTCGTTGAAACGGGCCTCTAACCTTACGATCTCACGATAGCGGACGCTGGCAATGGTATGACATCCAAGGGAACAATGGATGCAAAGGGAAGGGGCTCGCTGATAGTCCCAGCGCCGGCCCTTAAACCGGGACGGTTTATCAGTATAAACGCCGGTAGGGCAGATATCGATTAGGTTGCCCGCGAAAGGGCTTTCCAGAGGACCATCTTTGTATCGCCCGAAATACGTCCGATAACTGATTTGCATGGCACCCAGGTCCCGGTAACCGGCAAAATCCTGATAGAAACGGCGGCACCGCCAGCAGTGGATGCAACGATTCATTTCATGCTGGACAAAGACGCCCAGATATTGGTCGCGATAGGTCCACTTTTTTCCAAGATAGCGCCTGATTCCGTGACCACCCGAGACAGTCATATCCTGTAGCAAACAGTGGCCTCCTTCATCACAGACCGGGCAATCATGGGGATGGTTCATCATGAGCCACTCGATCACATGCTTGCGGAAGTTCACTGCCTCTGCATCGGTCGTTGAAACGACCATACCGTCCTGGGCATCAACCATGCAGCTCATCTGCACCCCTTTGACCGGCCCCTCCAAAAAATTAACGGCACACATGCGGCAGGCGCCGACCGATCCAAGGGCTGCATGATAACAAAAACGCGGGATGATGATGCCCAGCCGTTCGGCGGCCTCAATCACCTTCATCCCTTTTGGAACTTCTATTTCTAAACCGTCAATCTTCAGCTTGGGCATATCACGTCTCTATGAATCCGTAAGTCGTAAGGCGCAAGAGGTGAGGTGATAAAAGAAAATCTCTCACCCTCTCACGGTCTAACGCTCTCGCCACTTGCGTCTTTCCGTGAATTCGTGAAGGGACATTTTCTCTGGCTGATGTGCTCATTGACCTCATCCAAAAAATAATCGAGCAAGCTCGTTACGGGCATCGTTGCACCCGGAGCAAAGGCACAATAAGATTTCCATGTGTGTTGGCTCATTCGCCGAAGCATCGGAATGAACTCTTCCCTTCCTTCTCCAGTCTCGATGCGCCAGAGCAGATCCCTGATGAAGGGCAGTGCCTCCCGGCAAGGGGTGCACCATCCGCACGATTCCCGGACAAAAAATTCGATCAAATTCAAGGTAGCCCCGACCAGACAGGTCTTCTGGTCAAAGACAATGACAGCACCGGTCCCCAGCCTGTTCCGGCACTTCTTTAGTCCCTCGAAATCCATCTCGACATCATAATACTCTTTCCCAAGAAAGCAGGTGGAGGCTCCCCCTGGCAGACACGTCTTGAATTCGGACCCCGCAAGCAACCCGCCCGCATGTTCTTCGATAATTTCTCTTAAGGGCGTCCCCATCGGAAGTTCATAGCATCCGGGCCGATTCACCTTGCCGCTAACGCAGTAGAGCTTCGTCCCGGAGCTGGTTTTGGTCTTGGCCAAACCTTTAAACCACTCCGCTCCATGCCTCACAATGTGTGGAACATTAATAAGGGTTTCCATATTATTGAGGACAGTGGGTTTATCCCATAATCCCTTCTCGGTCGCACGTACGGGAGATTGCACGGGATGGGGTCTCTTTCCCTGTATGGCGTTTATCTGGGCTGTGCCTTCGCCACAGATATATCGTCCGCCACTACGGTGAACGACCATATCGAAAGAGAATTGGCTGCCAAGAATATTTTTGCCCAAATAGCCAGCCTCTTTGGCAATCTTTAGTTCTCTTTCTAAGATGACAGCGCTGTTTTCATAGGAAGGTCGAACGAAGATGATGCCTGTTTGCGCCGAGACGGCATATCCCGTGATGATCATGCCTTCAATGATCATATGCGGATCCGTATGAGTCATCACGCGATCCTTAAAGGTACCGGGCTCGTATTCATCAATGTTGCTGATGATATATCTTGGAAAGGGGAAGTTGTCCGCAACGGACTTCCACTTAAGCCCTGCCGGAAAGCCTGCCCCTCCGCGGCCCTGAAGGTTTGCATCGACAACGATCTGTTGGACTTCTTTTGGAAAATGTTTCTGAAGGGCCGTGGCGAGAGCCTGGTAGCCTCCGCTTTGCCGATACTCATCCATCGTGGCAATCCGGTTTGGTTTACGATTCTGGAAGATTACTTGCGGGTACATGCCGTCTACCTCGCCATCCTTGGCTGCGGTGCCTCAGCTCTCAATCGATTGAGAATGTCGTCAATTTTTTCAGGAGTTAAGGGGCCGTAGGCCCTCCCGTTGATCAGCATGGCCGGAGAAAGGTCGCAGTAGCCGATGCAGGCCGTGGGCAATACGGTGAATAAGCCGTCCTCTGTTGTTTCTCCGGGTTTAATCCCGAGTTTCTTAGAGAGATAATCCATCACCCATTCATATCCATTCATCCAGCAGACGACGCCGTCGCAGACGTGAATGACGTATCTTCCGACAGGCTCACGGTAAATGAAATCATAAAAGGTAGCGAGTTCCTCCAATTCAAGAGGCGTCATACCCAGAAGCCTGGCGCCTTCTTCGAGCGCTTCGTCACCCAGATAACCATAGTGATTCTGCAAAGCAAACATGACATCGACAGCCAGTTCGCGGGGGTGATTCATACTCGCAATCTGTGTCTGTAATGTATCAAACAGCTCTTTGGGTAACATCCTAGAACCCCAAATCCGAAATCCGAATATCGAAATTCTTTTTTGTTAGGAGCAAGGCGTTAAGGGGTCATTCTTTGTATTGCGGTGTTGAAGTGCTGCGGTTTTGGATTTAGCAGCAACAAGGCAAAACAGCATAACGGCAGCACAGTAATAGACCACTTGCGACTTACGCCTCGCGCTCTCACGGGTCTTTTACCGATCAATATCCGGTAAGATATAATCAATCGATCCGATGATGGCCATGAGGTCCGAGATCAATCTTCCCCGTGCCATCAGCGGCATAACCTGGACATTGGCAAAACCTGGCGCCCGTATTCGCATGCGGTACGCCATATGGAGCCCATCGCTGACCACATAGTAACCCTGCTCGCCCCGGGCGATCTCGGTAGCTGTGTAGGCCTCTCCTCTCGGAATCTTAGGTCCCCGTGTCACATTGATGAAATGATGAATAAGGCTTTCAATATCCTTTAAGGTGTCCGATTTATCCGGAGCCACATAGCGATAATCATCGCAGACATACCTTCCTCCAGGCATATTTCGAGCGGCCTGTTCGATGATCCTCAGGCTTTGCCGCATCTCCTCAACTCGAACGAGATACCGTGCATAGCAGTCCCCACCTTCTGCGGTCGGAATGTCAAATTGAAAATTCTCGTAGCCGGAGTATGGAAATTTCTTTCGCAAATCCCATTCCATACCGCATGCGCGCAGGTTGGGCCCGGTGACCCCCCATTCCATGGCGTCCTTTAGAGAGAGCTGCCCGACACCACGAGTCCTGGCCTGGAAGATGGGGTTTTTCGTGATCAGTGCCTCGTACTCTTTAAGGCGGTCCGGGAAGATTTTGATAAAATCGTCGACCGCCTCTTTCCATCCCTCTGGCAGGTCAGCCGCCAACCCCCCGATCCGAAACCAGCTCGGGTGAAGCCGGCCGCCCGTGATCAGTTCAACGATATCCATGAGCTTCTCCCGCTCACGGAAGGTATAGAAAGTCGGCGTGATCGCGCCCACGTCGTGGCAAAAGGTACCGAACCAAACCAGATGGTTGTTAATACGAAAAAGTTCGCTGAGCATCACCCTCACAAACTGAGCTCTTTCAGGAACCTGAATCCCCGTCAAGGTTTCTACAGAGTGAAGGTAAGAGAGGTTATTCGCCGCGCCGCCGAAATAGTCCACTCGGTCTGTATAAGGGATGAATTGGTGCCATGACTGACGCTCGCCGATCTTTTCAACACCCCGGTGATGGTAGCCGACGTCCAAGTCAATCTCCTTAATGGTCTCACCATCGAGGGAGGCGACAAATCGCATCAGACCATGCGTACCCACATGCTGAGGGCCGATGTTCAGTAATAGAAGTTCCTCGTCTTCTCCCGTTCTCAAAAAAATTCCAGCATCGAGAGGTTGGTGCTTTCTCGCAGACTGCTGCGTATAAGGGTCCATCTCTGTGGCTCTTCCGGGATAACTCTTCCTAAGGGGATGTCCCTCCCAATCGTGAGGATTCAGAATCCTCCGCAAATTGGGATGGCCCTCGAATCGGATTCCTAACATATCGTAGACTTCCCGCTCATACCAGTTGGCAGATGGCCAGAGATCAGTAATGGTTTTTGTCACAGGATCTTTACCGTTCAATCCCACTTTTAGGCGCAAACGGGAAGGGGGGTCAAAAGAGAGAAGGTGATAGACAAGCGTATAGTCAGGGTAATCTTCGCGCACAGGGCAGTCTCTTTCACCACCTGAAATCTCATGGGCAACCGTTCCGGCATAGGCCACGTAAGGTTTGAGACCACGCCGTCCGGATTCATCGATAGCGGTTAGATCATCGAGCCGGAGATACCTGGATGTGGTTTCAGTCTTTAGAAAACTTAGGACCTCCTTCAGACGATTTTCCGCCACATGGAAGGTAGGCATATCTGATGTTTGGTACGTCTGCTCAACTCCTTGCCCGAACCTTTCTTTGAGAATTTGAGCGAGAGAGTTATCCCGCTCACTGAGCTTGATCTGGTGGGAAGGTGGCGTCCACATGAGATCAGAGCGGGTATCCCAGAATTTCGGCGGTGTGACAGATGTTCCCCGAATGGGAATGGCTTCATAACCTGGACCCCGTGTATCTCTTGACTTGGTCTGGCCATCTACAAGGATGGGCTTTTGGCTCCCTTGAGTTCCTCCTCCAAGATGCAAAACAGAGCGGGCCGGACTTTCGGTGGCGATCTTTTGCTGCAATAAAAGCAGGCCATGCTCAAGGGCCTCAGGACGGGGAGGACAGCCTGTGACATACACGTCTACTGGGATGATTTGGTCCACTCCCTGCACAACACTATAGACATCATACATCCCTCCACAATTAGAACAGGAGCCCATCGATATTACCCATTTAGGTTCTGCCATCTGTTCGTAGAGCCTTAAGACAACTGGTGCAATTTTCTTAAAGACCGTTCCGGCAACAATCAGAAGGTCTGCTTGCCGGGGCGAGCCACGCAAGACCTCGGCTCCGAAACGGGCGAGGTCATAACGGGGGGTGAAGACCGCAGCCATTTCGATAAAACAGCAGGATGTCCCGAAAAACAGAGGCCAGAGGCTATATTGGCGGGCCCAATTGATCAGTGCATCGAGTTGGGTCAGGATGATGTTTCGCGGATATCCCGATCTTTGGGAGTCGGTCCCCACTCCAGACCTCCTTTTTTCCAGATATAGAAGAGACTGATCAGTAGAATGACGATGAAAAAGGATATCTGCCACCAACCTGCCCAGCCAAGGAGATCGAAGGCGATAGCCCATGAGAAGATATAAACCGCTTCCACGTCGAAGATGAGAAAAAAGGTGGCAATGAGATAGAAAGCGACGGGATAGCGAAATCGGGCCGTCCCGGTTGGGATGACCCCACATTCATAAGGTCTTGACTTTTCCGGTGTAGGCTTTTTCTCCCCGAGCCATCTCGAAAGAAAAAGGAGAGCGGCTACCAAAATGAGTACCAGAAGGCCATAGATGGCCAGAGAGAATATGCCCGGCTCCCAAGGCGATAGAATTCCCGTTTCTGGTAGAGGTTTCATAAAGTCTGCCAGTTCTTTTTCCATTAAGAGATTATATCTGAATAGGTGGTAACGTCAATAGTCTTTTATGGGCTGGTAAGCATCTTCTATCGCTATAAGTACTTTTACGTTACCCGAAGGGTTAGAGACAAATAATACGGTGAATCTTGTATTTTTAAAGTAAAAAGACCGTATTTTTAGTTTTTTGCCCACTCTGTTAGACCATTAAGGCTTCATTCTTGAATAACTCTCAAAACCACACTCAATTATTGACTTGCTAAAGAAATCTCAAGATGTTAAATTCCAACTCAGGTGAAGAGAGATGATCGCTTTTGATCTTTTTTGTTCCAATGGTCATAAATTTGAGTGCTGGTTTAAGGACAGTGCCTCCTTTGAGGAACAGAAAGAGGCCGGCATTCTCACCTGTCCTATTTGTAATGATGATCAGATAGAAAAAGCCTTTTCGCCCTTTGCCATTAAAAAGGGTGGTGAGAGGGTGAAAGAGGAAATCGATCCTCACCAGGCACTTCAGGTAATCCAGGATTATTTGGATAAACATTTTGAAGATGTGGGAGTTGAATTTTACAAAGAGGCTCTCAAAATCCATTATGGAGAGACAGAGAAGAGGAACATTAAAGGAACGGCCACTACGGAAGAAGAGGTCATTCTAAAAGAAGAAGGGGTTCAATTCTTCAAAGTTCCAATGATCAAACGTCTGTTGAATTAAGGTTTTAGAAATAGATTGATTTCCTGAAATTTGTCCTCCCTGAAAAGTAAGATCCGTAGCGAATCCCCCACCTTGGCGGCATCGAACATCTCTTCAAACTCTTGAACAGTTCCAACTTCCTTTGAATTCACTTTTGTAAAGATGTCACCGGCTTTGATTCCGGAGGTGTCTGAGACGCTCCCGGGGAGGACTTCTGCCACCAATACCCCCTTTTTGCCCATGAAGTTAAAGTGGGAGGCGAGGGCAGGGGTGAGTTCCTGAATACGAATTCCAAAACGTTCGCCAAAATTACTCTTTTGGGTGAGAGCGATTCCTTGTTCATCGAGAATCTTGGTAGAGATGAGGATCGGGATCTTAGATTTTAATGCAAGGATAATGGCATCACTGGGTCGAGCGTCGACCTCGATCACCTCTTTGTCCAGTTTGAGAAAAAGCATGGCATAGTAGGTGTGATCTTTTAGGTCAACGATTTTTACTTCCTTCACCTTGACTTGAATCTGAGTCAGAATTGAATGGAGGAGATCATGGGTCATAGGCCTCGGCGAGGTGATATTTTTTAATTCTTTATCGATCGCATTTGCCTCCAGAAGACCAATCCAGATGGGAAGAGCTTTCTTCCCCTCTTTATCAGCAAGGAGGACCACCGGGTTGTGTCCGATGGTATCCAGTCTTACCCCTTTCACCTCCATTTCAATGAAGGGGGAAGGGGTCTCTTTACTGATGGCGATCAGCACCAAAGAGACGAGCAGGACAACCGCCAAGCCGATCTTCCAATATCTTCTCATGAGATTCTCCTCTTTTGAATGGCCTTTTTTCTCAGTATGGCCATCAAACCGATGATGATTTTTTGTCCATCCCGCTTCGTCATGGCCTCGGGTTTTTTAATGATCCGTTGACAAAAGGCATGGAAGTGTCCTTCATTCCAGTTTAATTTCTCTAAAAGGTAGGTGATGAAATCCTGTTGGCTTGGGGTGATGGGTTCCAATCCTTGGGGGCTATCCGAAGGGATAAGGCGACCCTTTGGGATGGGATGATAGGCGTAGGGGAGAAGGCCTTTGAATCCCATCTCTTGGAAACGTCTCATCACCTTCTCAAAGCCTTCTTTGGTCAATTGGGCCGAACTTTCCACCCCTGCCACTCCTTTAAGAATCTGGCGATAGGATTCTTCATCCAGATGGAGGTCCTCTTTGGCAATATGGACAAGAGCCTTCTTCTTTCTACCAATGTGCATTTTTCTCATTATAACCCAAGTGGGATAAGAAAAGGAAATCCATCAAATTTAAGGCAGTGGGTAAGGGTCTAAGGGAAATCATGGAGCCCCACGGGCAAAGCCCGTAGTACCTCCATAGGATACCCTCCTACGCCAAGGCTTCGGAGGGTTATCCGCCTTCAGCGAAATCCGCCGAAGCAACAATATTTGAGGCCATGAATAATTCTGACATAGTCTACGCATTCATCCACAGGCTAAGCCTGTGGTCTTCTGCGTAGGCGGATAAAATTTTCTTGCAAAAACTGTTTATCCCGTAAGATACTATAGGATAATTGATGATGAAATTTCGAATTTTCTTTTTCTCGTTTTTACTCATCTTTTCTTGCATTTTCTTGCTGAGCGGGGATGAGAGAATTTTTGATAAGAACGCCATGATTTCGATAGAAAACCTGAAAGATCATGTGCAGAATATCCATTTTGATCGAAATCCCTATGATCACTATCCCGAGTTGGAGCAGGCAGCAAAATATATTAAAGGAGAATTTCTTAAGATTGGGCTGGAGGTCAAAGAAGATTCTTTTCAATGGGAAGGGAGATCTTATAAAAATATTGTGGCAGAAAAGAAAGGGGCGACTTTTCCCCATAGAGTTTTCATCCTGGGGGCTCATTACGACACCGTTCCAGGTTCTCCGGGGGCGGACGACAATGCCAGCGCGATTGCTGTGCTTCTTGAGGTGGCGAGAAATATTCAAGCTGTCCATGTAAATGGGTCTATTCGATTCATCGCCTTCTCTCTTGAAGAATACAATTTTATAGGTAGCGCCCATTACGTCAGGAAGTTTAGAAAAGGAGAAGAGGAAATAATCGGGATGATTTCATTGGAGATGGTTGGGTTTACCGGACTCAAGCAAAATTATCCTCCTTACCTCAATCCAAAATATTATCCAAATGTTGGAGATTTCATCGCCATGATTGGAAATGAGAGGTCAAAGGAATTATTGGAAAACGTTTGCCGGTCTTTCAAAACCCATATTCCTCAACTCCCCTTAGAATTTCTTATCGTCCCTGGGAATGGTGAGGGAATGGAGGAGGTGAGGCTGAGTGACCATAGTCCTTTCTGGGATCAGGGATTTCCAGCATTGATGGTTACGGACACTTCCTTTTTGAGAAACCCGAACTACCATCTTCCTTCGGATACCATAGAGACTCTTGATTTTGAATTTATGAAAAAGGTGGCAATGGGAATTTATTGTTCCATCGTAGAATTGACAAAATAGATAAAGGTCAGGAGTGTGAGGTTGAAGGTTGGAGGTTAGAGGGTTTAAGCTGAAAAATTTTGATTTCCAGTAGGTAGTTGCCTTAAGCGAAGGCCTGTACCGTTATGGTGCAGGGGGAACGATCCTCAAACCTATCGCCTTAAACGGAGTTCGAGATGAAGATCGGTGTGATTTCTGATACCCACTTGAGAGAACTACACCCTGAATTCAAGAAGATGGTTGAATTTCATTTTAAGGATGTGGAGAAGATTTTTCATGCAGGGGATTTTGTGGATTGGAGCATTGCAGAGTATCTTTCGAGCCAGAAAGAACTGATTGCTGTTTGTGGAAACATGGATTCACGGGATATTTGGAAAGCATTTCCAGAGAAGAAGGTCGTTGAACTGAAGGGATTTAAGATCGGCCTGATTCATGGAGGAGGTTCCCCCTTTGGGATCGAGTCACGTATCAGAGGAGAATTTGATGAGGTCGATGCGATTGTCTATGGACACACCCATATCCCAGCAGATCATCAGGTAAAAAATATTTACTTCTTCAACCCCGGCTCCCCCACCCGCTCTTTTATTCATAAAGCCACATTGGGCATTCTTCACCTCGGAGAGAAAATAGAGGGCGAGATCATCAAAATTTAGAATACAAAATTCCGGGGTGAAGAGAGTGGGATAGGGTGAGTTGCAATCAAAAATCCACTCCACGGATGAAACAGATAAAGGGGCGGGAAGTCATTCATAGTAACCGCAATCATATAAGAAGATGAGCCACCCATACAACCATTTACCGATAGCCAGAATCGTAGGCGCTCAAACCACTCGTCCCATAAGAATTAGATGCCGTTATATAGTAATAATAAGTTTTCCCCAGCAAAGCGGTTGTGTCATCATAAGCGGTATCGGATGTTGTACCCAAGGCTGTCTTGGTTCCCCACTTTGAAGTGGCACGGTATATTGTATAAGAGGTCGCCCACGAAGAGGCTGTCCAGGTTACCTGAACGTTGCCCGTGTAAGTTCCATCACTGGCTGATACATTCGTTGGCACAGGAGGTCTTCCATCAGAACGGTAACCTGTATTGGAGGTACTGAATCCACTCGTGCCATAAGAATTGGTTGCCGTTACATAGTAATAATAAGTAACCATCACTGAAGCGGTTGTGTCATCATAACTGGTATCGGATGTTGTACCCAAAGCTATCTTGGTACCCCTCCTTGAGGTGGTACGATACACTGTATAGGAGGTCGCCCCTGATGAAGAAGCCGCCCAAATGACCCGCACCTTATCCAGGTAAGTTCCGTCACTGGCTTGAACATTCGTCGGTGAAGGGGGAGGTGTACAGGCTAAGGTCGACCGACTGCCAAGGGAGGTCCATACCGTCTCAACACCATCTCCATTCCTGGCTTTGACCCTGAAGCTATAGGAGGTTCCACAGACAAGCCCACAGCTATCCCAGTTGGTATTGGTAATCCATCCAGAGTTGGCCCCTGTTGTTGTATTCTCGCAAAAATACTCTGTCCAATCAGGATCACTATTAGCTGTCCAGTTGGCACGAATACAATTCTGAGTCACATTCGAGAAAGAAGCAGCACCGGGTGGGTTGGCTAAGGTATATTTGATAATCGTCGGTGAATAACCCGTCTCTGCAGAGTCTCCATTTCTTGCTTTAGCCCGGAAATTATAACTCGTATTGGGCGAAAGAGAGCCACCGGTCCAGAAGTTGTTATCCCGCTTCCACCCAGAGTTGGTTCCTTTGGTTATGTTCTCAATAAGGAGACCTGAGGTGCCATAACTTAATCCCGATGGTGTGTTGATGGATTGTACCTGGATGTTTGTTGAGGTCAATGTCCCAAGGCTAATCCCTGTTGGAGCCTCAATTGCGGTGTAAACATATAGGGTTGGGGTTGAATAACTGGTCTCGTTGGGGATTCCATCCCTCGCCTTGACCCGGTATCCATACTGATGGTTAGCTTGAAGCCCTGAGTTGACATAAGAGGACCCTGACCGCCATCCTGAATCAATTCCACCTGCACCTCCCGTGGGGCTACCGGTGAAGTTAATATAGTATTGAATAGGGGCTGTAGGATCGGTCACAATGGTCGCTACCATTGAAATCGAAGTGGTTCCGGTCTGATAAGGTGGCGTCGCCCAGGTCATAGGATTGGGGGCAGGCGGTGTGATATCAGATGTTGCAGTGAATGCCTTCAGACATACATTACACTCCGCACACCATGAATTTGATGTAAGGTCCGTCCAACTGCTGCCGTTACTGCTCACATAACTCTCTCCGGGATTGGCTGTGGCCTGGCTGGAATAACTTGTGAAAGGCTCTTCTATGGGGACAGGATAGTTATACCCAGGGGTTGTCAGCTTGACGACGATAGAAAACTTTTGACCTGAAGTGAGAGGGATGGGGAGATTGAGGGAGATCGTATGATAACCTGCTGACACTATCGTGCCCGTTTGACTTCCTGCGAGCGAACCAGTCGTAGGGTCTGAAGTAACGGTTGTATAGATGTACAGTTCATAGGAAGAGTCAGAAGATGCAGTATAAAAACTGACTGCGGCCAGCCCCTCGCTTGCACTGGCGGTAAAAACATTCGCAAACCATGCTGTATTACTTCTATATCCCAAGCCGGTTACCCAGCCGAGTGGGTCGTACTGATATATGCGGCTGTAGTGCGTCGTGGGTTCGGCACCGTTAAACATATAATTGTATTTGCCAATTTGGGTATCATAGTATGAGATGTAAAAATAACCGTTTTCTCCCCAGCCTGTTCCCCAGCTATTCTTGATGATGAATGCGCCATCTCCTGGAGGAACGGAAGAGAATTTATTTTTATCAAAATTGTCATCCCACCCTACAATGGCCACGGCGTGATTGGCAAAGGCCGTCCCGTTATAGTAATAAGTCCTATAGAGGGAGTTGTAGTAACCAGTATTGAAATACATGGATGTCATAAGAGCCCCGTAGGCCATGATTGCTTGCTTAATGCTCTCGTTGTCCAAAGAATCTGCCCTGTCAGGGATGATCAAGACTTCCTGTACAAGCTTTCTTAGTGTTAGTCCTGATGGAGATATATTTGAAGAAGGATTATAAGGGTCATCCATCTCATTGACGGGCCCGCTCCACCGCGTTAAATAGGCGGTTGACATTTGTTCATTGCCGCCATCACAATGACCTATATCAAATCCATGGGTATTCTTAAGATGGTTCTCAGAAAAGTCTCGTGTCTCAGAAGGGAGAAGGTTCGACTCAAGAGAACCATAGGTGGCAAAAGTCCAACAACTGCCACAGTTTCCTTGGTCTCTTACCGGAGTAAGTTTTTCCAAAGTGCGTAGATCATAAAACGAAGGAGCAGCAAACAATCCCATGACTTGAAAGAGAGGTTGCCCGGCCAAGTGAGAAAGGTCTAAAGGAGGAGGTATAAAACCCAGCGGATACCCTTCTACCGTCATTTTTTGGACACCAGAACTCTGGAGTGTCTGAAAGTGCTCCAGAAAATCTGGATTCAATGGTGCCAGGGACTCCTGTGCAATGACCGGCGAGGCTAAACAAAATAGTCCAGCACTAGCTAAAACTACGATGAATATCCCGATCCCTGATAAGAACTTTTTCTCTTTAAAGGAAATCATGTGACCTCCTAAAATATGACCTCCTAAAATATTTGGCAAACAGACCAGCCGCCAATGGCCTTGATAGTGTTGGGTATTTTATTTCGAAATCTAAAGGGTTTACCATGCTATAATCCATAAAATCTTCTGCAATTTCTTTGCCATTCTGATCACCCTATCCGGATTCGGGCAATATCCTGATATCAATAAAGTTATTTGATTAATAATGAAAACCTTATCGAAATTAATACAGGGCATTGATACATAAATTGTCATTTAGCTAATAAAATGTCACTTAAAGTTATTTATGATCGCTGAAGAGATTTACTGATGGTTTCAATGGGAGGAATCGTTATTCTGAGAAAATTTTGAGAGGTAGTGATTACTTCTTGATAGATAAATAAAAAAGAGCAAGGTCACTACTGGCCTTGCCTTTTTATAAATCAATTCTTAGAGAATTTAGGAGGTTTAGGAGGCTTAACCTTATATTAATTAGCATTTTGAGGAAAATAGAATTTAATGGGAGAAAATCATGTAAATTAAAGCATCATCTTCAATTGATAATTTGTTCAAATTTTGGGAATAGTCCGCAGGGGAAAAGGGTCTTGAATCTTGACTTATTTTTTAAGTTTCTCTAAAGCTCCTATCAGATCTTCCAGGGAAGGTCTCTTATTAATATCGTGGACGTCAATATAACGAATGATTCCCCTTTTATCGATGACAAACAAAGCCCTTTCTGAAACCCCATCGGATCGCAACACGCCAAATCGCTTGGCGGCGGCTCCATGGGGCCAAAAATCGGAAAGGATTGGAAACCACAACTGACCCATCTGGTTGGTCCATGCAAAAAGGGTCGGAAGGTTGTCAACCGTAATTCCGAGAAGGATAGCATCATATTGGTTGAAAATATCTTTTACAATATTATAGCCAGGCCATTGATCAGAGCAGACAGGTGTCCAGGCCGCGGGAACAAAGGAGAGGACGACATTCTTTTTTCCACGATATTGAACCAAAGAAATTTTTTCTCCGGAAATTGCGGGAAGAGTGAAGTTAGGAGCCGGATCCCCAACTTTTACTTTTAGCTTGCTATCCATTGGCTTGAGCGCCCCCGTCTGATAGATGTTTCCTTTATAGGCATCTGAAATGGCAAAGGCCATTGGAACTGACACAAAGACAGAGAGAGCTCCAATGATCAAAAGGATACGGGTAAATTTCTTCTTTTCCATGGTTTTTCCTCCTGCTCTCTACTTTAATCCAGAAGCTTTGAGCACCAGTTCTAAAAAGGGTTCTGCACCTGGATAATTTCCCAACTGAGTGTGGACGATTTGGTGAGTCCCATCCTCATTGATTTTGACAACCATAAAGTAGGGTGTCCTCACTTCTCCGCAAGCCTTGTGGATAGCAAAATCCTTATCCGGGAAAAGTGGAAAAGGTACCTGATAGGTTTTTTTGAACACTTCTATTTCATAAGTGGAATTTCCTGCACCAATCCCGATTAATTTAATTTTGTTTTTAATGTCAGCATTATTTTCAATGAGGCGATACAGTTCATTGACTCCGGGCGCATCCTTCTGACAGTAAGGGCAATACATGCTAAAGATTTCAATAATGACCGTTTTTGCTTTGATCTGCGAGATTTTGAATGAACCACTTCCAGAAAGCCCCAAATAGTTCCTTTCGTCAGGATTCTTGGGAATGGGAAGGTTGATGGCTGGTAGCCCCTCTCCCTTTTCGGGCGCCTTATTCGCAGATAAGACAGAAAAGGTTAGGGTTGAGAGCAAAAGGATCATGATGGTTAAATAGATTAAGATTTTTTTCATACGTTATGCCCCCTGTTTATATTTAAGATGATAAACGTGTTTTAAAGATCGAAACCACCAGCCAGAACCAACCAAAAAGAAATGCAATTCCCCCCATAGGCGTGATGGCTCCGAGCCATTTAATGTTTGTGGTGGCCAATAGATAAAGACTTCCTGAAAAAAGAATGATCCCGACAAAAAATCCCCAGCCCGCGATGGAAAAGGAGGTCTCTTGATTAAAACGCTGGATCACCCCCACAGCGAATAAAGCCATGGTATGGAACATCTGGTAAAGGACTGCCTTTTCGTAGATGGATCTTCCATACTCATCTAAGATATTTTTTAATGAGTGAGCCCCAAAAGCTCCGAGGGCCACACTTAAAAATCCAGAAATGGCCGCTGAGATAAACCAGAATTTAACCATTTTCTCTGATTTCAAGCCCCCAGTTTTTCACCAATGGCTTTCCCATAATCATGGCAGGCTTTCATTCCCTCTCTTGTGTCCACTAGATGTTCCAGCAGATTAAACGAACCTAAATCTACCACATTCATTTTATAAACAAACTCCATGGTGTCGAAAATCATCTTGGGTGCATCGCCACTGTGGGTATAGGAACCAAAGGCCCCTCCGACCTTTCCTTGAAGGCCTGCTTTTTGTGCTAAAAAAAGGAAGGTTTCTACAGGTCCGGGCATGGCCCGGTGATAGGTGGGGGCCCCCAAAACATATCCATCATATCCTGCCAACTCTTTTTCACTCTTTATGTCAGATATTTTCTTGAGTTCTGCCCCGTTTCCGCTAATTCTTATCCCTTCGGCAATATATTCTGCCATCTGCTGGGTCTTCCCTGTTCTGCTGAAATATGAAACCAATACCTTCTTCATTGATCTACCTCCCCTTTTTTATTCTTTAGTTTACCAAAAACCCTATGGATTTGAAGACATAGAGTTAAACAAAATTTGTGTCCGGAACTAATCTTTCTATTTATTATGGCATAAAATTAATGGTTGTAAAGTTATTTTCCAGGTTTCGAGATCCTCACTATGCATGACAGAGTGATGAGAATTGGGTCTTTGAATAAAGCGAAAAATTTGGTATAATAGAGAAAAGGCAATTCAAAGAGCCATGCTGATGGAGGAGGAAAGATGAGCAATCTCTTTATGGGTCTTATCACCCTTGCAATTATCGTTGGAGTGATTATTTTTATATTCGTCATGATAGAGTTGAGAAAAG
>Ga0214473_10004086_pt1 | contig 17553 bp, 20 predicted proteins | sample RVTome_7_FD_203509 | JGI IMG/M metagenome (GOLD analysis project Ga0214473, IMG submission 203509) | Soil microbial communities from uranium-contaminated site in the Upper Colorado River Basin, Wyoming, United States - RVT98D197 | ecosystem: Environmental > Terrestrial > Soil > Contaminated >... | reverse complement strand
CGCCCGAGTTGGCCAGGTTGGTCCGCTCGAGCAGGACGTGGTCGCCGTCGTCGATGTAGGCGTCGATCATGCTCTTGCCGTCGACCCGGATGCAGAAGACGTTGCCCCGGCGGCGGCCGACCATCCAACCCGGGACGTCCATGGCCTCGCCCGTCGCGTCGAACGACTCGCGCGGCCCGCCGGCCGGGACGAGGCCGGCCACCGGCACCCGGACCTGGCTCTCGAGGAGGGCCGGCAGCCCGGCCACCCGGATCTCGCCGCCGGCCCGGGTGATGTAACCCTTGCGCTCCAGGCTCTGGAGGTGCTTGAGGACGGCCGAGGGGCTGGGGATCTTGAGCGCCGTGCCCAGCTGGCGGATGGTTGGGGCGTAGCCGTGCTCGAGGACATAATCCTCGACGGCCTTGAGGACCTTGGCCTGCCGGAGGGTCAGCTCCCGTCTCAATGTGTTTACCATTTTGTTCACCTTTTATAAGATAAGACCGCCGCGGGCGTTTGTCAAGAGGAAAATCGATGGGAGATTATATATTCATAGTCCCCGCTCTCCTCGGCCGCACTCGTGGAGCCGATAACACGTCTCCATGAGTACGGCGAGGCGGCTGCCTATCAGCGCGACCTGCTCGAACGCATGGGCGGGCGGCGGCTTTGCGGCCGCGAACGTCAACTCCAGGTGACGGATGAAATTGGGGCATTGGCGTAGAGCCCGTAGTAGCGGACCATGACCTGGCCTTTGTCGGGGATATGAGAGGTTACCCGGGCGATGAGCTCCAGGTAGTCCATCCGCTCGAGCTCGGCGCCTTACTGACAAGAAGCGCTAGGACCTCCCGGGCGAAGATATCGGCCAGCCGCGCGTCGTCTAGACGCGGTAGCCTATGGAAGATCCCCGCCCCGTCGATACCGCCCTCCGTCAACAGGAGATGCAGGTGCGGGTGAAAGTTGATCCGGTCCCCGAATGTCTGGACGCGACAATGATGCCGGGGACGAGATCTTCGCCCGTTAGGGCTTCGAGGTAGACCGTGAGGGCCTTGACGGCCGACCGATAGAGCTCCCCGAGGAGTTTTCGCCTGAAAGGGCTGTTGGCTGGCAAGCATCGCTTTCATGCTCGGCATGGGATCGCCGGCTTCGAGCACGGTTTCCCTTGAGCTTCTTTGACGCCCGCCATCTGTGATATATTTGGACTGTGAATATCATCGACTCCCCGATTTCCTTGAGCGAGATCAAGATCATGGCCGAAGGGCGCTTTGGGAATCTGGTCAAAGCCGTCGTGGACGTCGAGCGAAGGATCATGGCCGTCGACGGAGAGCTCCACGCGGACGAGGAAGCGCTCCTGCTGGAGAACGGTTCCCTCCAGGAGAACCTCTGGGGGATCAATATTTATCCGGACCTGGAAGGGCCGGACCGGATCGAATTCGATTCCGTCATCAATATCCGTCCCTCCCGGGGAAATCGCTCTCGCGGCGTCGATGATCCGGTGATCCGCGAAAGGATCGTTCAGGCCGTCACGGGATTGCTGAAATGACGCCCGCGCAGCACGAAACGCTCGCAGCCGGCCGGTGGCAGACTTTCTCCCTGGTCGAACAGCTGGCCAATGTCGGGAGCGAGGTCGAACGGGCCCTCAACTGGCTCGACAAGCACAACTCCGAATATAGCCGGCTGGCCTTCCTCCGGGCGCTGGAGCTCCTCGATCTGACCGTTACCGATCCCCGGCATCGGCACCGACTCAAGGAGTTGACCCGTTTGCGGGAAGCCCTCCTCGACTTCTTCCTCGGGGATAACGCGTTCAGCTCGACCGGGAAGAGCTGGCGCAGTTATTTCTACGGCTTCGCCTACGCGGCGGCCCTGATAAAGACGCGCGGCCGGCTCTAATTGGCCAGCGCGATCTTCAATCGCCGCAGCGGCCGCACGAATCCTCCGGCCCCGGGCTCAGAATCAACCCTTCCCCTCACAAAATAAGGATTGCCCCGGTTTTGCTGTAAAGATCTCGCGAATGATAAGCTGACGCCATCTCCTCTCATTGGCGAATGCTTTTGTAATGCAGTGCTACAGCGCCGGATTGAAACGGTTTTGAATCGATAAGTTTTAATGAATGTTTTCCGCCCGATTCGAACAGGCGTGGACCGTTTCCCGCAATGACCGGGTGAACAACAAAATAATACTCATCGATAAGATCCCACCGTGCAACTTGCGATGCGATATTGAGTCCGCCGATGGAAATATCTTTTCCCGGCCGCTGTTTCAACTCCAGAATTTCTTCTCGTAGGTTTGAGCGCATAAGCGTTGTGTTGTTCCACTCCACGCTCTTCAATGTTGTTGAAAAGACGATCTTCGGTATGGAATCGAACGCGCGGGCAAACTCGTTTTCCGCTTTCGTTTCCGATTGATTCATTGCGACATCGTGCCAGTACGGGTACATCAGCTGATATGTGTTGCGTCCGAAAATTTCAACGTCTGAATCACGCAAGAGCCCGGTGAAGTACTCGTGCAATTCGTCGTCGGCGATCATCGTTTCGTGGCCACAGTAGCCGTCTATAGTGATGTTGATAGCGAAGATAACGTTTCTCATTTTTTGTTCTCTCCTTGTGATGGCACATCCAGAAATTCCTCTATCATCGCGATAATCATTTCGGGAAGTTTGCTTCCCTCTTTTGTTGCCTATTCCGGCTTCGCCTTCAGCCATTTGCTCCGGCGCCCGCGCCCCCGGCACGCCACGAGCCCCTCTCGTCTCATCCCGGCCAGGTAACTCCGAAGCGTCGGGGCCGCGATGTCCGGAAAGGCCGCCTGGATGTCCTTCCAGGCGAATTCCTCCGGGAACTCCCCGAGCACGCGTTTCCTGACTTCGAAGGCCCTTCCTCCCGCGAACGGCAGCCCCGGCTCATAGGCGGCGGCCGCCTCGGCGACCGCCTCCGCGGGCCGGTCCTCCCGATGGGACTGGACGGCGTGGAAGAAGCGGAGCGTCCATTCCCGTCCGAGCTTCCGGTTGCCGGCGAAAACGATCGGGAGCTTCGGATGGAACGCCGCCAGCTCGGCCAGGACCTTGGTCATGTAGGCTGGGGTATAGACCCGCGTCTTGGCCGGGCTCAGGAAATCCGCATAGGCCGCCTCGACGACGACCGCCGCGTGCGCGTACCGTTCCAACTCTCCCAGCCGCTGGTGGACGAGCGGCAGCGTCCGCAGCTCGCCGAGCAGGTTGGGCAGGGTTTTCCGCTCCACGATCGCGACGATCCCGGCCTCGTCGATGAGCGCGTAGTCCCCCGCCGGAAGGGACCGCCGCTCGACCACGCACCCCGGGAACGACCACCCGTACCGCTCCCGCACGTCGGCCACGATCCGGATGTCGCTCTCGCCCCGCGCCGTCAGCCGGGCGCGCGACTTCCGCGCCCGCAGCGCTTCCGGCGTCCGCCAGAAGATCTGTTCATACTCGCCGGGCTTCGTCTTGAAAGGCTTCTTCAGGAACAGAAAATCGCACCTCTTGCGGGTCGGCCGGTCCAATACGATCGCCAGGCGCTTGCCATACCGGTTCAGAGAGACAACCGGCACCCGCTCCACCTCGACGCCGGCAAGCTCCAAGGGCTCGTCCTCCCGCAGGCAAAAGACCTGGCTCCCCGCGCCCGGCCAGCGGCTGCGGAGCCGCAGCCGCAGCACGGTCTTGTCCCCCTGGCAGACCGTGAGGCGGTACGGGAAGCTCTCTCCCTCGAGCGTCTCGATCACCCAGAGCATTTGGGATCATTTTAACACAACCATGATGCGGACAGCGCGTTTCTGGCGTCGCGTCAGACACGCTTGTTTTTCCCCGCCTAACCCTGTTATCATAACTCCGTGAATATCAAAGACATCCTCGCGAAGATCGGCACGACGCAGGGCCCCCTGGCCCGCCAGCTCCTGATGACGGGGCTGATCACCAGCCGCCTCGCCGAGAAGGGCAAGCCCGCCCCGGTCCTCATCGGCGGACTCGCCCTTTCTTACTATACGCGGGAGGTTTATTTCACCGCCGACATCGATCTGGCTTACGCCGATCGCGAGGCATTGGACGAGGTGTTGCGGGAGCTCGGGTATGTCAGGAAAGGGCGGTACTGGGTCCACACGGGCCTCGATATCGCCGTCGAGGCCCCCGCCGCGGGGCTGGCAGGAGAGGACGCCCAGCGCGAAACGGTCGAGCTCGAAGGAGGTCTTTTCTGCGTCATCATCGGGCTCGAGGACCTCATCATCAACCGGATGAACGCGTGCAAGCATTGGAAATCCGAGATCGACTGCGAGATGACCGAGCTTCTGATCACCCGCTACGGCCGGGAGATCGATTGGGCTTACCTGGAAAAGAAAGCGGCGCTGCCGGAGAACGATACGCTGGCCGAGCTGCGCGCCCTCGAGGGCAAAGGGGCTTCATGAGCGAGGCGACCGGGGGGCGAAAACCGGCGTCGTCCGTCGAGATGCTCATCCTCCGCGACCGGCTCGGCTATGGGAGATACCGGAAAAAGTCCCGGCGGGACCCGGAGAAGCGCCGGCTGCTGCTGGACCTTGGCCTCGAAAAGATCAGGAAAGCCGAGCAGGTCAATTTCACGCTGATCGGCCCCCGGAAACGCAGGTTCAGCTTACCCTCGGCCTGAGATCACCGGTCCCAAATCCGGGAACAACCCCCTCCGCTCTCAGCTCTCTCTGACCTTGGCGATCGAGCAGACGCGGTCCTTGTCGTCGAGGTTGATGATGCGGAAACGCCCTGCGAAACGGGCCGGGGCCACGAGCGCCTAGGGGCATGACTGTCATCCTCGATGGACCGACATATTCTACTGGATTTGTGCAAGTTATGGAATGGACCGATGCAGGATCGGCAGCTCTGGCGGAAGAACGAGGATCAGATACAGAAAGACGCCGATCCCCAAGGAGGGAAGCCAACTTACGGCTCGCCGAGAGTGAGGCCTCGTTTGCCAAGATGTACCGGGCGGAGACCGTTCCTATCCAGCAAACTGCCGAATAATCGACGCGGACAGGAGGCCCGCCTCGGGCTGGGATCGCGGGCTTTCATTTTCTTGACAGGACGGAGGGGCGTGTGGAATAGTGTTTGAGCTCGAGTCCGATGAAGAAATTCCTGAAGAAAGCCCGTTGGATCCTGATCCCGGTGGCCCTGGCCGCGATCGTCATCCTCTGGGTCGTCAAATTCGAATCCCAAAAACCCGAAATCCGTCCGGCCGACGACAGCCCGTTCCTCGGCCGCGAGCTTACGTTTCGGGCCAGCGACCGGAAAAGCGGTCTGGCCGAAATCCGGGTGGAAGTCGTCCAGGCCGGCCGGACCATCGAGGTCTTTTCCGAACGATTCCCCGCGGCGCTGCCAACGTACGTCAAAACGCTTTCCCTGCGCCCGCTTCCCGCCGGACTGACCGATGGCGAGATCCTCCTTCGGATCTCGGCCGAGGACCGCTCCTGGAACGGCGGGAACACCGCCGTCATGGAAAGAAAGATGATCCTCGACACCCGCCCGCCCCGGATGAACATCGTCGGCGGGCCTCACTATGTCAACTTGGGGGGCGCAGGCGTCGTCTCCTGCACCGTGGACGAGGAGACCCCGGTCGTCGGGATCCAGGTCGGGGAGCGCTTTTTCCCCGGATTTCCGACCGGGGAAAACCGGTTCCTGGTCTTTTTCGCGCTTTCTCCGGACGCGCCCCGCGACGTTTCTTTCTCCGGCGCGGCCGAAGATCCGTCCGGCAACCGGACGACTATCGTCTTCCGGCCGGTGATCAAGACCGTCGCCTTTAAGCAGGACACCCTGAGCCTGTCCGACAAGTTCCTCGGAGACGTCGTCTCCTATTTCAAGAACATCGACCCGGGGCTCCGGGGAACGGACCTGGAAGCCTTCCTGACAGTCAACCGGACACAGCGGAAGATGGATTATGAGCGGCTGGCGACCCTCTGCAAAAAAACGGAATCCCGGATGCTCTGGTCCGGGGCGTTTCTCCGTCTCCCGAACTCAAAGCCCATGGCCTCGTTCGGGGATCGGCGGACTTATACATACGACCGCAAGGTCGTCGACCAGCAGGTCCATCTCGGCGTGGACCTGGCCTCCACAGCGCAGTGTCCTATCCCCGCGGCCAACGCCGGCCGGGTCGTGTTCGCCGACCCGCTGGGAATCCACGGCCTGACGATCGTCCTGGATCATGGCCTGGGATTGTTCAGCATGTATAGCCATTTGAGCCAGATCGATGTCGCGTTATCCCAGGCCGTGACGCGGGGCGAGACCCTCGGGCTTTCGGGATCCACGGGCCTGGCCGGCGGTGATCATCTGCATTTCGCCATGCTCGTCCACGGGGCGTTCGTCAATCCCGTGGAATGGTGGGATGCCCACTGGATCCGCGACAACGTCGAGCTCAAGACACGCTGAAAAACCCTCGCGCTCGAGGCTTAGAACACCTTCCTCCGATAGCGTCCGCGTTTTTCCGAGATCCCCCTCAGGCGCTTGTCGCTATCCTTGCGCCGCGTGACCGCGATGACGACCACCTCGTCGCCCCGGATCCGGTAATAGGCCCGGAAGTCGCCGGTCCGCAGCCGGTACAAGGGGGGCTCGAAGCCCGAGAGCTTCTTAATGCGGGACTTTCCGAAGGGGACCGGCCGCGTTTCAAGGTAGACCTGGATGTCCTTGACCAGGGTAATAGCCGCCGCCGTATCCAGCCCTTCGACGTCCCGGGCCGCCGCGGGGCTAAAGATGACCTTAAGCCGCTTTTCGCGCATGCCGCTTTTCGAGCTTCTTGACGAGTTCCCCCGCTTCGATCCCGCCCACGCTCAGATACTCGGCGTAGGCCTCTTCGATCTTTGACCGGAACTCGGGATCGTTCTCAATGAGGTAGTCCGCCACGTCTTCCTCGGTGACGTGATGGAGGACCGCGGCGGGCTTGCCGTAGGCCGTAATGATGATGTCGCCTTTCTCGGCTTCCTTGAGGAGGTCCATGGTCTTTTGCTTGAGCTCTTTGACGCCGGCATATCGCATTAGTGACCTCCTTATGAATGTTATACTATAGTATAACTTTTTTAGGCGCGCTTTTCAAAGCCTTTCAATGGCCCCATGAAAGAGGACGCGCGGCGCGGGCTAATCCTCGCGATACACGAAGGCCAGGACGGGATCAAGCCGCCGATTTCGCTTCGATCCTGGCCTTTCGTTCGAGCCGCAAGAACTGCACGATCACCGCGATCCACCATAGGCCGGTGACCGGGCCAAGGTCGACCAATCCTGAATCGGCCGGGATGTAAGGGAACGTATAGAGGTTGAAGCACAAAAGCGCGGCCGCGGAAACGACGCCGAATGCCCCGATGACCTTGCCGAAATCGCGATGACGGTACATAACGGCCGCCAATAAGATCATGCCCAGGCAATAGAAGATATCGAAAGCGACGTCGGCGCCGAGCTGGACCAGGTTGACGCCCTTGAAAACGAGGGCGAGGGCTTCCCTCGCCGCCTCGTCCGCCGACTCGGAACGGAATTGGCGGAATTGGATGAAGATCGTCTGCTGGACGACGAGCATGAGGGTGAACAAGGCGAAACCGATCACCAGGAACGTCGTCCCGGCCCTCAAGGCCAGGGTCCCGCCTTGCGGCGCCAGCCGCCGGGAAATGGAGAGGACCCCGATGATGGCCACCGGGCCGATGGCGAAGACGAGGGACAGAGTGAGATTGTCCGCCCCCTTGATAAGTCCCGTCGCCGCGCCCAGGTACACCAGCAGGACGGCCAATCCGAGGACCGACACGCCAATCAGGGAATTTCGTCGCATTGTCGAAGGCTCCTTTGAGCCGATTCTAGCCGAGGCGCCATGGATTGGCAAGAGCCCTCAGGCGGCCTTTGACAACGGCCGGACGGCCGGGCGCGATCCTCCACTACCGCAAGGTGCTGGAGCTCGAGCCCGGGAACACGGCGGCGCGCAAAAAGCTCGAGGAGCTGGAGAAATAGCCGTCTCCGGCAGCCGGACAGATAATTATTTCCGTCATTCTAATCAGCTGGTTACGAGCCTATCCGCCGGCCGGATCGGACGATATAGCCAAGGCTGTGGTATAATGATCGTGTTCTTAGCAAAGGGTAACCTCAGCTTTTAACACCTGAATGACTAAAGGAAGGGGCCAGAGGCCCTGATCGGTCGATTTCTCCTCTCCTTTACGGCGTTCAAACATCTTTAAGTAACGGGAAGGCTCCAAGGAGTCTTTCCATCGTCGAAAGGAGACGAGAATGAATATCTATGTTGGAAACCTACCCAACTCCGTCAACGAGGGCGACCTGAGAGAAGTCTTTCAGGCGTTCGGGCAAGTGTCGACGGCCGCCGTCATCAAGGACAAGTTCAGCGGCGAATCCCGCGGTTTCGGCTTCGTCGAGATGCCGAACAAGGACGAGGCCGAGAAGGCCATCTCCATGACCAACGGCAAGGACCTGAAGGGCCGCACGGCCAAGGTCAACGAAGCCAAGCCCCGCACGGACTCGAGGTCCGGCGGCGGTTTCGGCGGCAACCGGCGCTACTAAGACTCCCGGTAAACCGGGGGTCCCAAGCACGGCACCCCAAGGGGAGCGGCCGACCAAGCCGCTCCCCTTTTTTTTTGTCCGTTGGCATGGTTCTTGCAAAATCCCTGCACGGGAGCTCGGGCTCCCGGAGGAGGGAACATGAAACTCGATCTTCAGACGCGCATCGCCCTCCATAACGGCGTCAAGATGCCACTCTTCGGTCTCGGCACTTGGGCCGCCACCGGGAAAGCGGGATATCGGGCCGTGCTCTGGGCCCTCGAGGCCGGATACCGCCTCATCGATACCGCTGCGGCCTATGGGAACGAGAGCGAGGTCGGGGAAGCGTTCAGGGCGAGCGGACTCCCCCGCGGGGATGTCTTCATCACAACGAAGGTCTGGCCCGCGGATTTCGGCTACGAAGCGACCCTCCGGGCTTTCGAAGCCAGCCGCCTGAGTCTGGGCCTCGATCAGGTCGACCTCTACCTCCTCCACTGGCCCGGAGACGACAGGCGCCGTCGCGCCGAGTCCTGGCGGGCGCTCGAAACCCTCCTCAGCGACGGCAGCTGCCGCGCCATCGGCGTCAGCAATTATGAGGTCTCGGAGCTCGAAGAGATCGTGGAAGCGGGCAACGGCCGCGTCATCCCCGCGGTCAACCAGGTCCCGTTCAGCCCTTTCGATCAGCAGAGGGACGTCCATGCTTTCTGCGCGCAGCACGGGATCCGCCTCGAGGGCTACAGTCCGCTGACGCGCGGAAGGAAGCTAGGCCAGGGGACGATCCGCTCGCTGGCCGAGGCCCGCGGCCGGACGCCCGCGCAGATAATGATCCGATGGGCGCTCCAGAAGGACGTCGTGACCATCCCCAAATCCGTCCACAAGGAGCGGATCCTCGAGAACGCCGGCGCTTTCGACTTTTCGTTATCCGCCGCGGACATGGCCGAGCTCGATGCCCTCGACGGCCGCGGCTGAATCAGAAACCGGGCGCTCAGTACTGTCGAGCCAATGAGCCGATGGCCGGATAGCCCGTCCCCAACAAAAGGATCGTCGCGGCGTCCTCGAGGTACATCGTCACCGTCCAGCTCATGGTGGGGGTCGTGATGGTCGCCGTTCCGCGGCCCGTCGCGCCCATGGTATAGCTGCCGGTGACGGCCACGTCCTGGGAGAGGACGCCGGCGGCATTCACATCGATGTGACCGCTCAGGCATCCCGCCCCGTCGAGCTCGATCTGACCGACGGCATCGGTGCCCCGCGAAGTCAGAGTGCCCCTGAGATTGAACGCGTAGTGCCCGTTCACGGAAGCCGCGCTATACGGCTTGCTTCCGCCCTGCGGCCCGAAAAGCGAGATGCCGGTCCCCCAGGTATCGAGCCCGACCGTATAAGCCCTGTCATTTGAGAGCATGTAGAACGCCGCATAATTCGTGCGGCTTCCGGCCGTGATGGTCGACGTGCCTCTTCCGTTCGCGGAGATAGCGTAGGTCCCCGAAACCTGGAGGGCCTGACCGACGGTCCCCCCGACGTTGGTGTCGACCAGCCCTCCCGTAAAGGTCCCGGAACCGTTGGCGGTCATGAACCCCGCCGAGAATGCCGGCGCCGGCGGAACGAAGGGATCGGGTGTCGGGGAAGCGATCGCCCCGTAGCCGTGCGAATTGGTTGTCATGTCCCCCGAAAGGGCCGAGGCTGAGAAGGGGCCCGCGGCCGCGCGGGCGATCCTCCCGATGACGCCGGTCCTTTCCCCCAAGAAGCCTGACGATTGCCACCCGACGACCAACGCCTCATCGGCCGAGAGCAGGTAATAGCCGAACGACTGCACGCCCAGGACGCCGCCCAGGCCGATCATCCCCGAGCCGTAGTAGGCGTTATAGCCGAGGACTCCGAAAAAGGCCGCCCCGCTATCGCCGCTCGCGATCCATTGACCGTTCCTATTGATATCGGCGATCCCGTCGTGGATCGGGTCGAGCGTATCCGCGCTGACCGTGAACCGCCCTGCCGCCGCGATCGGCTGACCGCGTTTCGGGTCGCCGCTCTCGTAGTGGTCCGTGCCGTCGTAGGCGAAAACGAAGGTCCCGGAGAGCCCGGCGGTCCCGAAGGCCGAGGCCTCCTGCCGTTCGAGGTCCCCGATGCCGGTCTGGGCGTCCGCGAATCCGATCATCCTTGCGGAAGCGTCGGACAGCAGGATGAGGCGCAGCCGGATGGTGTCTCCGCCGACCGCGAGCTCGAGGGCCGCTCTCCCGTCGGCGGCCACCTGGCAGGCTCCAGTGAAGGGGACGGCGGTGACTACGCCCGAGCCCTGGCTCATGTCCAGGATCCCGTCCGTTATCGCACCGGCCCCGTCAGCGGTCAGGCGACCGCCGATGCACACGATGTCATCCGGGCCGGCGCCGCGGAAGACGAACGCGTAGGGGCCATGGAGACTGGCGTTGGAGAAGGTGACCGTCGCGACGGCCGTGGCGTGGACGGAGGTGTCGGTCTTGGACGTGGCGACGATGGTCACATCCCCGCTCAAGGGCGGCGACAACGGAGCGGTATAAACCCCGTCCGCAGAGATGGCGCCGAGAGGGGCGGTGTTCCCGGCGGCCCCTTCGAGCGACCAGGTGACCTCCGCCGTGGTCGTGAACGCCTGTGTGCCGCCCGCCGGTACGGTCGCCGTCGCCGGCAAGATCGCGAACGGCGGGGCGGGCGCGATCGTTACGGTGGCCGTGTCGGACTTGGTGGCGTCCGCGGCAGCCACGGCCTTGACGGTGACTTGAGCCGGGCTGGGTACGGCCGCCGGTGCTGTGTAGAGCCCGTCCGCGCCGATCGTCCCGACGGCGGCATTCCCCCCTGCCATATCGTTCACCTTCCACGAGCAGGCCGTGTTGGTGCTGTTGGAGACGCTGTGGTGGAACTGGAACGTGCGGCCGACCTCCACGCTGGCCACGGTCTCGATGATGTTGATCGCCACCGGTTGGATCGGCGGATCATCGTCATCGGGAGGCCCGCTCGGCGCGCAGCCCGTGAGCGCCAGCAGCGAAAGGACGAGGGACAAGGCAACGGTTTTTTTCATGGGCAGGTTCCTTCTTCAGCAGAAAGCCCGGCCAGCCCTCACTCAGGGGCCGGCTCGACCTTGATGGGATCGTTGAGGTCGACCTCCGCGACGCCAGTCTCGCCGTTCCAGACGAGATGATACTTCGCGTTGGTCAGGTTGATGTTGAAATAGGCGGCCAGGCCCTTGAAGCTGATCAAACCGGCCCGGCGGTATCCGCCCGCGAGCGAGATCTTGACCGTCTCGGGGTAGCCGAGGTGCGTCCGCTCCGGCTTGATGGCCAGGACATTGGTGACGGGATTGAAGGCCAGGCGGACGGCCTGGAACTCCATGTTCTCCCCCATCAGCAGCTGGGTCGCCCCGTTGTTGAAGATGGCATACCCGCGCTCGGACAGGGACATCACCGGCTTGCGGATGTGCAGCGCGTGCCCGTCGCCCTTCGGTTTCCTGACGACCAGGAACCCCTTGCCGAACGGAAGTCCCGACCCGTCTTGGACCATGGCTCAGCTCCTTTGGCTGAAGTCCTTATCCGCGAACGCGAGGTTCTGGACCAACGGCGTCAGCAAGTGATCGGCGGAAATCCCGGCGCAAGACAACCCGTCCCCACACGCGCAAAGAATATGCCGGTCCCGGGCGGGTGTCAAGGACTGAAAAATCAGCCGGCCTGGAGGGGCGGGTCAGTTGTCGCGGCGGATCTCGACGCGGTCGAGGCCGTTCTCGTTGAATTCCTTCTCGTATTTGTCGATGAGCGGCCGCTCCCGCTCCATCCCCTTCTCGGTGTAGATCTCCTCGAGGGCTTCCTCGCCGAACTTGCGGACGTAATCGCGGTCGGCCATGCGGTAGATGAGCTGGTCCCAGAAGGAATTGTCGTTGTAGAACTCGACGGTCTCGGCCATCTTCTCCTCGAGCTCGCCGGAGGGGATGGCCTTCTTGGTCTCCTCGTCGAAATCGACATAATCCCCGAGCCCGTGCTTTTGGGCGGCGTCGAGGACGAGGCTCTCGACCTCGTCGTATTCCTCGATGACGTCGTCGGTCCGCCAGTCATTGGCCATGCGGTTGCCCAGGTAGACGAGCTTGGCCAGGGACGCCAGCTGTTCTTTCGTGACTTGGATGTTCATCGCGGCCTCTCTCGAGGAAAATATACCATTTCCGGCGGTTTTCGCCAAACCGGGAAGGCCCCCCTGCCCCTGTTGACAGGGCCGCCGACGGCGACTATAGTTCGGGGACGCCCATCCTTCCGAGGAGGTCCGACCCATGAAAAGAACGTGCCTCGTCCTGGCGGCCGCGCTCGCCCCAAGCCGCTCCAGACCAGGCCCTTTATCAAGAAGTGATGACATGACATCCAGCATGAAGAGGACCGTCCTCGTCGCCATCCTCGCTCTCAGCCTGGCGCTGATCGCCTGCGCCGATACCCGGTCGAAGGGAGAAAACCCGGCCGGCGCGCCCGCCCCCGCATCCTCGGTCCTTGATCGGACCGCGGCGGTTCCAGCGGCGTCCGGGGAGAACCCTTCGGCGCCCGGGACCGCGGAGCCCCGGTCCACGATCGCCGGACAGGCGGTTCCCCCGTCCCAAGCCGCCGGCGCCGCCCGGTTGACCGAAGACGAGCGGAACACCATCGACATCGTCCAGAAGACCAAGAACTCCGTCGTCTACATCACCAACCTGCAATACGCGCGGGATTTCTTCTTCACGTCCGACGAGCTCGTGCCGCGGGGCACGGGGTCGGGCTTCGTCTGGGACGACCAGGGCCACATCGTCACCAACTTCCACGTCATCGACGAGGGCGTCAAGTACATGGTCAGCCTGCCGGACCAGCGCCAGGTCGAGGCCACGCTCGTCGGCCGCGACGACACGAAGGACATCGCCGTCCTCAAGCTCGGCGAGCGGGTCTCCGGGCTGGCCCCGGTCACGATCGGGACGTCGCGCGACCTCCAGGTCGGCCAGAAGGTCATCGCCGTCGGCAACCCGTTCGGATTCGACCACACGGTCACCACGGGCATCGTCAGCGCGCTCGGGCGGTCGATATCCGGCGCGGGCGGCCTGACCATCCGGGACATGATCCAGACCGACGCTTCGATCAACCCCGGCAATTCGGGCGGGCCGCTCCTCGACTCGACCGGTGAGCTCATCGGCATGAACACCGTCATCGTCAGCCCGTCTGGGGCCTCGAGCGGCGTCGGGTTCGCCGTGCCGGTCGACACCGTGAACAAGATCGTGCCCCAGATCATCCAGTTCGGCAAGGTCATCCGTCCGGACATCGGCGGGGTCCGATTCGTCCGGGACGAGGTCGCCCGCAGGGCGGGGATCGAAGGGGCCGTCATTCTCGAGGTCACGCGGCCGAGCCGAGCCTATGACCAGGGAATGCGCGGCGTCTTCCGGGACAATTACGGGCGTCTGCTCATCCGGGACGTCATCACGGGGATCGACGCGATGAAGATCAAGTCCTGGGACGACCTCTTCACGGCCCTCGACGGCTACAAGATCGGGGACTCGGTAACGCTGACGGTCCGGCGCGAAGACAAGACACGGAAGGTCGCGCTCCAGCTGGTCGGCACCGACTGAGCTTATTTCTTCAGGGGGGCGATGCCGGCCATGTCGCCGATGACGTTGACCAGGTCCTTGTCGGACGGGACGATGATCTTGGCGTTACTCTGAAGGGCCGTCTCGAGGGCCTGGAGCCGGCGCAGGATCTGGGCGTTGCCGACGAAGTACTTCTCGGCCGCCTCGTTGACCAGTTGGATGGCCTCGGCCTCGCCCTGGGCCGTGAGGATCTTGGCCTGCCGGACGCCCTCGGCCTTCTTGATCTCGGCCCGACGCTCGCCGTCGGCGACAGTCTCCCGGGCCGTGGCGAAATCGACAGCGGCGATCTTCTCGTTCTCGGCCTTGACGACCTTGTTCATCGTCTCCTGGACGTCCTTCGGCGGATCGATCTCCTTGAGCTCGGTCCGGACGATGTCGATGCCCCAGCGGGCCGTTTCCGAGGACAGGGTCTTCAGGAGCTCCTCGTTGATCTTGCCGCGCTCGCTGTTGGCCGACTTGAGGGTCAGAGTGCCGATGATGTTGCGCAGAGTCGTCCGGGCCAGATTGACGATCTGCCACTGGAAGTTGTTGACGTTGTATTGGGAGGCCTTGACGTTGTTCTCGTCCTCTTTGACCCGGAAGTAGACCTGGGCGTCGACGCGGGCGTTGAGGTTGTCGTTGGTGATGATCTCCTGCGGCGCCGCGTCGACCATCATCTCCGTGATGTTGATCTGGCGCATCGTTTCGATGACCGGCATGATCCAGCTGAAGCCGGGTTTGGCGAAGCGGTTGTAGCGGCCCAGCCGCTCGATGAGCCCGCGGTGCGTCGGCCGGACGATCCGGATGCCCGCCAGGAAGATGAAGACGACGATCGCGCCGATCCAGAAGTAAATGGCCATGTGTTTCCTCCCTCGTTGGCGATTCCTTGACTGTATCGCCGCCACCCCCGAGATGTCAACCAAGAGGGGGTCAAACCTACACTTTTTCACTTTATTGGCTGGCGATGCTTATTGATACGGAAAAAAACCAAAAAAGTATAGGTTTGACCCCTTCCTACATCTTCCAAGTGCCGGAGACGATGACGTTGGAGCCGGTGACCGCGGCCGCCGCGTCAGAGGCGCAGAAGGCCACGGCCTCGGCGACGTCCTCGAACGTCCCGAGACGCGACTCGGCGAGGTCATGGTCCTGCGGCATGACGCCCCCCCGGATGAGCCCGGGCGAGACCATGTTGACCGTGATGCCGTTCCCGACTTCGGCGGCGGCCGCCGTCCGGGTCAGCGTGAGAAGGCCGGTCTTGGCCACGGCGTAGGGGGCGATCGTCGGGAAGGCGCCGAGATGCTCGGCCCGGCTGTAGCCCAGGTTGACGATCCTCCCCCACTTCCGCTTGCGCATGCCCGGCAGGGCCGCCTTCATGCAGAAGTAGGACCCCAGGAGATTGCCCCGCAGGACGCGCTCCCAATCGGCCACCTCGAGCTGGTCCCAGGCCTTGACCAGGAACGGCCCGACGTTGTTGACGAGGACGTCGACGCGGGCGAACCGCTCCTCGACCTTCTTGACGAGGCCCGCGGCCTGGGCTTTCTTGGTCAGGTCGGCCCGGAAGACGGCCGAGAGCTTGCCTTCTTCGCGGATGGCGGCGGCCAGCTCCTGGGCCTCCTCGCGCCGGGTGAAATAGTGGACGGCGACGCCGGAGACGTCCTCGGCGAGCCGGAGGGCGATGGCCCGGCCGATGCCGCGGCTGGCCCCCGTGACGAGGGCGATCCGCAGGCTCATGGCGTCACGCCAGAGACCCTACGGCCCGCTCGACGGCCTCGAGGATCTCGCCGGATTCGACAACCTCTTTGAGCTTGTTGATGTCGTCGTAGAGGGGCCTGTCCTCGTCGAGGTGGGCGACGTGCTTGCGGATGACATCGTAGGCCGCCTGCGTCCCCTTGCCCGGGCAGTGCGGCTTGCGGAAATCGACGGCCTGGGCCCCGGCCATGAGCTCGATGGCCAGGACGGCCTGGGCGTTGTCGATGATCTGGCGCGTCTTGAGGGCCGTGGTCATGCCCATGCTGACGAAGTCCTCCTGGTCGGCCGCGGCCGGGATGGACCCGGTGGCCGCAGGGTGGGACAGGACGCGGTTCTCACAGATGAGGGCCCCGGCCGTGTACTGCGTCAGCATCAGGCCCGAAAACATCCCCGCGCCCTTGGTCAGGAAGGCCGGCAGGCCGGCGCTGAGGTGCGGGTTCATGAGCCGGTTGTGGCGGCGCTCGGAGAGGACGGCGATCGTCGTCACGGCCGTGCCCAACATCTCGAGCGGGAAGGCCATGGGCACGCCCTGGAAGTTGGCGCCTGTCAGGACGAGGTCCTCGTCGGGGAAGAAGACGGGGTTGTCGGCCGCCCCGTTGAGCTCGATCTCGATCATATAGCGGGCCCAGCGCAGAGCGTCGCGGGCGGCCCCGACGACCTGGGGGGTGCTGCGGAGGCTGTAAGCGTCCTGGACCTTCTTGCCGGGCCGCTCGAGGAGCGCGCTGCCCTCGGTGATGCGGCGGACGTTGGCCGCCGATTCGAGGGCCCCAGGGTAGCCTCGGGTCTTGTGGATGCGCTCGTCGTAGGCCTTCATGTTGGCGTTGAGGACCTCGAGGGTCATGGCCGCGGCGATCTCGGACATCTTGAGCCAGCGGTGGACGTCGTGGATGATGAGGGCCGACATGCCGGCGATGACGTTCGAGCCGTTGATCATGGCCAGGCCGTCGCGGGCGTGGAGGACGAGAGGCGTGATGCCGGCCCGCTTGAGGGCCTCGGCGCCGGGCAGGCGCTCGCCCTTGTAGAAGGCCTCGCCCTCGCCCATCGGGACAAGGGCCATCTGGGCCATCGGGGACAGGTCGCCGCAGGCGCCGACCGAGCCCTTCTCGCACATGACGGGGGTGACGCCCTTGTTGAGGAGCTCGGCCAGGGTTTCCGTGACGACGGGACGGAGCCCAGAGTGGCCGTGGCAGTGGCAATTGATGCGGCTGAGGATGGCCGCCCGGACGATGTCTTCGGGCATGGGCTTGCCGTAGCCCGCGGCGTGACTGTAGATGAGATAGCGCTGGTATTTCTCGAGCTGATCCGGGGTCAGGACGACGTTGGCCAGCTCGCCGATGCCCGTGTTGACGCCGTATATTATCTCTTTCCTCTGGATCTTGTCTTCAAGCAAGGCCCGGCATTTTTCGATGCGCTTCTTGGCGGCCGGGTCGATGGCGACGGACAAACGCTCGCGGGCCACTTGGACGACCTTCTCGATGGTCAGACCGGTGCCGCTCAGGGTGATGGACATGGGAAAGCCTCCTCGGGGTGGTGGTCAGGGTCGCGATTCATCTTGAGCCCCCACTTTAGCCGAACTCTCAGAGGGGGTCAAACCTTAATTCTTATACTTTTTTCCGGTTCGATCGACGAAAGCCGTCGGGCGTCGGATAAAAAGTATAAGAATTAAGGTTTGACCCCGTCCGGTTGCCTGCCCCGGGGCCGCTGTGTTATAAGGGGCTTTCTGCTTTTGCCATTCCGGAGCGGAGACGACCCTGATGACGCAAAT
>Ga0214473_10004084_pt1 | contig 17558 bp, 16 predicted proteins | sample RVTome_7_FD_203509 | JGI IMG/M metagenome (GOLD analysis project Ga0214473, IMG submission 203509) | Soil microbial communities from uranium-contaminated site in the Upper Colorado River Basin, Wyoming, United States - RVT98D197 | ecosystem: Environmental > Terrestrial > Soil > Contaminated >... | reverse complement strand
AGTACGATGAGCCAGCTCATCTGCAGCCAGACCAAAAAGAGAGGCAGCGCGGCAAAGCTTCCGTAAATGGCATTGTACTTGGCAATCCATATCTGGGTGTTGATATACAGCACCTGGAAGAATTGAAAGAGCAGTGCAGCGATGACTCCTGCCACGGCGCCTGATTTAAAGGTGACCTTGGTGTTCGGCATAAAGATATAGATGAAGGTAAACATGAGCCAGAGCAAAAAGAGCGGTGCGAGCTTCAGCATAAGGAAGAAGGCCGGGCCGAGAGCACCAAGCAACCAGACTTTCTTGGCTGCAAGTCTAAATTGGCCGGCCAGCACCACGGTAACGGTGCTCGACATCACGAACAGAAACGGACAGACGAGCATGAATGAAAGGTAGTCGCTGATTTTTCTCACGAGCGTTCTGGCCTTCCTGATGCCCCAGATATCATTGAATGAGCTTTCAATATTCGCGAGCACCCTGATGATCGTCCAAAACAACAAGATCACGCCGATGCCGGCGATGAGGCCGCCCTTGGTGGTCTCCAGCAGGGTGCGGGAAAAATCGATGATCCGCGTGACAACCTCACCATGCATCTGCAAGTCCTCTACGAGGTATCGTTCCAGCGCCTTGTCAAGACCGAAGCCCTTGGCAATGCCGAAGACCACGGCAGCCAGAGGGACGACGGAAAGCAGGGCATTAAAGGTCAGGGCAGATGCCCGGAGCTGGATCTGGTCCTCGCCTAGACCGCGCAATGCCACGACGAGGATCCGCACCTGCCTGATTAAGAGCCAGGTTGCCCGCGAGAAATCCCGCTGCTGGATCTTCCAGATATCAGTGGTAAAAAAATGAATGGCCTGCTGGACGCGCTGGACCATCAGGCGAAAGAGATTCTTGGGGCCATATCTCGGCATGGGCAATCACCTTTCTTTGTGCTAGTTCCGTTGTGAATGCGATATGACGGCGTCGAGCTATTGCCTTGTTTCACCAAATAAAAAGGGGCACCCGTGCCCCTGAAAAAACCCTGCCGTTATTCCCCTCTCCACCCCTGAGCCTCATGCCCTGTTCCCCTTCAAGGCCGCGCCGTTACGGGCCGATTACATCACTCCTCCCCCGGCCTTTCCTGCTTCTGCCCGCCCAGCGGTATAGGTACTGGATGGGGGTAATATTACGTCATGTATTACTAAAAGTAAAGGCCATGGGTAATCCTCCCTGCTGCGTGTTGCTACACGGGAATCACCTACACCCCTCCGATGCCCACCAATCAAAGGGTGCAAACCGTCAGCCCTGTCGCCGAGCTTTGGACCCGGAAATGCTCCACAGGGCGACAAGGATGATGAGGAGAACGATGGCCTCTGCCATGGAAATCCTTTCTCCGGCGCTATGCCTTCGGCAGCCGGACGCCTTGTTGACAACCTGTCCATTTTGTATGCAAAAATTGTGCTCAGCAATGGGTTCGGGAAACTAGCCGGAATTACTTGTCTTTCGTGATAGAGAGGAATCTTTCTTCGGGGCAAGTGACAATCTTTGCCCATGCTGATGTCGATACCCTCTCTCTGGTCATGGGGTTATCTGCTCTATCTTCCGCTCCACGAGCTCCACCACCCCCTTGGCAAGGCGCATGGCCTCCTCAGCCTCCTCGGGATCATCGAAGTACCGCGAGGGTATGTGGCCGGGCAGGCTGTCGGGATAGCGTGTCTGGATGGCGTACTCATCGAGTTTTTTTGCCCCCTTGACCTCCCTAAAATCCCGGTCCAGGGCCCGCACCTTCTGCAACAGGTCTTCGAGGGAATGGGTAGTGAAGACATCCTCCCTGGATCGCAGCGTCAGATAGAGGTACGCCTTGAGGGCCTTCTCCGCTGCCTGCTGGAAGTGAAACAGGGCCAGGTAGAATCGGCCGCGCCTTCTCAAATCGTCGGCATCGGCCAACTCATCCTGCGCCTGCACGAGCCATCGTCGGGATTCTTCTTTATAGGCCCACGTCATCCCCCACCCCCTGGGTTACCGCAATGGATTCGCGGACATCCTCCTCATGCTCAGGGTGTTACGCAAAACAAAAAGGGACCGCCTGGCCCCTTTCCTTGCATCCGGAAAAGATTGAGGGCCTGTTGAAAAGGGTGCTTTTCAACAGGCCCTCAATGGCTGACTCCATTATACCGTTCGCTTATTTTTTAAAGGTCAGGCTTTTGGGAGCATCCCACATGGGAGCGCCGGGGTTCTGGTGAATCGACACATATATCATCTTACCATCCTTTACAGTCAAAACGGTGCTGGTCTGCAGAGTCAGAAACCCCTGATACAGCCACGTCAGGACCGCTTCAACAGCCGGGGTTCCGTCCTTCGTGGTGAACGGCTTTTCCGAGCTGACGGTCACCGTCGTCTGCTGACTCTTCTCTATCAGCTTTGCGTACTCCTTCGCTACAGTCGCCAGAGTCACACCAGGGACGGGGAAATCCCGGCAATTAATCTCCATAATGGGGATGGTACCCTCCTGTTTTGTCCGGTACAATACCTTGTTGGGGTTTTCGGAATCCTGCGCATAAAAACCCGGATAGGTGACGGTGAAGGCCGGTGGCCCAGCATATTTGAACTCCTTCGCCAGCGCCGCCGACGGTGAAAGTGCCAATGACACCGCCACTAACCCTGCTAGAATCATGAATGCCGCCAAACTCCATCTCTTCTTCATCTTTGTACCCTCCTGTCTTCTTTCATGGTATTTCAGCATCTCCCTTCATGATGGGAACCTCATGATAAGAAGCCGCTGTTTGTAAAGAAATTCTACGCAATTCGACCTTGTTTGTCAAGCGTTTTAAAGATAGATCGGCTTTTCATATCTCCTGACCAGGTCCTCAAAGGCCCCTTGTCACCTGCCAGGGCCTGCTCCACTAGTGCGTGGTCCTCGCCTCCCATGGTTGGCTCTATCATATTAGACACCATGCATATAAAAAGGTTTAGCTGGCACTGCGACCATAATGGGTAACCGGATATGGATTAAAACAAGGGTGTTGACTCATTCGGGGGGTTATTGGATATCAGGTAAGGGTTGACGCAGCCGCCAGTCCCCGTCTTTCCGTGGTACCAGGACCACAGGGGATCACGGCGCACCTTTTCTCCCCTCCTTGCAACGCGCCATCGTACCCTTCACTGTCTTTCCCGCAAGGACGTCGATCTGTATCAGCCAGCCCTCTATCTCCTCCGCTTCCTTGCTTGCCTATGCGGAATAACTAGATAGATCCATGAGAACTCTTCCGGCGGCGTTTTGCAAAGGATTCGCGGACACCCTCATGCTCAGGGTGTTACGCAAAACAAAAAGGAACCCCCTGTTTCCCCCCTCGCACCCGTAAAACACTGAGGGCCTGTTAAAAAGGTGCTTTTCAACAGGCCCTCAATGACTGACTCCATTATGACGTTGGTCGTCTTAATCCCTTATTTTTTAAGCGTCAGGCTGCGGCCAGCCTCCCACAGGGGAGCACCAGGGTCTTGGCTGACCGTCACATATATGACCTTGCCGTCCTTTATGGTCGACACAATATTACTCTGCAAATTCAGCCATCCCTCATACATCCATGTCAAGATTACTTCGTTGCATGGGGTCCCATCCTTCAGGGTTGCCGGCTTATCCGAGGTGATGGTAACAGACGTTGCAAATCTTCTTGTTATATTTTTTTTGTGCACCGCCGCGACGTTCGCCAAAGTCGTACCTGCGGGGGCAGGAAAACAGCCAATCTCCATAGTGGGGAGCGCTCCTGCCTTTTTTGTCTCTAGAAATATCGTCTTGTCGGGGTTTGCTGGCTCCTGCGTCCAATCATCCGGATAGGTAACGGTGAAGGCAGGCGGCCCGGCATATTTGAACTCCTTCGCCAACGCCGCGGACGGAGAGAGCGCCACTGTCACCGCCAAGGCCACTGCCAGAATCAATAATCCAACCATACTCCATCTTTTCTTCATCTTTGTACCCTCCTGTCTCATTGCTTGGTATTTCAGCGCCTGCCGTCATGATAAAAAAATCATGATGTGAGCCGCCGTTTGTGTGGAAGCGATTGTATGCAATTCGATACTCCTTGTCAAGTATTGTAAAGGGATCCGAATATGGTTAAAAGTGAATGCGCTGACTCATACAGGAGGTTGTTGGCTGGCAGGGCCCGCAGGAGAGTTGATGCAGCAAGCCGCCCTCTTTTCCCCAGCTGACTGGCATATAACGGCCATCAGCATGAAGGCACAGCCGCCTCTTCCAACGCCTCCTCTGGCCGGCCCTTCAATCCCCCGTCGCAAAGAAATTGATCCGAAGTTTACACCGATCACAGATGGTCGCCCACCCCTCCTTCCCCTCCGCATCCTTGCTTCTCCATGGCGAAATAACGAGGTAGATCCATGATAGTTGTTCCGGCGGCGTTTTGCAAACGGGGCAGGACAGGGCCTCCCTGAGAAACAGTTCTTTGGCAGCATCAACCGAGAGTAATCCGTTATGGCTTCCATTCGCACCGGACACCAGGAAATCCTCCCTCAGGATATACTCTCCGTTTTCCATTCCTTATCCTGCCTGCCCCCTTTCGTCATAAAACTCTCCCCCCTGTGGTCAAGGCAGCGGCGGAACCATAGGGGGGATCTCAGGTTCACGGGCAGCGGAAGGCGGCCCCTCTTAACGGAGGCCACGCTCCGCGCCCGAGCAACTCTCATACCTTATACGAACATCAAAAAGACCAAGAACACATAGAATATGCCTACCAACCCCAATATGGCGCCCCTGTAAACATCAATGGCGGTAACGTTAAAGTTTTCTTTGCGGATCATGGTAGCACCTCCTTGTTGTTCGTTATCTCTGAGTGCCCGTGCACTACAAAAAGGTTCACGTCGTTTCACGCGGTCCTCCTACCCACAGCATGCAACTCGTAATGGCCTTTCACCGGAAGAGCAAAAAAACCAGGAAACCATAGAATATACATATCAACCCCACTATGATGCCCCGGAAAATATTCATACCACTGACCTCCTAGCCAACGATTGCGCGTCTCTATGAGCCTCCCTGTCTCCATGCCAATAATTGTGCAAGAAGCGTGCTAAGATGCCAAGATATTAAGTATTTAATATTAAAAGGTTTTTGCTATGACAAGAAGGTGGGGTGTGATGAGAGTGACAATTTTTGTCTCTGTTTTTGGCATTATCGACGCCCGTGCCCGGCTCCATCCCCTCTACCCGCATTGGACCTCTCCGCACCCCTGCACAAGGCAATCGACGAGAGGGGTGCGAGCAGACAGTTCGGCGAAAGGCATGAGTCGCCGATAACTGACAACTCAGAGCAGGTCGCGCATCTGGAGTTGCCAGGTCTCCGGGTGCAGGTAGCGTTGCCCCTGGAGGTAGGCGTTATCGAAGAGTCGCGCGTAATGATTGATACGATCTATCGGGACGCTCAGGGGGGCCTGGCCTTGGCGATAGCAATCAATGACCTCCTGTAACTCCTCTCTTTCGTCACGGGCGAGCTGTTTCTTGAAATACCCTGTGATGTGGTGCAGGACATGGACGTGTTTCGCCGGCGTAGCCTTGAGACGCAGGGCCTCCATGAGAAGCCTCTGATACTCTGCAGAGAGTGCTGCCGTCGGCATGGCCTTGGCCCGTGCCACCAGGTTGTCCATGTCCCGGTGATGCCGGCGGCTGTGGGAGAGGAGCAACAGCTCGTGCTCGGTGTGAAATCTGATGAGTTCGCCGCGGCTCCGCCTGCGTTGACGCAAGCCATCCCGCCATTGTTTCATTACCAAGCAGCGCTCGATGAAGTTCGCGCGAAGCTGGCGGTCTTGGAGGCGTACATCATCCTCAAATGGGATGAGCGGAAAATGGTCCATAAAGACCCTGGCGAAAAGCCCTTGACCTTTGGACGTCGGAGCGCCCTTTCCCCTAACGCCGTAGACCAGCACCCGCTCGATGCCGCAGCTCGGGGATTTGCTCTTAAAGATAAAGCCGCATAGGCCTTCTCCTTCCAGCTCCCTCACCTTCCTGCGTGCCCATTGGAGCATACGCCTTGTATGATCCTGTTTGGTGCGTAGGGTGACGAGCCGGGGGGCATGGAGATCGTCCACCAAGCGGAGGGACTCCCTGGGGACGCCGAAGCCGCACCCTACCTCAGGACAGACAGGGTAGTACCGGACAAACCTCCCCAGCTGTTCGGCGAGCCATGGATCCCGCTTGTGGCCGCCGTCCCAGCGGACCTGCTCCCCAAGCAGGCAGGAGCTGATTCCCAAACGGATGACAGGAGAAGACACCTTCTTGCGATCTATCGGTGCCGCTGCGATGCTACCCCCTCAGCCTTGACCAGGTTGAGGACGCCGCCTGCCCGCAGGATGGCGATCTCCCGGGGACGGAGGCGATGGGTGAGGGGGATGGCCTGACCTTTGGTCTCATCCTGGAGAAGGATCTCGCCGGTGAAATCGCCCCACTCAATCCTGACCTGATCCCCTTGATCGATCCGATCGTAATCCTCCGGGCTCACAAGCAGGAGAGGGACGACCCCGAAGTTGATCAGGTTGGCCAGGTGGATGCGGGCAAAGCTGACGGCAACCACCGCCCGTACCCCTAGGAACCGCGGCGCCAGCGCCGCATGCTCACGGCTGGACCCCTGCCCATAGTTGGCCTTTGCCACGATGATACCGCCCCCCTGCTCCCTGGCCCTGGCGGCGAAGCAGGGATCGATCCCGCAAAAGGTGAACTCGGCGATAGCGGGGATGTTGGAGCGCAAGGGCAGGATCCGCGCGCCTGCCGGCAGGATGGCGTCGGTGGTGATATCATCCCCCACCTTCATGAGTACCTGCCCCGCTATCTGTTGGGGCAGGGTCGGGAACTCGGGCAGCGGCTGGATATTGGGGCCCCGTATGACCGGGACCCTTTCAGGGTACGGGTTTGGCGTGACCATCAGATCCGTCCCCGCAAAAAGCCGCTTGGGCCGAGGGATCCGGACCTCCTCCCCCAGGGTGCGCGGATCGGTGATCTTACCGGCGAGGGCAGAAGCCACTGCCGTCTCCGGGCTGCACAGATAGACCTCGGCATCCGCGGTTCCGCTGCGCCCCTGAAAGTTACGGTTGAAGGTGCGCATACTCACCCCTCCCGACGGGGGCGACTGCCCCATGCCGATGCAGGGGCCGCAAGCGGCCTCCAAAAGTCGCGCCCCCGAGGCAATCAGGTGGGTCAACGCCCCTTTCTGTGCCAAGAACTGCAGCACCTGGCGAGAGCCCGGCGCAATGACCAGGTCTACCTCCGGATGGACCCGTCTCCCCTTCAAGACCTCGGCAACACGGGCGAGATCCTCATATGAGGAATTGGTGCAGCTGCCGATGATCACCTGATGCACCCGGACCCCTGCGCTTTCTGTGACCAGTCGGACCTGATCGGGGCTGTGGGGCAGCGCGAGCAAGGGCACCAGCTGGGCGAGGTCGAGGGAGAGTTCTCCTGCGTAGTGGGCGTTGCCATCAGCTGACAAGGCTGCCCAATCCCCTGCACGTCCCTGTGCTCGGAGGAACCGACGGGTCTCCTCGTCGCTGGGGAAGATGGAGGTGGTGGCCCCCAGCTCCGCCCCCATATTGGTGATGGTGCTGCGCTCGGGCACGCTCAGGCCCTTTACCCCCGCCCCCGCGGATTCGAAGACCCCCCCCCCCCCTCCCTTGACAGAGAGCCTTCGTAAGACCTCCAGGATCACATCTTTAGCCGACACCCAGGGCGACAGTCGGCCGCTCAGATCGATCCTGATAACCTCAGGCATAAAGAGGGAAAAGGGCCTCCCTGCCATGGCGAGGGCTACATCGAGCCCACCCGCCCCGATGGCCAGCATCCCCAGGCCGCCGGCCGTGGGGGTATGGCTGTCAGTGCCGAGCAGCGTCTTCCCCGGCACCCCGAACCGTTCCAGGTGGACCTGGTGGCAGATGCCGTTGCCAGGGGGGGAGAAGAAGATCCCGTACCGTGCGGCAATTGTCCTCAGGTAGAGGTGATCGTCGGCATTCTCGTGGCCCGTCTGCAGGGTATTGTGATCGACGTAGCTGACGGACAGCTCGGTGGCAACCCGCTTGATGCCCATGGCCTCCAGCTCCAGGTAGGCAAGGGTGCCGGTGGCATCCTGGGTCAAGGTTTGATCGATGGAGATGGCGATCTCCTGACCCGGCTCCATCTCCCCTGCCTTGAGGTGTGCGGCTATGATCTTCTCAGCGAGATTTCTCCCCATGGTCTCTTTCCTGTGAGGGGACTTTAACTATAAGGAAAAAGGGAGGGGGAGTCAACCCTGCGTCACCGGCAGGATGCCTGACGTTGACTTGCCAAAGGCCTTTCGTCTATAGTCTAGAGGGCCGGAGACTTCCCTCCATCGATGGCGCGACGCCAGGAGAAATGATTCAGAGATGATCCACATCAGGACACCCAAAGAGATTGAGATCATGCGCCAGAGCAATCGCCTCGCAGCTCAGGTCCTGAAAAAACTGCAAGAGGCGATCAAACCCGGCGTCACCACGAAAGAGCTGGATCACCTGGCGGAGCGCCTGATCGAGGCAGCAGGGGCCACCCCCGCCTTTAAAGGATACCGGGGGTACCCAGCCAGCCTGTGCGTCTCCATCAACGAGGAGGTGGTCCATGGCATCCCCGGCCACCGTCGATTAAAACAAGGGGAGATCGTCAGCCTGGATGTGGGGGTTTTTCTCAACGAATACTATGGGGATGCTGCCATTACCTGCCCCGTAGGACAGGTGAGCGAGGAGGCATCTCGGCTCTTGGAGGTAGCGCAGGAGGCACTTGCCAAGGGGATCGAGCAGGCCAAGGACGGCAATCGTCTCCTCGATATCTCGTATGCCATCCAGTCATGGGCAGAGGCGCACGGTTTTTCCGTGGTGCGTGACTTTGTGGGACATGGGATAGGCCGCAACCTCCATGAGGACCCCCAGGTGCCCAACTTCGGCGCTCCCCATACCGGGCCGCGTCTGAGGCCTGGCATGGTCCTGGCGATCGAGCCGATGATCAATGCCGGTACCTGGGAGGTGAAGGTCTTGGATGACGGCTGGACCGTCATCACCGCTGACCGGAGACTCTCGGCGCATTTTGAACACACCATCGCCGTTACGGAGCAGGGGGCGGACATCCTCTCCCTGCCGTGAACCCCAAGGCATCCCCGACTATTTTCTCCTAAAGATCAGACGGATGGGATTGCCGAAAAAACCGAACCGCTCCCGGAGCTGGTTGCTCAGATACCTGCGATAGGAGAAGCGGACACCTGCCGGCTGGTTGGTGAAGATGGCAAAGGTAGGGGGACGGGTGGAGACCTGCGTCAGATAGGAGAGTTTTACCTGCCTTTTACGACAGAGCGGGGGGGGATGAGATGCCACGACCTCCTCAAGCCAGCAATTAAGCTCGGGGGTCGGTATCCTTGTTTCCCGCTGAGCCACCACTTTCTCCGCGATCTGAAGGATACGGCCAACCCCTTGGCCGGTAGTGGCTGAGGTAACGATGATGGGTGCATAGTCGAGAAACCACAGCTCTTCCCTCACCCCCTCGGTATATGCCGTGGTGGTGATCTCTTTCCCTAAGAGGTCCCACTTGTTCACGACGATGACCCCTCCCTTCCCCTTTGCCTGGATCAGACCGCCGATGCGGGCGTCCTGGTCAGAGGCCCCCTCCTGGGCATCGAGGACGAGCAGGGCTACATCGGCCCGTTCGATGCTCTTGATGGCCTCCACCACGCTGTATTTTTCCAGCACCAGGCTGATCCTTCCCTTGCGCCTGATGCCGGCCGTGTCCACGAGGACGTAGTTTTTCTCACCGATGCTGAAGGGCGTGTCGATGGCGTCTCTCGTGGTCCCCGGGGCCTCGTGCACGATGACGCGGTCATATCCCAAGATACGGTTGATGAGTGAGGATTTGCCCACATTGGGCCTGCCCACCACCGCTATCCTGACGGCACCTGGCTCTCGCTCCTCCTCACGAACAGGTGGGGGAAGGATCTCGATCGCGGCCTCGATCAATGGCTCGATGCCGTAGTTGTGTTGGGCCGATATCGGATAGAGCGTCTCAACCCCCAGGCCGTAGAAGTCGTAGATCCTCCCCTCATGGTTGGGCCCATCGATCTTGTTGACCGCGTAAAGAACCCGCTTGCCCCTCTCGCGCAACAGCCCAGCAATCTCGCCATCTGTTGGGGTCAGGCCCTCCTTCCCGTCCAAGAGAAAGATAATGCCATCCGCCTCCTCCACAGCCAGGCGGCACTGTTCGGCCATCTGGAGCAGGAGTTTATCCCGGGCTGCCGGCTCAAACCCCCCCGTATCGATGAAGGTCAGGGGCCTTCCAAACCTATCGACGTCGGCGTAGTTGAGATCGCGGGTCACCCCGGGGATGGATTCCACAATCGCCTTCCGAAAGCCGACGAGGCGGTTGAACAGAGTGGACTTGCCCACATTGGGTCTGCCGACGATGGCGATGATGGATCTCATAAACCGAGTATATAAAACCCTCCCACAGGGGGCAAGGGCACAATTGCTATTGTGCGATGCGGTGTTTTTGCTCTATACTGACAGCACCGTTTTTGCAGGAGAGAGGTAACGTCGCGTAAACTATCCCGCCCTTGGCGGGACTCGAATCCTAGAACCCTTGACCCCTTGAACCCTTTTCGCACCGCCGAGAAGCACACTAAAGTCTTCACCTAAAGGAGAGGGCCTCGTTCCCCTCATGCGAGGGGAACAATAAGGCCCGGGAGGTGAGGTAATGATCTATACCATCACGTTAAACCCGGCCCTGGACAGGACCATGGAGGTAGACGGCCTCGTCGTCGACGACGCCAACAGGATCCTGCGAGAGGAGAGGTATGCAGGGGGCAAAGGGATCGACTGCTCCCGGGTGATCGAGGAGCTGGGCGGAGAGAGCACCGCCCTGGGGTTTATCGGCGGATACGATGGCCTGGAGCTGGAGGGGAGATTGATCAACGAAGGGGTGCTCTGCGATTTCACCCGGATCGGGGGGGAGACGAGGACCAACATCATCCTCTCCAATCGGAGGGAAAAGACGCAGATCCTGCTCAACGCCGCCGGACCGCGGATAACCCCGGCGGAGATTGGCCTTTTCTTCCAAAGGATCCGTTCCCTTGGGCGTGATGCCGAATTCGTGGTCGTCAGCGGGAGCATCCCGCCAGGGGTAAACCACAACATCTACGCCCAGATCATCACCACGCTCAAAGGTAAGGGGATACGGGTTGCTTTGGACGCCGATGGAGAACTCCTGCAGCAGGCGTGTAAGGCGCAGCCCTTTCTCATCAAGCCCAACATCCATGAATTTCAGCGCCTGACCGGGGTTAAATCGATGGAGGTTAGTGACCTCTTGCCAAGGGCTCGTCATATCGCAGAAGCGGGGATCGAGATAGTCATCATATCGATGGGGGCAAAGGGGCTCTTGGGGGTAACAAAGGATCAGGCCTATTGCGCGATCCCCCCGCGGGTGCGGGTTGTCAGTCAGGTGGGGGCAGGGGATTCGGCCCTCGCTGGCTTCATCTACGCCTTAACCAAAAAGAAGACCTTCCGCGAGAGCCTGATCCTGGCCGCTGCGGCGGGAACGGCGGCGGTGATGACCCCCGGCACCGCACTCTGCAAAAAGAGGGATGTCGAGAGGATAAAAAAAGAAATCAGGATAGAAGAATACTGACTATCTCCAATAATTTTTGGTGAAAACAATAATTTTCCCCTTGCCTTTTTCCCCTATACGTTCTATAAAGAATAAACAAAGAGAAACTTTTCACATAGGAGGGTGAGAGCTTGAAGTTCTCGAAGGTTCCAGAAGCCACCATCAGGAGACTTTCCACCTATGCCCACCACCTGGAGGTATTGGAAGAAAATGGTGAGGTCGTCGTTTCCTCGGCCAATCTGGCGCAAGCCTGCGGGGTGAATGCCGCCCAGGTGCGCAAGGACCTCGCCTATTTTGGGGAATTCGGCATCCGAGGGGTCGGCTATTATATTAAGGACCTCGCCGACAACATCAAAACCATCTTGGGGCTGAATCGGGAGTGGCGGGTGGCCATCATCGGTATCGGGAATTTGGGGGCTTCCCTCCTTCTCTATAAGGAGTTTTTTAAGAACAACTATAAGATCGTCGCCGCCTTTGACATAAACCCCGCGGAGGTGGCGGGAAGGGTCTCGGAAAGGACCGGCAAGCCCGTCGAGATCCTCAACCCCGATCAATTGAAAGAGGTGGCCAAGGATCGGCGGATAGATATTGCTATGATAACGACACCTGCCTCCGAGGCCCAAAAGGTCGCCGATCTGATTGCGCAGACCACGATCAGGGGGGTTCTCAATTTCACCCCCGCTCAGATCCAGATGCCCAAGGGGTTTGAGGTGAAGAACTACTTCTTCACCGCCGTCCTGGACACTGTAGCGTATCTGCTGAAGTGGAAGAGGAGATAGTCACCCTCTTCTCGTATGCCCTGATTCCGGCGGAGTCATGCTGGAAGTGCTGATGGACAAGGTAAAGGCCAGAGTGCGCATAGAGGGGTTGGTGCAGGGGGTAAATTATCGATATTCCACGCGGCAGAAGGCCCAGGAGTTGGGGGTGAACGGCTGGGTGCGCAACCTCGCGGACGGCAGCGTGGAATGCCTCCTCGTGGGGGAACGGGATAAGGTAGAAGCCCTCATCCGCTGGTGCCATCAGGGTCCCCCGGGGGCCCGGGTGAAAAAGGTGACGACGCACTGGGAGGAGTATAGGGAGGATGTGGAGGAATTTTCTATAACCTTTTAGACCACGAGTGCCTCTTGATTTTTCTTCTCCTGTCCTCCCCTTGTTACTTCCCTTTCTCCTTCAGCAGACTCTTGGCGACATCCTTGAGGGCCTTCTCATAGACCTCGACCCGCTCCCCTAGTTCTATGGCCTTCTTCCCGGCGATCTTTAAGGCGGCCCCTCCACCCAGGTAGGTGAAGAGAATTATCAAGAGGATCCCGATTAAAACGCCGAGTATAAATTTTTTCATTTGTAGATCTCTGGGCCTCTTTATATAATGACGTTTCCCTGTTGTCAAGGAAGGGAGCCTTGACCTATTCTGCACGGGCTGCGATGATACGCGTGAAGGAGGTGCGGTGTCGAGGGTTCTCGTGACTGACGGCCATTGGAGAAAGACCTTAGCAGCAGTCCGCTCCCTCGGCAAAAGGGGGGTGGAGGTGACTGTTGGAGAGAGCTCCCGAGTTGCCGCCTCCTTCTTCTCCAAGTACTGCAGCCGGCGGTTGGTCTACCCCTCGGTGCGCCGGCACCCCGAGGCCTTTCTCGCCTTTCTTCACCAAGAACTGAGAAAGAGCAACTACGACCTCATTATGCCTATGGAGGAAGAGACCCTTCTGCTTCTCGCACAACACCGAGAGGAGTTTGCACCCGTGGCCCGCTTGCCCATCCCTCCCTATGAGGCAATCGTTAAGGTCCGGGACAAAGGGTGGCTCTTGCAACACGCCTCCCAGATGCGAATCCCCATTCCCAGGACCGTGTGGGTAAAGGATATGGCGGACCTCCGTACCATCAAAGATGCCATCCCCCCGCCGTGGGTCATCAAGCCACGCGTAAGCTCGGGCTCGTTTGGCATCGCCTATGTGGAGCAAGCGGTGGACCTCCCCGAGGCATACCGTAAGGTCCACAGCCAGTTCCCCTTCCCCTTGATTCAGGAACGCCTCCCCCTCGAGGGGGAGGCGTTTGGTTGTTCCGCCCTCTTGGACAAAGGTAGTCAGGTAAAGGCCCTCTTCGTGCACCGCAGGCTCAGAGAATATCCGATCACCGGCGGGCCGAGCACGCTGCGGGAGAGCGTGCGCCATCCCCGGATCGAGGAGCTCGGCATCCGGCTCTTGCAGTCGCTCAAATGGCATGGCGTCGCCATGGTGGAGTTTAAGGTGGATCCACGGGACAACGAGCCCAAGCTGATGGAGCTCAACCCCCGTTTCTGGGGCTCCCTTGCCCTGGCCATCCACGCCGGGGTGGATTTTCCCTACCTCCTCTACCGGATGGCCATGGGGAAGGAGTTTGCGCCTGTCGTGGATTATACCGTGGGGGTCCGGTGCCGCTGGCTCCTGCCCGGGGATATCCTCCACTTTCTGCAGAATCCCCATCGGTTTCATCTTAAGCCGAGCTTTTTCCAGTTCCGGGGAACACCCGACGACATCCTTTCCGGCGACGACCCGCTGCCGATTGTGGGTGCGTTTCTCACCCTCCTTTCACTCCCCTGGGACAAGGATCTACGGAGGTTTCTCAAGAGGAGATGAATGCCCGAGCGCGGATAGCGGTCCTCATCCCCGCCTACAATGCCGCGGCGAGCCTGCGGGGGGTGATCGAGGGGATCAAGGAGTATGTACCGTCCATCCTCGTGGTGGATGATGGGTCAACGGATGCCACGGCCGAGATCGCCCTGGCTGCCGGGGTCCACGTATTGAGGCACCAAATAAATAGGGGTAAGGGGGTGGCGCTGCGTACCGGCTTCTGGTTTCTTTTGCATCAAGGATACCGGGCCATCATCACCATGGACGCCGATGGTCAGCATGACCCTTCCTATATCCCCTTGTTCATAGATGCCTATAAAAAGGGGAAAGGTGACATCATCATCGGCTCCCGGGCAGCAGAGTTCCATGCCATGAGCTGGCTCAGGAGGTTTTGGAATCGGCTCGGTGTCAAGGCAGTGTCCAAACTGATCGGCACCCCCCTCACCGACACCCAGTCCGGCTATCGTCTGATCAAGGCCGAGGTCCTGCAGGGGCTGCCGCTGCGCGCCGCGGGATATGAGGTGGAGCTGGAGCTTCTCATTAAGGCTTGCAAAAGGGGGCACCGTGTGGTAGAAATTAAGGTTACCACCCTTTATATTGATGGAAGGCCTTCGAGCCACTTTAGGCCGGTCCGGGATACGTGGCTGGTCTGTCGAACATTTCTGCAAGAATTTTTTTGGAGGGACCATGGGAACGTACGATAAGATAAAGGATTATACGCTGGTTAAGTTCGCTTCCACCGCCCTGATGCTGCTGGCGAGTATCTCCGATGAACAGTTCGTCAAGATCACCTATCTGGCGGAGGTCATCCCCCAAAAAGGGACGTACAAGGAGAAGATCCGCTGGATACGGCAGCTCTTTCGCCAGGGGCACCCCGGCTTGCAGATAGCAAGGAAGGTGTCGAAAGGAACAAATGCCCTGCATCGCCAGAAGATAATTCAGAACTTCATCATCAACCAGCTCCTTGTCGGTACCAACAAGCGCAAGGAGTTTGAGGAGCGTACCGGCACCTACCCTCCCGATACGCTGCTCATCAGTCCTACCATGCGCTGTGACTTGAACTGCTACGGCTGTTACTCGGCATACTACCCGCGCGATAATGATCTGCCGCTCGAGGTCCTCGATCGGGTCATTACCGAGGCAAAGGAGATGGGGATCTACCTCATCCTCTTGACCGGCGGCGAGCCATTTCTGCGCAAGGAGGACCTCTTCTCCATCTTCGAGAAGCATAGCGATGTCTGCTTTCAGATCTACACCAACGCCCGGCAGATCGATCAAGGGGTCGTGGACAAGCTCGCGGCGCTGGGCAATGCCATACCCTCAATCAGCCTCGAGGGCTTCGAGGAGCAGTCCGATAAGAGGAGGGGCAAGGGGCACTTTAAGAACGCCGTGAAGGTGATGGATATGCTGCGCAAGGCTGGCCTTCTCTTTGCCGTCTCCACCACCCAGACCCGGGAGAATACCGAGGTGCTGGGGAGCGACGAATTCATCGATTTCCTCGTGGACAAGGGATGCATCCTGCTCTGGAACTTTCACTATGTGCCGGTCGGAAAGACGCCGAACACGGAGCTGATGTCCACGCCGGAACAGCGCGACTATATGAGGCAGCGGTTTCAACACTTCCGCGCCACCGAGCCGATGCTCTTTGTGGACTTCTGGAACGACGGGCACCTGACCAACGGCTGTATCGCCGGCGGGAGGAAGTATCTGCACATCACCGCGAGCGGCGATGTCGAGCCATGCGTCTTCTGCCACTTCGCCTCGGACAACATCAAGGAAAAGACCCTCCTGGAGACGCTCAACTCCCCCCTGTTTAAGGAGATCCGCTCCCGCCACCCCTTGAGCGACAACCCCTTCCGCCCCTGCATGCTCATCGATGAGCCGGCGCAGGGGAGGGATATAGCCCTCAATCATGGCGCTCATTTTACCCATCCCGACGCCGAGGTGCTCTTTACCGAGCTGGCGGATAAGATGGACGAATACGCCCGCCAGTTCAGGCCGCTGGCCGACGCCGCCTGGGAGCAATTTCAGCTGCGAAAGACCAAGAAGGATAAAGTGGCGACAGAATAAGATGTCTGTAACGTCTTTTCTTGGACCACGTCTTTAAAATATATCCCCCACGCAGGATTTGGCTCTGAATTTCTTCATACTCTTCAGGACAAGCTTAGCTGCATTGATCCCAGAGATGATCACCATGGGTATACCTCCACCAGGGAAGGTCCAGTGGCCTGCCTGATAAAGATTGGCAATGGGTGTCTTCTGGCTACGCATCCTTAAGAGTTCTTTTGCCGGCAGGTACCAACCCATCGACGCGCCGTGCGTGTTTAATGTTAATCTTTCATAGGTTAGAGGTGTTGAGGCCTCCCGAACTATGATATGACTCGATAGGCCAGGGATTACCTTTTCCGTCAGGCCAATGATCTTTTGGGATATCTCTTCTTTTATCTCCGTGTACTGGGGACGTGCGCCGTTGCCATTGGTGAAGAGTTCATAAGGGGTAAAGGCCGAGATCGAGACGGCGTGCATACCTTTTGGGGCAAGCATCGGGTTCTTGATGCTGTCCACACGAATCGCCATCTTCTCCTTTTCGATGTCAAATCCCTCTTCGTCTCTTCCCTCCCATGGGTTTTTAAGCATCGTGGGGTAGTAGTGGACGAGAGCTCCATCAAAGCCCATCTGTGCCAGATCAAGATCTACACCTACATAGAGGGTGAAGACCGGTGCTGAAACCTCTTTTTTTTGGAGCTTCCTTACGAACCGATCAGGTAATAGGTGCTTGCCTATGAGATATTGAAATGTTGCGCGACCATCCCCATTGGATATGACATATCTGGATTGGATCTCCTCTCCTCCCTCCAACTGAACCGCCCGGGCTTTCCCATCTTCAATCACGATCTTCTTGACAAGGGTATTGAAGGAAGCCTCCCCGCCGTACGCCTTATAATATTTGAGAAAAAGCTGGGGCAGGGCCTCTACCCCTTTGTCTTTGATGTAAAAAAAGTTCCCCTTGATGGCCCAAAGGATCGGACTCGCACAGGCAAAGATAGAGGCGCCCTTACGGACACCAAAAGCGAGGAGGTACTTTAAGAGAGGGTCTTTGAAATAAGAGTCCAGGACTTCCTGGGTTGTTTTGCCGCGGTACCGGAGGAGTTGAGGTGTCTTGACCAATTTATACAATAGCTGGAACCGCTCTGTGAGGCTGATGAGATCAAAAGATTTGATGGAAAGGCCCTCTATGTTCTTAGCCAGCCTCTTCCATTCCCCTAGATAGGTATGGATAGAGTGCTTCTCCTTGGGAAAGAGGTGGATTAAATCCCTTTCGAACCGCTCAATATCAGTGGA
>Ga0214473_10004083_pt1 | contig 17559 bp, 13 predicted proteins | sample RVTome_7_FD_203509 | JGI IMG/M metagenome (GOLD analysis project Ga0214473, IMG submission 203509) | Soil microbial communities from uranium-contaminated site in the Upper Colorado River Basin, Wyoming, United States - RVT98D197 | ecosystem: Environmental > Terrestrial > Soil > Contaminated >... | reverse complement strand
GGGGATGCCGTCGAGGATCAGCGTGTGGTAGTCCGGGTCGATCTCGCAGGCCTTGATCTTCTCCTCGACGTAGTACCGGAAAACGCGGACGGTCAGCTCGTCGGGCACCAGCTTGCCCCGGGTCGAGTAAGAGAGGAACTCCTCGCCGATGTCCGATCCGGGGTCGAGTCCGCGGAAGATGTCCCCCATCGCCAGGTGGACGAGGTTGGGCATCTCTCCGAGCACCGCGCCCTGGGTGCCCTTGCCGGAGCCCGGACCCCCGAACAGGAGGATGCTGGGATACGCGATCGGTTCTGGCACGAACGTCTCCTTACCTGACGAGACCTGACGAGAGACTGCCGACGGCAAGTTCGACGAGTGCGGCGTCCTGACGTCCTGGACCCCCTTTGTGTGGAGACTCGCCGCCACGCCATCGAATCCTAGCGTCCGCGCCGCGGTGAGGCCAGTCCCGACAGGGGATCAGGTGGGGAGCACCGTCGGATCGTCCGGGCGGCCCGGTCAGCCGCCGCGGTCGGGGTGCTTGCGGCTGAAGGTCTCGCGCAGCACCGGGTCGTGGATCACCACGTTGGCCCCGCGAAACAGCCGCTCGTACAGATCGCGCATGGCGGGCTCGGCCAGGCGCCGGCGCAGGCTGCGTTCGAGCTCATCCCGGACCTCGGCCAGCGCGACTTTGGCGGGAGGGAGACGGCGCTCGAGTTCCACAAGTTGATACCACTCACCGATCTGCACCACGGTGGGTCCGGTGCCCGGGGAAAGACCCGCCGCCGCCTCGCGCAGCGCCGGCGGAACCCGGTCGTCCCCGAGGGAAAACGGCTCGAGCTGTCCGCCGTTCTTACCGCTGATCAGGTTGGCGCTGAGTTGCTGGGCGACCTCGGCGAACGGTTCGCCGGCGGAGAGCCGCTGTTGCACGCGGGTCACTTCACCGGGCGTGGCCACCTGGATGTGGCGAACCTGGACCCGCTCGCCGTACCGGCGGTCGTACTCCGCCCGGAACAGTTCGTCGGTGACCGCCACGTCCGCTTCGGCCAGACGCCGCAGGCAGGCGTTGCGGCGCACCCCGAGCCGGAACTCCTCCTTGGAGATGTTTCGCCGGGCCAGCACGGCCTCCAGGAGCTGCTCCGCACGTTCGCGATCGAACGGACCGGAGGTCAGTTCGGCCAGTGGGTCGACAAGCTGCCGCAGCGCGTCGTCGTACTCGCGGTGGAGGTCGGACTCGGTGACGGTCAGACCCCGATCGGCGGCGAGCCGCTCGGCCGCCTCGAGGACGATCAACTGTTCCAGCACCCCGGCGCCGTGGGCTCGTAGCAGGAGATCCACGACGCGCCGCCGGGCGATGGGCCGGCCGTCCACGGTGGCGATGGGGGACGAGTCGGACGGTGCCGCAGGATCGTCACTCGCCACCGGCTCGGTACCCGGTGGGTCGAGGGCGGCGGGCGCGTTGGCCCGCTGACGAAAGGCGTCGGCTACGGACGGCGCCGGCGACGTGCCGGGCGACGAGCAGGATCCAGTTGCAGCCAAGAATATGGCGACGCCGGCGGGCAGCACGCCGATCCGCAAGACTCGTCGAACGTCACCTCGGTGACGCAGCGCCGCGCATGGCATCATGGCCGGACCGTAGCACCCCCGCAAAGGCGGGTCAAACAGCGGAGCGGCGGGTGATGCGCCGCGCGTGGCGAGTATGACCGCGCCATCGTATCATGGCGGACGCGCCGCCACCTCGGGCGGGCGGCGCGGCTCGTGGATCGGAATGCTCCTGTGGAGTCAACCCCTCGGCAGGTGGAGGTGATCGTACTCGGGAGCGGTACGTCGCACGGTGTTCCCATGATCGGGTGCGATTGCGCCGTATGTTCCTCGCCCGATCCGCGGGACAAACGCACTCGTCCGAGCATCTGGGTTCGGATGGGCCAAGTCGAAATGCTGGTCGATACCACGCCCGAGCTGCGCCTCCAGTGCCTGGCCGCGGGCGTTCGGCGGGTCGACGCGGTGCTGTTCACGCATCATCACGCCGACCACGTGTTCGGCTTCGACGACCTGCGTCGCTTCAACTGGATCATGCGCCGCCCGGTGGTCTGCTATGGGACGCCGCGCACGATCGAGGCGCTGCGGCGGATGTTCGCGTATGTGTTCGCCCCCGCGTCAGATTCCCCCCACAGCCGGCCGCACGTGGAGTTGAGACCGATCGACGCCGCTGCCGTCGACGTCGACGGTGAGACGGTCATTCCCATTCCCCTCATGCACGGTCCCTTGCCCGTGTTGGGGTTCCGCTTCGGCAATTTCGCCTACTGCACGGACTGCAACCATATTCCGGACGAGTCCATGGCCCGGCTGGCGGGCGTGGAGGTGCTGGTGCTGGACGCAGTTCGGCGGAAGCCACATCCGGCCCATTTTTCCGTCGACCAGGCCGTGGAGGTGGCCCGCAGGATCAGCCCGCGGCAGACCTACCTGACACACATGGGCCACGAGCTGAAGCACGAAGAGACCAACCGCGAACTGCCCGACGGCATCGAGCTGGCCTACGACGGGCTGCGCTTCACTGTGTAGCGGTACACTGCCGTGCGGTTGAGCTCGGTTGCGGGCCAACCTGTTGCTGGCGCGGTCGAACGCGCACCGATCGGTCAAGCAGTGGCGACGACCGACGCGGCGGCGTAATGTTCCGTGTGGGTAATGGACAAGAGGATGCGCTTGATCCCCAGTTGATCGGCGCGGCGTCTGGTTTCGCCGGTCAGCGTGACGATCGGCCGGCCCAGTGCATCGGGCAAAATCTCCATGTCCGTCCAGGCGATCCGGCCGCGCCAGCCGGTGCCGACGGTTTTGAGGATGGCCTCCTTCGCCGCCCAGCGTCCCGCGATGTAGGGCAGCGGATTCCGGTACTGCCGGCCTCTGGCCTGCTCTGAGGCGGTGAGCACGCGATTCAAAAAGCGTTCGCCGTGATTTTCCCAGACCCTGGCGATGCGGGCGCACTCCACCAGATCGATGCCGTGGCCGAGGATGGACATGCCCCGCAGCCTACCGCCGCATGCCCCGCCGTTCAATCGACGGCGCTGGCCGCGGTGGACGCCCCGTAGGCGTGAGACTATACAGAGCGGTAACCATGACGGCAGGGACCCAAGCGACCGTTGCGCGACTGCTCGAGGATCTGACCGGGCCCCAGCGCGAGGCCGTCCAGCACACCGACGGTCCGTTGCTGATACTGGCGGGCCCGGGCAGCGGCAAGACTCGGGTGGTCACTCGCCGGGCGGCGCATCTGGCGTGCACCGTGGCCACGCCCGAGCAAGTCCTTGCGGTCGCCTTCACCAACAAGGCGGCGCGAGAGATGCAGCAGCGGATCGACCACCTGGGCGTGGGTCGGGGGATGACCGCCTGTACGTTCCACGCTTTTTGCGCCAGGTTGCTCCGCCTGTACCAGGCCCGCGCCGGTCTTCCGCCGGGGTTTACGATCATAGATCAGGACGACCGCCGGAAGCTGCTGCGGAAGGCGGTTGAGGGCTGCGAGCTTTCCCTGGCCAACTTCCCGCCGGCCTCGGTCGAGCCCGCCATCAGCAAGGCCAAGAACGAACTGCTCAGTGCCGAGCGGTTCGCCGACCGCGATCTCGATTGGCAGGATCGCACCGTGGCGCGAATCTACTTGTGCTACGAGAAGCTGCTTCGCGCCATGGCGGCGCTTGACTTCGACGACTTGCTCATGCGCGCCGCGGTGCTGCTGCGAGACGACGAGCAGGTTCGCGCCGAGCTGGAGGACCGCTTCCGTTACGTGCTGGTCGACGAATATCAGGACACCAACGCCGCCCAGTATACCGTCGGCCGGCTGCTGACCCGGCAGCGACGCAACCTCTGCGCCACCGGCGACCCGGACCAGTCCATCTACGGCTGGCGCGGGGCGAACCTCGAGAACATCCTCACGTTCGAGCGGGACTATCCGGAAGCACGGGTGGTGCGCCTGGAGCAGAACTACCGCTCCACGAGGCGGATTCTCGCGGCGGCGGACAGCCTCATCGCCGGCAACCTGCGGCGGAAGGCGAAGACCCTCTGGACCGAGAATGTAGAGGGGCCGGCGGTGCGGATCGTGGAGGTTGAGACCGGCGAGGACGAGGCGGACGGTCTTGCCCGCGGCATCGCGGAACGGATTCGCGAGGGGACCGGGGCGGACCGGATCGCGGTGTTCTACCGAACCAACGCCCTCAGCCGAGCGGTGGAGGAAGCGCTGATGCGCGAGGGCATACGCTACCAAGTGGCCCGGGGGGTCGAGTTCTACAACCGCAAGGAAATCCGAGACATCCTCGCGTACCTGCGCGTGCTGGTCAACCCGGCGGACGAGATCGCCCTGCTCCGGGTCATTAATACGCCACCGCGCGGGATCGGGCCCACCACCGTGCAGCGGCTGGTCGACCTTGCCACCGCCGAGAGGCGGTCCTTGCTCGAGCTCATCGGCGATGGCGAGGCCGTCCGAACGCTGGGCCGCTCGGCGGGGCGGGTCACGGCCTTCTGCGAGGTTCTACACGGGCTCCGACCCGCGTTGGAGATGCCTGCCCCGCAGGCGCTGCAATTCGTGCTGAGCCAATCCGGCCTGTATGCCCTCTACGTTGCGGAGCCGTCCGGCGAAGAGGCCCCTCGGGCCAACCTCGACGAGCTGATCAGCGCCGCGTCGGTGTTTCAGCGGGACCGTCCCCACGCCTCCGTGCTCGACTGGCTGGAGTACGCGGCGCTGGTCAGTGACGTGGATTCGGTTCGGACCGACGCCGGCATGGTCACGCTCATGACCCTCCACGCCGCCAAGGGTCTGGAGTTTGACGCGGTGTTCATCATCGGCGTGGAGGAGGGGCTGTTGCCCTTCCGGCGGAACGACGAGGACGGTTTCGACGAAGAGGAGGAACGGCGCTTGTGCTTCGTTGGGATGACCCGGGCCCGGCGCTGGCTCACCCTCTCGCGGGCCCGCTACCGGGTGATTCGGGGCGTGACCGAACGCACGGTACGCAGCCCGTTCCTCAACGAGCTAACTACGGCCGGCGTCGAGTGGACCGAGCAGCCCGCGCGGGAATCGTCCACGCGGCAGCCGGCGGCAGGGGGGCGGTTGCCCGCGGACATCGCCGAATGGACAATCGGCACGGTGGTCCGGCATCCCCGTCATGGAATGGGGCAAGTGCTTGCCCTCGAGCGGGTGGCCCGACATACGCACGTCCGCGTGCGCTTCGAGGACGGAGCCACTCGGGCCTGGGCCCTGGAGTTTGCCGAGTTGCAGCGGGTGGACTTCGACGAGCTGGATTGACCCCGCCCGCGGAGGAAGAGCCTCTCCATGCGATACGCGGTGATCATGGCGGGCGGGGCGGGCGTACGGCTCTGGCCGTTAAGCCGGAAGAGCCGGCCCAAGCAGCTTCTGCACCTCTTCAGCGGCACGAGCCTGCTCCGTCAATCCTACGAACGCGTCGCACGGATGCTGCCTGCGGAGCAAATCTACATCATTACCGCGGAGGAGCACCTGCCGGCGGTCTCCCGCGAACTGCCGGAGTTGCCCGAGGCGAATCTGCTGGGCGAGCCGGTCGGGCGCGATACCGCCAACGCCGTCGGGCTGTCGGCCGCGGTGCTGGCGGAACGCGATCCCGATGCGGTCATCGGCATGTTCACCGCGGATCACATCATCACGCCGCCGGACCGGTTCTGCGACGCGGTGGAGAGGGGATTTCGGATCGCCGAAGGAGAGCCGGGCGTGCTCGTGACCCTGGGGATTCGACCGACGCGACCGGACACCAACTACGGGTACGTCCACCGGGGGCAGCGCTATGCCGACGGAAGTTTCGAGGTCCGCAAGTTCACCGAAAAGCCGGACCTGAGCACGGCGCAGGCGTACGTTTCCAGCGGGGAGTATTACTGGAACAGTGGGATGTTCGCGTGGCGGTCCGGGACCATTCTCGACCAACTGGCCCGTCACCTCGCCGGCTCGCACGATGCTATCCGGCGGATCGCCGCCGTCTGGGATACGCCCGATCGGCCGCGGACGCTCAATACCCTGTATCCAACCCTGACCAAGATCAGCATCGACTTCGCCGTGATGGAGCACGCGGACCACGTGCGCGTCGTGGAGTTGGACTGCGACTGGGTGGACGTGGGCTCGTTTCCGGCACTCGCGGGCGTCGTCCCCGCCGATGAGGATGGGAACGTCTCCACCAGTCGCGAGGTGGTCCACCTCCGGTCGCGCGGCACGGTTGTGGTGAGCGAGGAAGCGCACCTGATCGCCACCCTGGGCGTGGAAGATCTCGTCGTGGTTCACTCGCCCGACGCGACGCTCATCTGTCACAAGAAGGATGCCTCGTCGATCAAGGAGCTGCTCGAGAAGGTCCGCAGCCAGTATGGAGAGACGTACAGTTAACCGCCCGTTGTGGAGGCAGCGGCCGACCCCCGTCACGGCCGTTGTGGGCTGAAGTCCGCGGCAACCGATTCGTATCGGACCCTCGCTCGAGGGCTCGTCGGGGCGGGCTCCCGCATGGGTTCGGCAGGTTTCGGACGCTTCTGAGCGCCAGCGGCGAGCAGATGAGCGATGACCCGGTATCTCGGCATCGATTACGGCACGAAGCGGATCGGCTTGGCCGTCGGCGATCCTCCCTCGGCGCCTCCGGCCCCGCTGACCACGCTCGCTTCGCGGGGCAACGTGGAGGACGACGCACGCGCCGTGCTGGGGGTTGCGGTGCAGTATGACATCGCCGAATTCGTGGTCGGTCTCCCGCTCAACATGGACGACTCGGAAGGGCCTCAAGCGACGCTGACCAGGCGCTTCGGCGACGCTCTGGCCCGGGCCGCGGGCCTGCCGGTTCACTACGTGGACGAACGTCTATCCTCCTTTGCGGCCGAAGAGCTGCTCCGGCCGGCCGAGTTGACTCGTGCCAAGAAGAAGGCCCGGGCCGACCGGGTCGCCGCCCAGGTGATTCTGCAGACGTTTCTCGATTCGAGACCGCCGGATCAGGATATGCGATAGCGCACGGCGGCCTCGCCGGTCGCGAGCACACGCTCCACGCGGTGATGCCGATTGGCCGCGGCATGACGGAGGATGCCGTCCACCGTCTCCATCTGATCCACCGCGCCAATGGCCAGGGCGATGTCCTCCGCGCTGTATCCTCCCTGGCTGGAACGTCGGAGGTGGGCGAGGATGCGGCGCTGCAGTTCGACGGCCCGGCCGGCGGCGATCTTGCCGGCCTCGACGCCGGGCTGATGGTAGGCATTGACGTCGATCAGTTCGGCGTACAGGCCCACGGCTCGCTCGAACAAGGCGAGCAGCGCCCCGACGGTCCGGGCGTCGAGCTCTTCGAGGGTCAGGGTGATCGACTCGCGGCCGTTGTCGGTGAGAGCCTCGCGGGTACCCTGCCAGAGGCTCCGCAGGTAGTCTCCGCTGGTCACGTCCGTCTCGACGTCGATCGAGGGCCCGGCGCGGTCGCGCTGCACGCGGACGAACGTGACAAAGAAGTCGTCGGCGCCGTCGCGGAGTTGCTGCACGTAGGCATGCTGGTCCGTGCTGCCCTTGTTGCCGTAGACGGTCAGGCCTTCTCGCACCGTTGTGCCGTGGCGGTCAACAGCCTTGCCGATTGATTCCATGACCAACTGCTGGAGGTATCGACCCAGCAAGGCCAGCCGGTCTCGGTAGGGGATCACCGCCATGGTCCGCTTGCCGCGGGTGGCGCAGGCGTAGTGCCACATGGCCGCCAGCACGGCTGCGGGGTTCTGCCGCCACGCCGGGTTTCGCGTCGCCTCGTCGCCGTTGCGGGCCCCGCCCAGGAACGCGTCGATATCCACGCCCTGCAATGCAGCCGGAAGCAGGCCCACCGGGGAGCAAACCGACGTCCGGCCCCCGACCCACTCCCACACCGGAAAGGTGCGGAGCCATCGTTCGCCCACGGCCTGCCGATGAAGCAGGCTGTCCTCCGCAGTCACCGCCACGGCGTGCTTGGCGAAGCTCAGCCCGGCCTCGTGGTACGCGGAAGCGACCTCCAGCATGGCGTTGCGGGTCTCGACCGTGCCTCCGGACTTCGAAACGACGATGGTCAACGTCTGTGCCAAAGTCTCCTCGAGCTCCGCCAGGGTCCGCTCAATGCCGTCCGGATCGGTGTTGTCGATGAAGCGGACGACGACGGCGTCATCGACGCCGCCCAGAGCGTCGGTGACGAGCTGCGGGCCAAGTGACGATCCGCCGATGCCGATCAGCAGGGCCACGTAGAAGCCGTCGCCGCGTTCCGGTTGGATCACGCCGCCGTGCACGTCACGGGCGAACCGCTTGACGCTCTCGATCGATCCGGCGATGTCGTGGCGAATCGTCTCGTCCGGGGCCAATTCGGGGGCGCGCAGCCAGTAGTGCCCGACCATCTGCCCCTCGTCGCGGTTGGCCAGGGCCCCGCCCTCCAGCGCCGCCATGGCCTCCAGCGCCCGGTTCATCGGCGAGGCGATGGAAGACAGGAACGACTCATCGAACATCATCCGGCTGATGTCGACCTCGATCCCGACCGAGTCGGCGGCGCAACGATGTTGCTGATAACGACGCCACAGATCGAGGGGTGTCATACCGATGTCTCCAGGGGAAGGGCCGTCGCGGGTCGGTACGCCTCGTCGTCGGGCACGAAGGCGGTCCGCGGGGCCAGGGCTTGAATGGCCGCGTAGATCTTCTGTGTGGCCGCCCGGATCTGGGCACGGTCGCGAGACCTGCCGGCGAACTCGCTCAGGTCCACGGGCCGGCCGAAGCGTACCCGGGCCCGGTGCCTGGTCAGTAACCCAGCGATGAGCCCGTCGCGGTAGCGCATGCCGCTGATGTAGGCCGGGATCACCGTGGCCCCGGTTTTGAGGGCCAACACCGCCGCACCGTCCATGGGGCGGCGCGGCTCGCCCGGGGGGAGAATGCCGCCCTCGATGAATACGCCCAACGCTCGGCCCGCCTGGAGTCGGCGCAAAGCCTGTTTGGTCGCACCGGTTTCGCGGGAGCCACGGCGCACGGGGATGCCTTCGATCGCCTTCACATAATAGCGGACGATGGGCCAGTAGGCGTACTCCGCGGCGATCAGGAAGGAGATCCGCCGGTAGGGGGCACCCGCGCACAGGATCCAGGGGTCCAGCGAGCAGCGGTGATTCGAAGCGACGATGACCGGACCGTGGCGGGGGACGGTCGACGGCCCGATGCGCTCGAACCGGTACAGGATACGCATGAGGAAGTCATTGAGATGCTCCAGAAACAGGAGCTTGGCGTCGTGGACGCTGCGGCGCACCCGGGTTCGGATCGTCACGACGCCTCCGACTATGGCCAGGACTGCAACGGCCAGCGTTGCCGCAGAAGGAGCGGGTCGGACCATATTCTGCAGCGACACCGCGCCGGCGGCGGCCAGCATCGCCGCTGCGGCGCACGCCCCACGCAGACCGGCGATCCGCCCGCGAAAGCGGTCCGCAACAGTCCGCTGAAGGAGGCAGGTACAGCTCAACAGGGCCGCCGAAGCGGAGCCGGCGATCAGCATGACCCCGGCCGACATAAGCCACGCCGGCGACTCGGCGTTTCCGGCGACGGAATGCCCGAGTGCCACGACGGCGCCGCCCGCACCGACACCGATCAGCCCCCAGCTCAGCACGATCTCGCTCCGCACAGTGTGGTCGAGCAGGGTCATGAGCGTGGCTCCCGCGAGCACGCCGAAACCCGCCGAACGGAGTACGAGGCCGAGGGCGTCACCGGCCGCCTCAGCGTCGCGTCGGCTGAGCAACGCAAGTACGCACAGCGCCGCCGTGCAGAACCAGACCAGAGCCGCGATGCCCAGCAACTCCCCCACGTGGCGGTGTCGGAGGGCGTACCGAAACCCTGCGACCAACTCCCCAGGGGTACGGGACCCGGCGACCCGCGGCGGCCCGCCCCCGATCGATAACAGGCCTCGAAGCAGCAGCCCCGCGACCAAAAGCGTCCAAACATCCAGCCGATAGGCGATGTTCGAGGGCGCCGGCAGCATCCGCGCGCCCTGCACCGCCACGACCAATCCCAACACGCACAGGATCAGGATGACGGCGTTGGCGCGGACCAGCCGACGTCGGCGCACAAGCCGGGGCAAAAGCGCCGTCTGGCACGGTATGGCCAGCGCCCACCCGGCGCTCGTCGCGGTTACGGATAAGCCGAGGGCCGCCGTTGCGCCGCCTGTTGCTGGCCATGCCGAGGCCAAGGCGGCCAGCCCCAACCCTGAATACGCCGCCGCGAGCAGGCCTCGCCGGCCGAGACGATCCGCCAGGACACCACACCACGGCGTCAGCAGCAGCCACGGGAGGAGCCAGATCGCCGGTGACGGGAGTTCGGCCGCGACACCGTGCCATGCCACCGCGCCGCCATCGTGCCTGCCGGTGAGCCATGCCGCCCACAGGCCCGCCCCCAGCGCGGCGACCCAGCGGGCGCCGCAGAACACTGCGAACCGGCGGTTGCGGGACAGGCCTCGCGGGGTCCCAGCATCGACAAGAGCGTCCCTCATGGCGGCGATGCGGCCCAAGGATGTATGGATCACCCGTTCGTCGGGCCGATGGGTGCGCGGGCATCCTAATCCGTAGATCGTACCTTGCACAGCAGGGCATGGCTTGCCCGTGGGGGGGTGGTCGGTTATGGTGACGGGCTCGGCCGCGATGAGGATGATCCGGCCCTCGGGATCCGACGGCCTGCGGTGCGACGGCCGACAGGGTTGGAGTGCGTGCACAATGTCGTATCCGCTCAAGGAGCTCGCCGTTTTGTGCTCATTGACGGCGCTTGGCTTCGGCCCGGCGGAGGACGCGCCCGCGGGGGGGCAGAGTGGTCCGGTAACCAACCCGATCGTTCGGATCGAGACGACGATGGGCGATATCGTGCTGGAGCTGGATGCAGAGCGCGCCCCGCTGACCGTCGCCAACTTCATCCAATATGTCGAAGCGGGGTACTACGACGGGACCGTTTTTCATCGAGTGATGAAGGACTACCTGATCCAGGGTGGACTGTACTCCGCCGACATGGCCAAGAAGACCGAAGGACTCCGCGGGCCGATCAAGAACGAGTGGGAGAACGGTTTGTTTCATACCCGAGGATCCGTGGCCATGGCCCGCCCGACGGGCAGCCCCGACGGTGCGGTCTCCGAGTTTCTCATCAACCTCACCTACGATAATGCCCTGGACATTCCGCAGCGCGACGGCGCCGGTTACGCCGTCTTCGGCAAGGTGGTGGAAGGAATGGAGGTCGCCGAGCAGATCGCCCAACTCGAAGTTACGGAACATCCCAATTACGACAAGGACAATCAGGCGGTAGTGCCGATCCGGCCTCCGGTCATGAAGTCGGTGGGCGTGGTCCGGGAGTTTGATCGAGAACGTCTCGCGGCCCGTGTCCGGGAGATCGAGGCGGCGGGTACCTCGGCGGCGGATCGAGCCAAACGGCTGGCACAGGAGATGATCGACGAGCATGTCCGGAAGGTCGAAGCGGAAACCGGCAAGAAGTTCGTGGCCAGACCCAGCGGCCTGCGCTACCTGGTGGTGGCGCCCGGGGCGGGACCATCGCCCGGGCCAAGCCAGCGGGTCCGCGTCGACTTTGCCGGCTCGGTGCTCGGTGGCGGCGAGTTCATGAACACGCACGCCAGCGGGCCCAAGGTCTATCCGGTGGAGAGCAAACTGCGGGGGTGGTCCGAGGCCCTGCAACTCATGGCCGTGGGAGCCCGCTGGAAGCTGGTGCTTCCGCCGGATCTGGGCTACGGCAGTGCCGGCCGTCCGGCAATCCCCCCCAACTCGGTCTTGTTGTTCGATGTCGAGCTGCTGGAGGTTCTTCCCGACTGACTTGGCGAGCGCCGGCGGATCGGCTCGAAGAGGCGTCGACGTGGGTGCGTCATGTGGGCAAGACCCGCCGGACAATCGAGCTGGAGCCCATGAATGAGATCCAAGGCGCGGCGGATGGAGCGATGCCCGATCCGGGCTTCGGCCCGTGCCGCCCCGTGTGGCGGCGGCACCGCGCCGCGCTGTTTGTCAGACATCGCATTAGGAGAAGAGCAATGACACGTTCGGCCGTAGCCTTGTCCCTGGCGTTGTGCATTTGGTGTGCTTCCGCCGAGGGCGAGGACCAGAAGGACCCGTCCCTGCATCCCCGGGTGAAGGTGGAAACCACCCTCGGCGACATCGTGCTCAAGCTGGACGCGGAGAAGGCTCCCATCAGCACGCTCAATTTCATCCAGTACGCGGAGGCCAAATACTACGAGGGCACCATCTTCCACCGGGTCATGAAGACGTTCATGATCCAGGGGGGCGGGTACACCCCTGACCTGGAGGAGAAGCGCGAAGGTCTCCGGCCAGGCATCAGGAACGAGTGGAAGAACGGCCTCAAGAACGTGCGCGGTACGATCGCCATGGCCCGGCGGGGGCGTGAGCCCGATTCGGGTACCTCACAGTTTTTCATCAACGTTGTCGACAATGCGAGTCTTGACCAGCCCCGCGACGGCGCGGGCTACGCCGTCTTCGGCGCGGTCGTCGAAGGCATGGAGACCGTGGACAAGATCCGCGACGCCGATGTCACCACCAATCCGAAGTACGGCGAGGGCCGGAATGCAGTCGTGCCGGTCGAGCCCATTGTGGTCAAGTCCGTCGCCTTGGTCGGCGCGTTCGACCGGGCGAAGGTGGAGGCACAGGTGAAGGCCCTGGCCGAAGCCGAGACCGAGGCCAAGCGTCTCGCCCAGGAGGCGGCCAAGAAGGACATGCAGGCGGCCATTGACAAGGCCGAGCAGGAGGCGAGTGGCAAGGCCGTGACCACCGAATCGGGGCTCGTGTACGTCGATTTGAAGGCGGGGGAAGGCGCGTCGCCTAGCCCCACGGACATGGTGGACGTGCACTACACGGGCTGGCTGCTCGACGGGACCAAGTTCGACAGCTCGGTCGATCGAGGGGCCCCGGCCAGCTTCAGACTTAACGGGGTCATCAAGGGATGGACGGAAGGCGTCGGCTCGATGAAGGTGGGCGGCAAGCGCCGCCTGATCATCCCGTATGACCTGGCCTACGGGGCAGCGGGCCGCCCTCCGTCGATTCCGCCGGCCGCGACGCTGGTTTTCGACGTGGAGCTTCTGGCGATCAAGCCGCCCTCGCCGGCGCCCGCGAACAAGCCCCAGTAAGGTGCGTGCCATGCTCGACTGTTGTGCGTACCGGCGTCGGCGCATGGCGGCCGCGGTGGTGGTCGTCGCCGCGTGGCTGGGGGTTACGACCGCGGGCGGGCAAGAGTTCGAGGCCGCGCCCGCCGATCGTGCGCTTCATCCCCGCATCGCCGTGCAGACCACTCTCGGCGAGGTGGTTGTCGAGCTGGACGGGGAGCGGGCTCCGATCACCGTTGCCAACTTCGTCCAGTACGTCGAAGCGGGATACTACGACGGAACGCTGTTCCATCGGGTGGTCAAGGACGGCCTGATCCAGGGCGGCGGGTACACGCCCGACATGAACTTCAAATCCGAGGGGCTGCGCCCCCCGATCGAACTCGAGGCAGGAAACGGGTTGCACAATCAGCGTGGCGCCGTGGCCATGTTTCGCGAGTTGCGTCGCCCGCGGTCGGCCGCGGCCCAGTTCTTCATCAATGTGGCCGACCATGCGGAGTTCGACCTGCTCCGCGACGGGGCGGGCTATGCGGTCTTCGGCACGGTGGTCAGCGGCATGGACGTGGTCGACCGGATCGCCGCGACCGCGGTCGGATCGCATCCCAAGTTCGCCATGGGGTGCAGTGAGGTTGTTCCGGTCGAGCCGGTGGTGGTCAAGTCCGCTCGCGTAGCGTCGGCGTTCGATCGAGAGCAAATGACCACGCGCGCCGAACGAGCGGTGAGCGAGGCCGTCCGTCGCGACGAGCTCACCCGGATGACGGAGGAGGAGCGCGTCGCCTCCCTCGTTGCCCGGTACGAAGCTGAGTTCGGGGCCAAATTTGCCATGTTACCGTCCGGAGTGAGGCTTCTACAGGTTCGGAAGGGTGTTGGGGCCGCCCCCATGCTGGACGATACGGTCGAGATCCACTACCGCCTGGCGCTTCCCGACGGAGAGGAGGTCGAGACGACCTACCTGCGCGAGCCCGTCAAACGCCCGATGGCGGGTTTGACTCGCGGCTTTCGGGAGGGCCTCCTGCAGATGCAGGAGGGTGGCAGAGCAAAGCTGATCGTTCCCCCCGGGCTAGCCTACGGGGCGAACGGTATCCCCGGAAGGCTGCCCGGCGACGCCTGGCTGGTGTTCGACGTGGAGTTGCTTTCGATTGAATAGGGCTGGTCGCGCTGTGCGGATTTGCGGCGGCCAAGGGTTGGGCGCTGGGCGTGTGGCGTGCGGGGGCCACGAGCCGTCCGAATGACCGGACCTGGGACATCGGCCGGTTTTTTTCCGCTGGCTGCGCAATTGATGCAATGATGGCTTATTATCACGCCGCCTTGGCTGGGGCTGGGCGCTGAGTTTGAGACGAATTCGTTACGTTTGATCCGCGGCATCCTGGACATGCAGGGGGTACAATCCGAGAAGATCGACTCCACCCGACCTCGGGTGGAGCGGCTGCACGCGGACGATGGGGTCCGGCTGGTGCGCGAGTTCCGGTTCGAGGCGGCCCACCGCCTGCCGGAGGTGCCCGCGGATCATAAGTGCGCCCGGCTGCACGGCCACAGCTACCGCGTGGAGCTGGTCTGCGAGGGTGCGGTGGAGGCATCGTTGGGATGGCTGGTGGACTTCGCCGACATCAAACGGGCGTTCGCTCCGTGCCTGTCGCAACTTGACCATCGATACCTCAACGAGATTGAAGGGCTGGAGAACCCTACGGCAGAGCATCTGGCAATGTGGATCTGGTCACGGGTCAAGCCCGACCTGCGTTCGCTTGCCCAAGTGAACGTCGCCGAGACCTGCGCCGCTCGTTGTGAGTATCGCGGCTAGAGTTTGCGACGGGCGCGGGTTGTCGGCTCGGCTCCTTCGCACGGACGCGCGTTCCCGTGAGCGTAACGCGCGGCTGGTGTGCGCAGGGGTGCGGAACGGATCGAACGATCAACGGCGGGGAATGAAAGCACACTCTCCCCGATACGAATTCATTCGGCTAACGAGAGGAGCACGAGTTATGAAGAGTAGGTGGTTGGTGGCAATGGCGATGTTGGGCACGGCGGCTTGGGTGACGTCGGCGTGGGCCTGTCCGGAGAACCCCAAGTGTGCGAAGGGCGACGCCAAGGTGGTGACCGTCTCGCAGCAGGGAGAGGAGTGTCCGCACGCCAAGAAGGCGGCGGCTGGCGCCGAGTCCGACTGCCCCCATGCCAAGAAGGCAACGGAAGCTGGCGGCTCTGCCTGCTGCGCCGAATCGGCGAAGCTCAAGACGGTCGCCGGGGAAGCCGGTGACTGCCCCCACGCCGAGCAGGCCGCCAGCGAAGGCCACAGCGGATGCGGCGGAGCCGCGAAGACCGTGGCCGCCGCAGGCGACACTCATGCCTGCGGGAAAAACGTCCAGGCGATCCTGGCGTCCCTACCGAGCATGAAGTACCGCGTTGGTGAGCAGGTCACGGGCTGCTCGAAGAGCGCCGCGTCACTCGCCACGGAGACCAAGGAGCCGATGAAGTACGTCGTCGGCGAGGAGGTCTTCGACAGCGAGGGCGACGCCGTGGCCCGCCTGACCGCCGTGCTGGCGAGTGAAATGGAATCCATGCGCACGGTCCAGTACAGCGTGGCCGGCGAGTGCATGCGCTGCCCCATGACCGCCAAGAAAATCGCCGAGGAGAAGAAGACCAGCGTCGCCTATCGCGTCGCGGGGTTCGATTTCGCCGCCGAGGATCAGGCCCAGAAGGCTGCCAAGCTGGCCGCGGAAGCGGCCGACGCGGTCAAGCTCTCCTACAAAGTGGGGGACAAGTCCTTCTGCTGCGACAAGATGGCCGGGGCCGAGGCGACTAAGTCCGGGGCGAAGATGACCTATGTCGTCGGGGATAAGCAAACCTGTTGTGACAAAGAGGCCAATGCGCTTCTCACCGAGGCCAAGGTTCACGCCATGGTCGAAGCGGCTGCCTCCGTTTACGAGATGATCACCTCCTAGCCGGTCGCCTCTGCGCCGCGACCACCTAGGTACGCTGGACGGCCCGGCCCTTCGAGCGCATCCCCAGTGCCGCAGGGCCGGGCCGCTTTTGTTCAAACCGGCGGATGGCACCTGGGTACCGACGACGCACGAAGCGACCTGAAAGACGGGTCCGCCCCGGCCCGGAGCCGAACGGGCGTGGGCGCTCACTTCAGGGTTGGCTCGGACGCCGGGCCTGCGGCCGCGAGCACGCGGGCGATCGCGCGGGCCAGTCCACGGCCCGCCTCCATCTCTTCCCGGACAATGTCGTGGGCCCCTGCGGCCTCGAAATCCTGGTAATACCGGTCGTGCCGGCAACGCACCACCAGATGGGCCTGCGGGGCGAGGCGTCGTACCTGCCTGACGATGGTCAGCGCCGCGCGGCGATCGGGAATGGTCACCACCACCAGCTTCGCCCGCGCGACCTGAAGGTGCTCGAGGACCTCCTGCTGGGTGGCGTCGCCGAGGTCCACCTGAAACCGCCGCTCGACGGCCGCAGCGCGGGCACTCTTGTTCAGGTCAACGACGCAGACGGTGAGATCGCGCCCCGCCAGCGCCTCGCTGGCGTGCTGGCCGGACGGGCCGAACCCTACAATCACCGCATCGGGGCCCGGGCGGACGGGTCGGGTCGCCTCTGGGCCCGCGACGAACGCCGGCCGGCGCAGTAGGCGTTGGGCGAGCCAGCCGGCCTTGGGCGCGGCGGGAATGAGAAACGCCGTCATCAGAAGCGTGAGAATCGCTGCCGAGACGATGAGCATGTAGATTTCGTGGGAAAGCACGCCGCGCTCCGCGCCCATGCTGCCGAGGACGAAGGCGAACTCGCCGATCTGTGCAAGGCAGAGTCCGGTGGCGATCCCGGCCGCGTCGGACTGACCACACAGCCGGCCAATGAGCCAGACGAGCAGGGTCTTTCCGACGATGATGGCTGCGGTCACGGCGACGACCACGGAGATGTTCTCGTAAATCCACACGGGGTCGGCCACCATTCCCGCCGCGCCAAAGAACAGGGTCAGCAGTACGATGCGCAGCGTGGCCACGTCGGATCGAATCTGTGTGGCAAAGGGAGACCCACCCAGGAATAACCCGGCCCCGAAGGCCCCCAGGGCCGGTGACAGCCCCACGCTGTGCGCCGCCCAGGCGGAGCCCAGCCCGGTCGCCACGGCGAGCAGCACGGTCAGCTCGCGGTTGCTTTCCAGGGTGAGTCGTCCAAGCGCCCATACCGCCAGCTTGTTGAGCACCAGGTACAGGGCGACCACGAGCCCAGCGCCGACGGCCAACGCTTTGCCGACCGCGACGGTCATCTCTGAGAACGCGCCCGATCCGCCGAGCACCGCCATGAGGATGGCCAGCGGCACGACCGCCAAATCCTGAACCAGGAGAATGGCGAAGGCGGTCCGGCCGTGCACGCTGTCGAGCTCGGCGCGCTCCATCAACAGCCGCATACAGCACGCCGTGCTGCTCAACGCGATCAAGGCGCCCACCGCAAGGGACTCCTTCGCGGGGAGCTGGAGCAGGAGGCACACGGCGCAAGCCGCCGC
>Ga0214473_10004081_pt1 | contig 17561 bp, 17 predicted proteins | sample RVTome_7_FD_203509 | JGI IMG/M metagenome (GOLD analysis project Ga0214473, IMG submission 203509) | Soil microbial communities from uranium-contaminated site in the Upper Colorado River Basin, Wyoming, United States - RVT98D197 | ecosystem: Environmental > Terrestrial > Soil > Contaminated >... | reverse complement strand
TGATTCTCGTCGTTGTCGGTCTCGCGCTGATTCGCTTTTTCACACCCCAAGTTGGCCTGAAGCTTCAGCTGGCTTACTCGTTGCTGATACAGCTCGGCATGATAATGATCCTTCCAAAATTAACTGAGTGGGGGGCCCGCGCGCTCCGTCCCGTAATGGCACGGGTGTTTGGCGCCGAAGGAATGCTGGCTATCGATACCATGATCAAGTCGCCGCGTCGCACCTATGCCACTGTTGGCGCTCTAATGGTCGGTCTCTCTTTTGTGTTTGCCAATGGTGCTTTTATCAAGAGCCAAAAGAACGCTCTGACGCGTTACATGGACCGCGTGCTTAATGCCGATATGCTGGTGACGACCTCTGAGGAATTGCGTTCGCGCAGCTACCATTTCAGCGAAACGATGGCCACCCGCCTGGCGGCGATTCCGGGGGTCGTGCGGACCGAGAGCTTTCGCTTCACCGCTGTGCCGTTCCGCGGGGACAACGTCGGTTTGATCGCCAACGACATGGAAGCATGGTTCGGGCGCGTCAGCGACATTCTCGACGAGGGAGACGAGGCAAAAGCGCGTGAGTTGATGCCCCGGGGCGAAGGACTATTAATAGCCAACAATTTTGCGGCGCGCTGGGGCGTCAGCGTCGGCGATAATCTTCGCATCGAGACTCCAACCGGGTCACTCGAACGTCCCGTGTTGGGAATATTCGAAAACTATGACTCTGAGAAGGGCACGATCTTTTTGGACCGCCAGCTGTACAAGACTTACTGGAAAGATAACGCAGTAGATTACGTTTTTCTCAATCTAGCTCCAGGCGCCGATCCCGAGGTTGTAAGAAACCAGATCCAGCGAGGAGTTGCGGGCGAACAACGGGCTTTCGTTTATACAAATCTCGAGTACAAACGCTGGGTCATCAATCTCATCGATCACTTCTTTACTTTGACCTATGCGCAAATGATTGTGGCTATCCTTGTTGCAGCTTTGGGCATCATGAATACGCTGATTATTTCTGTGTCAGAGCGGCAACGTGAAATCGGAATCATTCGGGCAATTGGTGGACAGCGGCGGCAGTTGCGGAAAATGATCCTGCTTGAGGCGTTGGCGATGGCAATTATCGGCGTGGCCGCCGGCGCTCTGTCTGGTCTCTTTAATGCCTATTTTCTGGTGCGTACCGCGGCAATAATGATTGCGGGTTTTAGTTTGCACCTCCAGTTTCCGACTGCTCTTGTTCTTCTGACTCTGCCGCTGGTGGTGACGGTGGCGCTGGCCGCGGCTTTGTGGCCCGCTCATTGGGCCATGCGGCTCGGCGTCATCGAGGCAATCGGCTACGAATGAGACAGGCAAAAAACCGAGATATGCATTCCGAAATGGACGACGACGGAGGACCTATGAAGAGTTTCCTTTTGCTTAGTGCTTTAGTGGTCGGTTCCTTATCCTGCTCTATGGGTAGAGAAAACCAAAGCGTTAGCAAGGCTGAACGGGAACTGCTTCAATTGGAACGAAGTCTGATTGCTGCCATACAAACGAAAGACACAGAAAAACTCGCCGGTATCTGGGCCGATGAATACCTGGGCACGGCCCCGGATGGCCGTGTGGTAAATAAGGCGGATCTGCTCTCTGCCGTTAAGGGTGGAGCTCTGGCGCTCGAGTCGCTGGAAGTTGCTGATTTGCGTGTGCGACTCTTTGGTGATGTTGCGGTAATGACAGGTCACGCGGCTGTAAAAGCTAGTGTAGATAACGAAGACTACAGCGGCTCGTACCGAGGCACAGGGATCTTTATCAAGCGCCAGGGACGATGGGAAGTCATAGGCGTTCAAGTGGGACCAACCAGGAAGTGTGTCCCTTGATTCCTTCCTGAATCAGAGCGGCCTCGGCAAGGGGATTTAATGGCGCTCCGCGAGGATCATCTTCACCCCGTTTTTCGGGAGGAGAGCAAACGAAGGTAGGAGTGTGACCAGGTGGTCGGGCTCCTGAGTCAGACGAAATCGCTGAGCAATTGTTGCCAGCAAAAGCACTGTTTCCATCTCGGCAAATGCTTTACCGATGCAGACTCGCACTCCACCGCCATAAGGAAAGTAAGCGTACTTCGGGAGTCGTTTGCTCAAATCGTCGTTCCACCGATCTGGCCGAAATTTCTCCGGCTCAGCAAAGTGACGTGGGTCTCTGTGGGTAACCCATTGGCTCATGATTAATTGCGTTCCCGCAGGAGCGTGATAGCCACTAATTACGCAATCCCTCAGCGTTTCGCGGCCAATAGCCCAGGCGGGTGGGTAGAGACGCAACGCCTCTTTCACAACGGCTGAGGCGTAATTTAGGCGGGGTAGATCCATGGCAGTCGGGCAACGACCACGCAAAACGGTACGCAGTTCGGCACACAGCTGCGCCTCCGCCTGAGGATTCTGGGCGAGCAAGTACCAGGCCCAGGTCAAAGCCAAACCGGTAGCTTCGTGGCCCGCAAAGAAAAAGGTCATAGCGTCGTCCCGGACCTGCTGTTCGGATAACTTATGACCCTCTTGGTCGCGGGCTGAAAGCAGCAACGAAAGTAGATCGCCAGTCTCATCCTCGCCCTCTTGCCGCTGTCGAATGATGCCACTCACAATGCCATCAAGTTGTCGCATGGCTTTGCGGGCGTGTCTACTGAGAGGCAAGGCAAGTATGGCTCCCAGACTTCGAAAAGAGTTCCTTTGGGCGGTGAATTCATCCTTGAGAAGGCTTAGCGCCGCGGAGGCAAGGTCTCCAGTTGCTTTTGTGACATCTACATTGAAAAGAGTCTTCGCGACGATCTGCAGCGTAAGTCGCATCATGTCGTGATGTACGTCCCGGATCTGGCCCGGCTGCCAGCTGGCAAGCATCCGGTTGGTAAAAGCTGTCATTGTCTCACCGTAAGCAGCTACTTTCTCACGGTGAAAAGCTGGTAATGCCAGTCGTCGCTGAGTGTGAGAAAATTTCCCTTCACTGGTTAACAGACCATTTCCCAGGAGCCGTTGTGTGGGACGAAGGCGCATACCTTTATGCCGAACAAATCCTCCATTATCGGCGCCTAGAATCTGTTCGATCTCTTTAGGGTGATTGAGCAGATACACCCGGGTGCGGAAAGGGAAGCGAAGTTGAACCACGTCGCCGTACTCACGCGCACACCTGGTAAGAAAGGCAAGAGGGTCCTTCCCATACTCCGAAAGGTGACCGAGCCAGGCGTGCTCTTTCGGTCCCGGTGGGCCGGATAGACTCAACATGAGTGAAGAACTAGATTGGGCCAGAAAGTAGTTTTACAATAAACGGAGACCTAATTGAATAATAGCCTCAGAATTCTGGTCATCTCTGGCAGCGCAGCGGAACGCTTACCATAAAACCATTGCCTGAGCGAAGGGCTACGCGATAGATGTTTTGCGGACCCGGCTCATCCTGAGTCAGCATTCTTCCTCCACGTGCAAGTGACGCAGCTTTTTCGGCTTGAGTCCAGGCAGTTCCTGCTCCACCCACCATATCAAATACCTCCGCCTGCGTGCCCCATAACTTCTGCCATGTGAGCACCTCCGCCAGGGGGAGGTGTAGCGGTTGAGGACCAATATCCAGACCGTCTATCGGTTGGGGAACGACGATAAGCATTAGGCTTTCTCCCACATAAGCTGGGTTATTGGATCTCAGTGTGAAATAGGGAGGCGAGTCGTTTTGTGCTGGGATGTCAACCAGAACTCCGGGTCTTACTCGATTGTCGCCACCGCGCGTTTGTGTGGTCGGAAAGACCAGCATCGCATCTCCGAGCGCCCCATTTGCATACTGCTCACGATCTACAACATAAAGATAGCCCGTGCGCGGCGACTCCACGCTTATTCGCACGCGGTCTCCGAGCCGGAGAAGTTGGTCGGCTTCGACGCGTTCGGGTGTTAGTTGCGACGACTGCCCGCCCTCCATCACCAAAACTCGAGCCCCACCGTCCATTGCTTCAGAGGGACGCAGCCGCCAGATTGTTATTCCGATTTCCGCCCTCGAAAGCGGAAGCCCTTTGAGCGCTGCCAGCAGCGGAGGACTCTTACGCCGGTAGCGACGAGGCGGTCTGTTCACAGACGTTACAGGGGGTCTGCGCCGTGAGGTTCCTGCGGTTGGTTGGTTTTTAGCCGATGAACCAGCTGGACGTGCGCGCGTAAATTCTTCGAGAACTATCTGCCTGGAGCCCTCATCCTGCTCCTCGCCTTGCGGTTCGGATTTGGACTGAGAGATTGATGAGACCAGCGCGGTTGGAATAGTCAGAAACAGGCAACCGATCGCTGCGATCCATTTGGCAAATTTCAATCCCAAGCTGAGTCTTACTCTCGCCAGGCAGAGGCTGAGATTCGAACGAGTTTTAATCTGGCTCCGCAAAATACTTCATCCTTCCCGTAAGTCGCAAGTCATCGAGCAGCGTTTCAGTGATGTTCTAATTCGATAAGGTTAACCAGAATCGGGCCAGTCCCTTTAACGTTGGTCTGCTTGTTGCTCCGGTCTACTTCAACTTTTGGTTTAGAGGACGAATTCTTCTGCAGAAAATCGCGTACCGCGCTTTTCTGCTTCTCATCGCGAATCTCTCCCATGTCTTTCTCGTTCACTGACTCCTTTACAGCTTCCAGCTCCGGAACCGCTTCGGCGGCCCAGACCATCCAGAACTTCTCTGTACCTTCTTGCTCCACGAAAACCATCCAACCAGTCTGGATGCGTTCGTCCGCTTCAAGGTAGGGTGAACCTGAGTTTGTTGACGGCGCCGGGAATAACATATTGTAAGTAATATTTCCGCTTGGCGCTGGACCTTCATTTAATAGATAGAGACAGCCGGATTGAGGGCTGCTGATCTCCATGCGAAACTTCCACCCACTTTCAAAAATCTCCTGACCCGAACTAGCAAATGCGTTCTGGTAAAGCTTGCCATTGCGAACCTTCTGAACGGTTAGACCGTAATTAACGCTGCGTTCGGCAGCAGCAGGCGGTGACGCTTCTGTACGAGACCGCATAAAATACCATGCGGCAAATACTGCCACTGAAGCCAGAGCGAGGAACGCGAGAGCTAGCACTGCAACGATAGTTCGTCTTGATCCACCGTGCGAACTGGAGGCTGAAGTGGCTTGACCCGCCGGGCTAGACAATGCGGGTTGAAATAGCGCCTGAATGGTCTTGTCGGCCGTTGCGGAGCGTGAGGCGGCGAGGGGGGTCTCTTCCGTGACGATTTCCGTGGCGGGAAGCGCCACCGTTTCCTGATTACGGACCATGCCCGACGTAAAACCATCGACCAAAGAACGGGCTAACTCGTCACCAAAGTGTCGGGCATTCTGATATCTATCATGCGGATTAAAGGAAAGCGCCTTCAGAATAGCGTCTTGCCCTGCCGCAGGAAGTATCGGCCTTAAGTCAGACGGCTTGACGCGTACACCTGTTTGTTGCATCTCCAGCAACTGAAATCCGGTCTCCGGATTGAAGGGTTTGCGGCCCGTCATCATTTCATAGGCGATTGCTCCAAATGCGAATATATCGGTAGCTGCAGTGATCGGCTTGCCGCTGAGTTGTTCAGGAGCCATGTAGGCCACCGTACCTGGTGAGAGGTTTAGACTTGTGCTGGGCGCAACGACCGAGTCTTTCACCTTGGCAATGCCGAAGTCTATAATCTTGACCTGCTCTTCGCCCTGCCCTAGATCCTGAAGCATGATATTTTCTGGTTTCAGATCTCTATGAAAGATGCCCTTGCTATGCGCCGCGCTTAGTGCACGACCAATCTGTTTTATTATGGGAGCCGCGCGCTCAACATCCATTCCCTCACTCTTCATTGCCGACCGAAGAGTAATACCGTCCACAAATTGCATCACGATGAAGGGCTTGCCATCATCCAATTCACCCGCATCAACTATGCCTACGATTCCCGGATGATCGATACGACTGAGAGCTTCCACTTCCTGACGAAACTTCTGAACTACATATTCGCTGTCGTAAGCGTCATCCAGTAACAACTTGATAACTACGGCACGCGAGTGAAGTTGGGTGTCTCTTGCAAAGTACACTACACCAAAGCCGCCACGTTTGAGCTCGCGCTCCACTTGATAGCGCCCGCCCAGCGTTTTGCCTGCCAGACTTTGATTTTCAGAACGGCCGGTTGATTCGGACGATCCAATTGCCATCTTTGCTGCTTCCGGAGAGTTTCCTGCAAACCTTACTTATATGATTCCTTGGCGGAAGTAAACCATTATCAGCAGCCACAATAGCGATTAGTGAGCTGAACTAGTTGATTGCTAAGGCCTGAAAGTCCCGCATAAAGATCACGAACTGGCTTATTGGAATTGACCTGACGCAATATCTCCTCAAGCCCGGTTGAGGGTAGACCGCTCGCCGTCGCATAGCTGATTGCCAGATTCAAAACCTGAGTCAGGTACTTACGATCGCCGTTCTGGTAAGAAACTACCTGCAAAAAGCCGAGTTGACCACCCAAGGTGTAGACGTTCAAAAAATTAACGGGAGAACCGCAATTGCAGTTACGGTTGAGAGCCTGCTCGAAGCCCTGGCGCGTAGCCAGCAGGTTCTGATATTGAGTTGACGAAGCCACGCCCGATCGCAGTTGGCCGAGAACATAATCGATACCTTGTAACGACAGATTGCTCCTTGCCGCTACCTCCCGTGCATAGGTCAGATACTGCATGATTTGAACAGGGGCCGCATTCTGATACGAAGTCAGTTCAGCCATGCCAAGGTTTATTCCGAGTGTGAGGATGTCAGACAATGTTTGTTGGCTTGGCTGCGCATTACTACCGGGATTAGCTTGTCTTGCAGACGCGGTTTCTGTCGGAATTTGGTCCACCGGCCTGCTAAAGCCACCAGTGGCAGCTTCAGCTCGCCGCCGCGCTAGTTCCGCGAACTGCCCATTGGGATACCTTTGCAGATAGGACCTGAAGTCCTCCGGGTCGCTGCTGTTCTTGATTGTTTCCCAGTACGTAAGTTCAAACGCTGCCGGGTCAACTCTGGGTAATTGGCCTGCTTCGTTTGTTGGCGTTACGGCGGTGGCAGTGCCGGTCTTGCTTGGGTTTTTAACTGAGATGACCAGCTCATCGGCTCTGTAGCCACCAATCTCAGCAAACGGCTTCTGCTCTTTGCCTGCTCCCAGGTCGGAGAGAACATGCTTGGGCACACGCTCTTGAACGTAGCGGACCAGACTCTCCAACGTAACCTCTCCTTGATTGTTGGCCGCAGCTCCCTTTAGACCTTCGACAAGCTCCCACGTGAAGTATCCCTGACGTTTCTCCTTATATTCGTACGCGCGGTGTCCTACTGCTGTAGCGTACAAGGTGGCGAAAGCCGTTACCTCCCGGTTGCGTACATCAAAGTTGAAGCCACGCAGGTACGCGGAAGTCAAGGGATTGTCCTCGTTTGATCGTCCTACAGGATCGTTCCGGCAAGCATCGAGAATGAGCACAACCTGCTTAACGCCGGTTTTCCGGATTCGCTCCTTCATTTGAGTAACATTTATGGCGGTCTGTTCGAGCAGATCTACATCGTTGCTGACTTGAGCATCAGAGGGGAGCAAGAAGGCCTGGCCACCTCTTTCCATTCCGTGCCCTGCGAAAGAGATGAGTAGCAGGCCATCAGGCGGTACCACAGAAGCCAGGTTGGAGAGCCGACGCAGAATATTTCCTCGAGTTGGTTGACGCTCAACAGGTTGGTCGGAAGCGAGCAACGTTACTTGATCGACCGGAAATCCAGCATAGCGAACAAGGGCTCCGGCGATCGCTTCAGCATCATTTGCGGAACCTCCCAGAGTCGTAATCTGAGTGTCTGCATACTTGTCCACACCGATAACCAAGGCCCACCGCTTCGCATTACTGGGCCAGGACTTTACTGTCTCCAACTCGAGTTGCCGTGATGAGGAACGGTTTCTTGTTTGGGCAGCTATGCTCCCGCGCTGGTAAACCAGTACCGCGGCGACGATGGTCAACGTAACGATGAACGTGCAGCGTAGGTGTCTCTCAAAAATCATAAAGAATGTAACGCAAGCTGTTAGCTTGCGATTCGCGATTGGACATTTGGCACTCTGCATTACCAGCATCCCTTGAAATTATGGCTTTAAAAGGAACATTCACCCCTTCAGGGTTCGTCGGAAAATGTCTCTGCGCCTCCCTTGCGATCTCTGCGGCTCTGCGGTGGGTTGTTATTGCCTTGAATTTCACCGCTGAGGCGCAAAGGACGCTGAGATGACGCAGAGAAAAATCGTTTTTCCGACAGACTCCTTCGGGGTTCAGCTGCCGAACGGTGCCGAAGGGTCAGGCTGCGTCTGGGCTATAAACATTCACACCCTTCGAGGTTCAGCCGCAGGCTAAAATCAGGCCAACAACGAAAATACTGCCGTTCGATGCTTGCTACTTCTTCGATACCTTAGGCTGACTCGAATTGCTTGCCGCCGAGCCTGCCGGAGTTTGCAGATAGATCTGAAAAACGTTTGGCAGCATGTAATTCACTCCTCCGTCAGCAGGGGTAACAATGACCGTCTCGCGCAAACAGTCTGCGATAGTGGAAGCTATTGCGCTCTGGCCATTAAAGAAGACCACACGCTCGCTAAACTCTTTTTGGTTCCCCTTTGTCACGTCTATTTGCGCTCCAAAACTCCGAACCTTCTCAGCGACTCTAGTGGCGGAGTCTAAAAGATTGACTCCACTCTTGTCACGGTACAGCACGCTGACCTTTATTCCGCGCAGATTACAAGGTGTAGTCGCATCAGCATCGGTCTGGATAGCCTTAGAAAGCACTCGATTAACCGTAAAGGAATAGGTCAATGCTCCCCACGAACCCTTGATTTCATTGCCGTTGCGAGTTGCTTTGAATTCTTGTCCCTTCAGTCGACCCGAAAGTGAGACGATAATAGAGTTTCCCGTTTGATTCCAGTTTCCCTCCAGCTTGTTCTGACCGGCAGCGAACAGGCTCATGCCGCCGTAAAAGGTGCCGGAAAAAAATCCTGCCCTACCAAACGTGAATTGATAAAACTTATCGTTTCCTGGAGACGTCCCGACCCACGTCGAATCCTCAAGTGAATCGTCCAACTCTCGCAACCGATTTTTGGCAGCCATGCTGAACGTGCCATTGGGAAACCTCTTCAGATACGCATTGATTTCATCCCGACTTGTGCTCTCCTTCACAGAGGACCAGAAGGTAAGCTCTTGTAAGGCGTTCTGAGTTTCTGTGTTCTCAGGTCGAGCCCTGGAGGTTTCCGCAGAGTTTAGACGGTTTTTTGCGAGCACGGCGAATTGACCGTCGGGATACTTTTCGAGGTAGGCCTTGAAGTCATCGGCGTTATTGCTATTTTTGATTGTGTCCCAAAAACTCAGTTCGATGGCCGTAGGATCAACAAAGGAGGAGGTTGGCGCAGCCGTAGCCTCAGTGGTTGACCTGACGCCCGGCGCAGCCAACACGAGATCCTCTGCCTTGTAGCCCTCAATCGTAGCAAATGGTCGTTGCTGTTTCCCGCTACCAAGATCGATGGCGATTCGCTTTGGCACTGTGTCCTGAACAAACCTGACTAAATCGGAGAGAGTTACTTCGCCGCGATCGTTGGACGCGCTGCCCTTCAAACCTTCAACCACCGCCCAGGTGAAATAACCCAGCTTCTTCTCGGTATATTCATACGCACGCTGTCCCACGGTCGTGGCATAAACAGTAGCAAAGGCTTGTACTTCACGATTGCGGACATCGAAATTGAAGCCGCGCATGTAGGCTTCGGTCAACGGGTTGGGAGCATCGGCGCGACCACCAGGATCGTTTCGGCAGGCATCAAGCAGAACCATCACCTGTCCTACACCCGTTCCACGAATTAGATCTCTCATGCGGTTAACACTTATAGCAGTGTCTTCGAGGAAAGAGATCTGATCGCCTATCTGAGCATCGGATGGAAGCAGGAAAGCCTGCCCAGCACGTTCCATCCCATGGCCCGAAAATGAAAGGAAGAGCAGGCCGTCCTTCGGAACGGCGCCCGCAAGATTCGAGAGCCGGCGCAGGAGGTTAACTCGAGTGGGTTGGCGCTCGGCCGGCTGGTCGGTGGCCAACAATATCACTTGATCCTGGGGAAAGCCCGCATAGCGAACCAGTGCATCAGCAAGCGAGCGCGCGTCGTTGGCGGCACCGCGCAACTGACTGATTTGTGGATCGGCATATTTGTCGACACCCACAATTAAAGCCCATCTCTTGGCTTTACTCGGCAACACTTTGAGAGGTTCCAATTGCAACTGTCGAGAGTTGGCCTGGTCGGGTAGACTTAGAGGCGTTTGCGCGAAGGACAAACCAGTGGTGGCTAGCATTGAGCTTGTTATGAGTACAATTACTATGCGGCAGGCGGATGTTATAAGAAGATGCATGAGTTCTCCGGGAGGGACTAAGTGAGCGGCGGGCTGGCAAATAGCGGAAACGACGCTTTTAGAATAGGGCCCTGACCGGAGGAGTGTCAACATTTCTCAGGACGAACTATCAAATATTGTTCCCAACGTGAAAAGCAGGGGCGTTTGGTTGTAGTAGATCGTCTGAGCTAATATCCAAACAAGTGGAGAAAAAGGGGTCATGGGTGACAATTTTGTTAGACTTCACGAACCGGAGACCATTGCGGAACTAATCAATCTTTCCAAGCTACGGCCCGTAGTCGTTTTTAAGCACAGTTTGACGTGTCCAGTCAGTGCGGAGGCGTATGAGCAAATGATAGAGTTTGGGCAAGAGGTCGCTCTAATTGAAGTACAGACTAGCCGCGAGCTTTCCCGTGAAATCGAGAGAAGAACTGGAATAACACACGAGTCGCCTCAGGTAATCCTGTTGCGAAATGGCGAAGTGGTCTGGACGGCTTCACACTTTGATGTGAAGGCCGATGCAATAACCAAAGCGCTTAAGGAGCACGGGTCGACGGGTCCTGAGGAACACAGCACATAGAAATCGGTCAGCTATGGTTGAAGCGAGTGAAAGACGCGGTCCATCGATAGAGCCAAGAGAGATCAAGCAGGAGAGCAATGCGTTGTTGCGTATTACCTGGGCAGATGGCCAGGTCTGCGAGTACGGCGCTCCCCAACTGCGTCGCGCTTGTCCCTGCGCCCAGTGTGTTAACGAGTGGACGGGTCAACGGGTGCTAAAACCTGAATTGGTTTCTGAGGAGTTAACGATTAATGAATTTGATCTGGTCGGCCGGTATGCGTTGAACTTTCGTTGGAGCGACGGTCACGAAACGGGAATCTACAGCTTTCGTTATTTGCGTGAACTGTGCGAGCGGGTATAGTGGCAGGAACGATACAGGCGGCAGGAGTGGTTCTTCGGTATGAATGAACGTGATTTTTTCAATGAACGAGAAGAGGTCAAGAAAGCCGTCTACGGCTGTCCGCACTGCCGCGAACGGGGCGAATACCCGGTTCGCTGGCTAAAGAGAACAAAAAAAGCGAGCCTTCCGCGCGGTGCCAACGAGCAGGATCGCCTTCAATTTCGCAACTCCCGGGATTATATGGTCCGCATTGACGATATGCTCGTCTGCCAAAATCTTCGGTGCCGGAAGCGGTTCGACATCCCCAGCTCCCAATCGGTAGTCTTTATCTAGATCAAAATACTCTCCTCCCTGGAGCACGCGTGTCAGAAAAATATTTCGCCTGAAAGAATGTCTCCACTTAGCCTGTTTCGTCACCCTAATAAGTCATGTTCTAAGCATCTTGTTTAATGGCTTGGAGTTTGCTCTGGAAACAAACACACATCATGCAAAACGAACAATTTGCTGGGGCCCTTAAGATAAACGCGTCGTTCCTTTCACCAATCGAGCGCCGGCTCGCGCCCTGGGTCTTACCAAGGATTCCGCGCTGGCTGGAAACACATCACCTGACAATGCTCACGCTGGTTTGGTCTATACTCATCCTACTCTTCAGTTCGCTGGCGAGGGCCGATATACGCTGGCTCTGGCTCGTGTCCTTAATGATTGCTCTTCATTGGATTACAGACCATTTTGACGGAAAGGTTGGCAAGTATCGCAATACGGGACTTGTGAGATGGGGATATTACATGGACCATCTGTTGGACTATTTTTTTCTCTGTTCTGTTATCATGGGTTACGCCTTCATCCTGCCTGAGCGTTCGCGTTTCCAACTGCTGTTCACGTTAGCCATTTTCGGTGCTTACGACATGAGTACTTTCCTGGAGTTTGCGGCTACAGATCGTTTGCAGATAAGTTACCTTAAGTTTGGACCAACCGAATTTCGCCTGGCATTAATTGTCATCAACGGATTACTGATTGTCTTCGGCACCCGCTACATGGTAAATGGGTTAAAGTATGTAAATGCCGGCGCTGCCGTTGGCCTTGGCCTGATGATTTACAAATCTCAGAGGAGGATCTGGGAGTTGGATATGCAACGGAAAAATGGCCAGGCAACCATTTCTGACCATGGGCGTCTAAACTAGAAATCGTACGCGACCTTCCGAGAAGTGTACGTATTGCCACCACTTAGCATGTAAAGTTTAGAGCCCGAACGGTTCCTCGTTCTCTTAAAGCCCAGAAACAATCGTTTTCCAGACGAGTCTGGCCTTCTGCTTGCAAGGAGATCAGGGCTCGTTGGGAGTGTAGGTCGGAAGAATTAAGGAACCCAGCACAAAATTTATCGTTTTAGGAAGCAAGTCCAAGAACAAAAGGTCAATAGAATGTCAGAAAAGAAGACTATTAGAGTAATTAAGAAGGACGACCGAAATCAGCGCCAGAAGTCGCCGGAAAAGGCGAATTCTACGCGTCAAACGGCGCGCGATATGGTTCAGACAGTAACCAATTGGGTTAATGAATTGCAGCAAAAGCGGCGCACGGAGAGCAGCGCCCTCAAGACCTTGCTCTCTGAAACCCCGCGTCCAAGCGAAGCCTAATCCGCGGCTCGCTGTCGAAGCAAGATAGGATCATCTCGTCAAATTGATTTCCGGAAGCGGTCAGGATGGAAGAGAATCCTGACGCGCGAGATCTTTTATTTGACATGCCGTTCCTCCGAGCGATAGCATCAACCGCGCCTCAAGTGAAATCAACATCTCACACGGGAGAGTGGCTGTAATGGCTATGAAGTTGTCTCCAGCCAGGAGTTCCAGAAAACAATTCCGGCCAGTTTTCACGAGCATTCGCAAGCCCCTTGCTCCGCCGGGCCATCCAATGAGTCACGCCAAACCGGATGAGAAGGCAAGGCCGGCTGGTCGCAAGGCGAAGCATAAGCGAAAGCCTCAAACAGCCGAGGAAGTCGAAGAAGTCTAATTGCCACACGTTACGAAGCCGGCCTATTCCGAAATAGAGGCCTCGCGTGCATTCGTTGGGCATGCGCGAAGGCTTCTGCTTCGTGAGTACCTACCTAAAATAGAGCGCTGCGTCGAGCTGCTCAGTGACGAGCAGGTTTGGTGGCGAGCTAACCCTGAAGCCAACAGTATTGGAAATCTGCTCTTGCATTTGTCGGGAAACGCTCGCCAATGGATAGTAGGGGGATTGGGAGGAGCTGTGGACAGGCGCGCGCGGCCGCAGGAATTCGCTGAGCTAACACAATTGCCACGTGTCGAATTACTAGCCCGCCTAAGACAAACCCTTACTGAGGTCGATGAGGTACTCGACAAAGTTGACGTACATAGTCTGCTGGAACGACGTAGCATACAAGGCTCGGAGGTAACAGTGCTGGAAGCAATCTTCCACGTAACGGAACACTTCTCCATGCACACCGGGCAGATAATATTCATTACTAAGATGCTGACTGCATCTGATTTGCGCTTCTACGATTTTCAGGATGACAAACCAGTTACGCAGTTGACATCTCGTTCGACGGATCCCAAGAGTTGACAGATCATAGATCAAACACCTTTGCGATTCGCGTATCTCGCCGGCGCCGCAAAGTTGTGAGTGTCTCTTTATCTCTTCTTCTTTTTAGCCGCTGCGGCCTTGACCGTAGTCGCTTCATTACTGGATAGATCAGGCTAGAGGTCAAATTCCGCCCCAAGCCTTCGTTTTAGCGGCGAAAGGTATGAGAAACGAAATTCTAAAATCACGCTGAGTGCCATCAGGTATAGTCTGCAGAAAAAGCCCTCGCCGACAATCATCGCAATGGTTTTGGTGCTTCGCCTGTCAGCGCCCGAAGTTTGTGCTGTGTTTCGACTGACCAGCCTGAGATTATCTCCGTGACTACTCCCTCGTCATTGACGAGTATTGTAAGCGGCACGGCCATCTCGTCAGTCGCGTACAACTGCTCGACGGCTTTGACGCCGCCAATGAAGATTGGATAGGTAATGTGGTGTTCGGAAAGGAAACCCTTAATGTTGGCGCCGGGCTCAATGTCAACGTTCAATCCGAGCAGATCGATCCCGCGTGATGAAAGCTTTGCACTGAGCAGCTGTAATTCGGGCATCTCCGTCGCGCAGGGTATGCACCAGGTCGCCCACACGTTTATCAGCAAGCGATGTGCAGGCCGCAACTGCTGGCGCAGCGAAGTTGTCGCCCCGTCGATCGTATTAAGCGGCATATCCGGCATTGTCCGGCCTACAGCGATCCTCAGGCCGCTGGCCAGTTCCTCAGCGCGCGTCAGCGGATCCGGCAGCTTCGCGCGCTTTAAATTCAACAGTTGCGTGCGGCCAGCGCCTTCGCGCAACAGTAGCGAAGAGCCCGCTCTCATCTCGCCGGTGAATTTTTCAACGTGGCCGTTCGGCCAGGTCACTTCGATCGACTGCGCACGCTCATCTTTACCCAGACCAAACAGCAGACGTGGATCGTGCTGAGAAATAAAGCCGGATCCGCCTGACTTGATCTTCGTCAGCGTGCCGGCCGAAGTCTTGACTCGTGCCACCGCGCCGAACGCGTCACGCCCTACGTCTTTCCCACCTTCGAGCGATATCCGCAACCAGTTGTTTTCCTGGCCCACGTTGTTATGAAACATCAGATGCGATTCGCCCTGAATGGTGGTCATAAAAACATCGTAGTCACCGTCGTTGTCAAAATCGGCAAAGACCGCCGCGCGACCATCCGTGATCGAATCGATGCCGGAAACGCCTGAGATCTCTTTAAACGTTTTGTTGCCAAGGTTCAGAAACAGGCCGTCGCGTTCGTAGCCGCTAAACGAAAAACCCTGCTGGTTGATCAATTCGTTCTGATCCTTGCGCAACGCACCTTGTTCCTGGTTGCGTGTCTGCGTCACGACCTGACGCCAGAATTGGCTTCAAGTGTCCTTCATCGACTTGCCAGAGATGAAACCATTCGGCGTGAAGATGTCCTCCCAGCCATTATTGTCGAAATCGATGAAGCCGCCGCCCCACGCCCAGCCTGCCGACAAGCCACCAACATGGAAGCTAACGTCGCGGTAATAACCGTTGCCCAAATTCTCGAATAGATCATTTCCGGCGGCGAGCTTTATCAGCACGTTCTCTTTTGGACTCGAGTTGGGAAACAGCCGCGAGAGAATGCGATTGCCGGCCGTCGACGACATATTGGTGGCCAAGATATCGAGTAGTCCGTCATTGTTATAATCGCCAAAAGCCACACCCATGCCATTCGCCGGATCGAGCACGCCGCGCGCTTCGGCTTCGTCAACAAAATGGTCGCCCTTGTTGATGAACAGACCCTTCTCGCCGAAATCATTCGCGACGTAAAGATCCAAACGCCCGTCACCGTTCACGTCAGCAAACGCCGCGGCGTAACTCCAGCGAGCATCATCAATGCCCCACTGCTTCGCGACCTCTTTGAACGTTCCATCACCCTGATTGATAAAGAGGAGATTTGGCGTTCCGTTGGTTGCGCGAAACCAGGAATTTGGCGCCAACTGGCCGTAACGGTTGTAGGAAGTGACGTAGATGTCAGGCCGGCCATCGCCATTCACGTCTCCAGCAATCGCGCTGAATCCGATGGCATCAACCGCGACTCCTGATTCAAGTGAGATGTCACGAAACCGGAGTTTGCCTTCTTTCTTCAGCCGATTCTCGAGCAGCACTTGCTGGCCCACATTTGAGATGAAGACGTCGGCTGTGCCGTCCTTGTTGAAATCGACGGCCAGCGGCGCCACGCCTGTCGCCAGATACTTAACTCCTGTTTCCTCCGAAGCATCGCGGAAGTGACCATGGCCATCATTGAGATAGAGATAGTTACGGTCGGCCGCAGTCGCAAACAGATCGATCCAGCCGTCGTCGTTGAAGTCCGCAACGCACGCACCCCGCCAGACAAAGCTGCTGTTGCCACGCGAGCCGTACGGAGGAATCGTGGCCGCCACACCAGCGGGCTTGGAAACTTCCGAAAAGATATCTTTTTCGGCGACCGTCGAATCGAGACTAACGAGCGCGAAAGTTTCAAATTGCCAGTGCTTCGTCTTGGCATAACGCACTCCTACCTCGGCCACGCCGCGCGCCCACTCGCGTTGCCCCTCAGTGTTGCGTCCGATGACGTAGAATGCGACGTGCGCCGTTCCTTTGGAGCCGGGCGTCGGAGTCGGGAAGTCTGCCTTCGGCACCGAGCTGGCGCCGTCCTCGAAGCTGGAGGCTTTCACTTTGAAGCGCGCGTCTTCGATTTCTCTGAAGTGATCAAGGAACTCCGACCAGCTATGCAGAAACTCTTCGCGGGTTATTTTATGTAGCGTCGTTGTGTCTTCGATACGCGAGCTGAATCCGGCTCTTGCGTTGCTTGAGGTATTTCCGTTGATGGTAACGGGCTCAGCGGCCCAGCCATGCGTTCGGATCCACTTGACCTCGGTCTTCAGCGCTAGTGGGCGGCACAGAAACGGCGTGCTCATCAAAGTAGGCGGAAAGAACTCGCTTGTCAGGGACGCGTCGCGATTGCGCGTAGCAACCGAGAGTTCGAGCAAATCATTCGCCAGCGACTCAGAGAGATCCTCGATCACTTCGAGGCGAGTGCCATCTATATTTTGAGCGGCACGCTGCACGGGCGACTGCGACATCGGCGAGTGCGCGTGCGTCTGAACAGCTAAGGAGAAGAATATAGATGGTCCAAGCACTAGCCAGGCGACGAGAGCCGGGAGCTTGCACACTCCGGAGATCAGAAAATTACGTAGGCTGTTCATTCAGTCCTTTCTAAAAATTTACAGGCGCAAAATCTGACTTTTGAAAAGCAAGGTACATAATATGTTGGCCAAGCGGCGTGACGCAATGCGACTAGTTGCGAGGTTCTTGCGCTCTGGAGGAACGTTTCAATTTTAACAATTTAGTCTGTGGCCATCTGCGGTGACAGGTGAAGATATTTGTGCCCCTTCCGATCCAATCCAAAACCTACTTGCGAAGCAGCGGTAAAACGGCAGCAACCACAATCGTAGCGATCAGGATAAAACCGAGAATCCAAACGCCCCGCAGCAATTCATGATTCCCGCTCCCATCATGTCGCGCATCTTCGCAGCCATGAGCCACATACCAAGCAGGCCAATAACCCCGGCTTGTCCGGGGCATTATTGCCTGACTAATTCAGGAATGATTTCAATCGTGTACGCCTCTTTTGGCTGTTCTGCGAGAACAGCGGCCTGGTATCCGGAGCCTGTGCCCACCTCCAGGCCCTTCTTCCCCTGCTGTGATCTCCGCCGCCTCGGTCATGTAAGCAATGATAAACGGCTGCGAATCGTCTGACCG
>Ga0214473_10004080_pt1 | contig 17563 bp, 12 predicted proteins | sample RVTome_7_FD_203509 | JGI IMG/M metagenome (GOLD analysis project Ga0214473, IMG submission 203509) | Soil microbial communities from uranium-contaminated site in the Upper Colorado River Basin, Wyoming, United States - RVT98D197 | ecosystem: Environmental > Terrestrial > Soil > Contaminated >... | reverse complement strand
ATCGCCTTGCGGAGCGACTCCACCGCGGCTGGGTACCGCTTCTGGGCAGCGTGGATCTGCCCGAGAAGGAGGCTCACGCGGGGCAATTGCGGGTCGAGGCGGGCGGCCCGCTCTAGGTGGCGGCGGGCGTCGTCGAGGAGTCCGGCCCGGAGGTACGCGGCGCCGACGGCGGCAAGGGACGAGGGAGGGAGCGCGGGCGCGCTCTTCTCGAGCAGCTCGTGCGCCGCGCGGGTCTCCCCGAGCTCCAGCTGGAGGAGACCGAGCTGCACCTGGGCCTCGACGAGCTGCGGGTTCCGGCGCAGGGCCGCCTGGTACTCCGCCTTCGCCTCGAGCTTTTTCCCTTCCGTCAAGTACTGGCGCGCGCGCCGGAGGGCCGCGTCCTCCTCCTGCGCCCGCACGGAAGGAGCGAGCGCCAGCAGGCCCAACGCGGCACCGAGCCGCATCGCCCGTCGGGCCGGCCCCGGCCGGGCCATCAGCGCCGGCGCACCAGGCCCCGGCCTTCCTCGATCACCGCGAGCTGGTCGGCGGGAAGGCCGTCCAGTCGATCGATCGTCCCGCTCGGCCACCGGACCTCCAGGGCGGACACGACCTCGGCGCTCCCAAGGCCAAAGTGGAGCCGGCGGTCGCTCTCCGAAAGATAGCTCCCCCCGCCCTGGACTTCACCCACGAGGGTCCGGCCCCCGACCTGCACGGTCACCCGAGCGCCGATCCCGTCGCGGTTGCTGCTCGTGCCCACGAGCGCGAGGGCCAGCCAGTGGCCCGGGCGCGGGCTCTCGTTGTGGAGGAGGAGGGGCCGGTCGTTCACGCTCGCGACCACGACGTCGACGAGGCCGTCGTTGTCGTAGTCGCCGAAGGCCGCGCCCCGGCCCACCCGGCGCACCTGGAGATCGGGGCCGGCGGAGCCCGTCACGTCCGCGAACGTGCCGTCCCCCTGGTTCCGGAAGACGAGGTGGCGCTGCGCGTAGGTCTCGTCGAGGCCGTGGCGGTCGACCTCGGGGTACACGTGGCCGTTCACGAAGAAGAGGTCCTTCCAGCCGTCGTTGTCGAAGTCGGTGAAGCTCGTCCCCCAGCCGAGGTAGGGAACGGTCGCTTCCCCGATCCGCGAGGACCACGTCGTCTCGAGGAAGGCCCCGCCCCCCTGGTTCCGGTAGAGGGCATTCGGCTCTCCGTAGAAGTTCGTGACCACGAGGTCCGGCCGGCCGTCGTTGTCGTAGTCGCCAATGCCGACGCCCATGCCCGCCCGCTCCCGCCCGTCCTCGTCGAAGGCGACGCCCGCGTCGAACGCCACCTCCCGGAACGTCCCGTTGCCCTCGTTGTGGTAGAGGAGGTTCGGGTGCGCGTCGTTCGCGACGAAGAGGTCGATCCGCCCGTCGCCGTCGTAGTCCGCCCACACGACGCCGAGGCCGCGGTAACGGTCCTCGTCCAGGTCCCCGGCGCGCACGGTGACGTCCGTGAACGTGCCGTCGCCGTTGCCGTGGAAGAGAACGTCGCGGCCCCCGGACAGGCCCCGCGGACCGCACATCACGGGGAGGCCGCGATACACGCAGTTCCGCTGCGAGCCGGGGAGGGGGGCCGACTTGAGGTCGAAGTCCACGTACTTCGCGACGTAGAGGTCGAGGCGCCCGTCGTTGTCGTAGTCGCCGAAGGCGGCGCCGGTCGACCAGCCGCCCGCGGCGACCCCGGCGCGAGCCGTCACGTCGGTGAACGTACCGTTGCCGTTGTTGTGGAAGAGGACGTTCTCCCCGAAAAACGTCAGGTAGACGTCGGGATAGCCGTCGTTGTCGTAGTCAGCGACGGCGACGCCCTGCCCCCAGCCGCTCCGGCCGACGCCGGCCTTCAGCGTGACGTCCTCGAACGTCCCGTCTCCCCTGTTCCGGAAGAGGGCGCAGCGGGGAGGCTCCTCGCCCTTCGGAGCCTCGAGGGTCGTGCCGTTGGCCAGGAAGACGTCCAGGAAGCGGTCCCGGTCGTAGTCGAGGACGGCCACGCCCGTCCCCGTCGTCTCGAGGATGTAGGCGCTCGTATCCTTGTTGCCGTAGGTGTTGCGGAAGAACAGGCGGGCGGTGGCGGCGCGGTCCGTGAAAGCGATTCGTCCGGCCGGAGCGCCGGGAGCTGCCGCCGGACCTGCGCCCACGACCCCGGCCAGGCCGAGCAGGAAGACGGAAGGAACCAAGGCCCCGGGGGAGGTGCCGCTCGCGCGCTTCCCCCCGGGGCCCATGGCCCGGATTGTCGCCTAGAACGTGTAGCGCGCGCCGATGCGGAAGACGCGCGGGCCGAGGATCGAAACCGGGTTCTCGAAGGAGCCCCCGGTGTTGACGTTCAGGTTCGTGATCACGTTGTTGTTGAACAGGTTGAAGAAGTCGGCGTTGATCTCGATCCGCTGGCTCTTGCCTATCTTGAAGAACTTGCCCAGGCGGAAGTCGACGTAGGTGATCGTGTCGAAGTCCCGGGAGTCGCGGGGCTCGGCAAAGAACGAGATCGGGCCCTGGTTGAAGGGCACGCCGTTGATGTCCGAAGACAGCGACACGATGCGCCCATAGGGCGTGCCTGTCTGCATCTTGAAGACGCCGGCGACGTTGACGTCGATCTTCGGGATCTCGTAGCTGGCGCTCGCCTTCAGTTGATGCCGCCGGCGGTAGAAGCTGGGCCCGCTCGTGTTGTTGATCTTGGCGTTCGGATCCTGGAAGGCGTTGGCCCCGGATCCGAACGCGAACCCGCCGGCGCCCTCCTCCTCGCCCCCGTACTGGGCGACCGTCACCGAGGTGCTGCTGAGGTCGTCACTGGACAACGCATAAGTCAGCAGGCCCTGCCAGCGGTTGGAGAAGCGCTTCTGGAGCGTCACCTCCACGCCCTTGAAGCTGCTCTGGAAATCGGACGGATTCAACTCGACACGCTGGTTCTTGCCGGCGTACTCGGGCTTCTGGTTGAAGACCGTGAAGGTCTTGTCGTCGGCGGTCCCGGCCGTCCCGTCGGGGCCGGGGTCGAGGCCGGTGGTCTTGTCGTAGCCCGTCTCGTTCTGGGGGATTCCCACCTCGGCGAGGGCGATCAAGTTGCGGCCCCAGCGGAAGATCCCGTCCACGCTGAGCTTGATGCTCTTGGGCAGCTCCCAGTCGACGCCGAGCGTGATCTCGTCGGTCCGCGGCCGCTTGAGGTTCGGATCGACCGTGTTCGTGTTGCCGCCGAAGGCGAACAGCAGGTCTCCCTCCTCCCCCACCTGGAAGTTGCCGTCAGCGTTGCGGTCGATCCAGTTGTAGCCCTTGCCGGCCAGGCCCAGCTGGTTCGGCACGCCGATCATGTCGGCGCTGATCTGGTGGTGGTACCTGCCGTATCCGAGCTTGAGAGCCGCCTTGTGGTCGCCGAAGAGGTCGTAGACGAGCCCCACCCGCGGAGCAAGGTCGTTCCAGCTGATTACATCCTGCTTCGGGGTGGTCTGGGCCCCGGAGAACGGGCCGGCCGGCTTGCTCTGCGCGGGCAGGAAGCCGCTCGTGTGCTCGAAGCGCAGGCCCAGGTTCAGCGTCAGGCGGTTCTTGGTGATGCGGTCCTGGAGGAAGAGGACCGAGCCCGTGAACTCCGCGATGCCGGGGACGGGCGTGTTGTACTCGGTCACCGTGGCCGGCTCGCCGTCGAAGGTCTGGAGGTTGACGCCGTTCAGGGCGTCGAGGTTCGAGCTGGAGTAACCGCGATAAAACTCGTATCCCGCCTTCAGCTCGTGGTCGGCGCCGGCGAGGCGCCCCTTGGCGTAGGAGAAGGTCCCGCCGACAGACAGCCGCGTTCGGTGCTGGGGCGGGGCGTAGGCGACGCTGGCCGCGCCGGTCTGGTCACCGGTGGTCAACTCGAGGGTGTTCGGCTTGGTGACCCCGTCCTGGAAGTACAACGGGAAGCTGACGTCGGAGTAGCTCACGCGCACGTCCAGTAGCGCGTTCGAGGAGATCTGCGAGTTGTAGTGTCCCTGGTAGATCGAGAACACGTCGTCCTCGATCCAGGTGCTCTCGGGCTGAATCTGGGCGCTCGCGTTGCGGTTCGGCTTCCAGTAAGTCTGGCGCGTCCAGAGCGCGTAGAACCGGTTCTTGGGGTTCAGCTCGTAGCTCAAGTTGACGAGGCCCGAGAAGAGATCGGTGTTCTCCGTCTTCGGGGTGCAGGGGGAGCTCCCCGTCTTGACCACGCACGGCTGGCCCGAGGCGGAGAAATACCCTTCCTCGAAGAAATTCGGCACGTTGCGGTGGATCCTCCAGTCCCGCCAGCTCGTGTAGAAGCGCAGCTTGTCCTTGATGATCGGGCCCCCGAGCTGCGCCGTGGCGTCGGAGAAGAGGTCGACCCCGGCCCCCGAAGTGATCCCCTTCTCCTTCAGCTCCGGCGTCACGTTGTCGCTCACGAGGGAGCTGTTCTCGAAGTAGTAGGCGAGGCCGCCACGGAAGGCGTCGCTGCCGCGCTTGGCCACGAAGTTGTAGTAGACACCGGGCGTGCCGACCTCGGCCGCGTGCTGGGCGGTCGAGATGTTGACGGCCTCGAAGCTGTCGTAGTCGTAGTAGAAGCCGGCGGCGCCGGTGGCGGCGGGGTCGGTGACGTTGACGCCGTCCATGGCGTAGGTGTTCTGGTGCCAGCTGCTGCCGTGGGTGGAGAAGACGGCCTGCAGGCCTCCCTCGCTCCCGCCCACGTCTTCGCGGTCCAGGACGACCTGCGGGGCCATGTTCTGGAGGATGGCCCAGACGTCGCGGGCGGTGGGGATCTGCTGGAGGGCGGCCAGGTCGAGGTTCGTGGCCACGTTCGTCTGGGTCACGTCGACGATGGGCGCGCCCACCACCTCGACGACCTCGCTGATGTCGCCGATCTCGAGGGTGGCGTCGATCGTGAGGGTGGTGGCGAGGCTCACGGGGACCCCGCTACGCGTGATCTTGCGGAAGCCCCGGAGCTCGAAGGTGAGGCTGTAGGTCTCCGGCTGCAGCGAGGTGAACCTGTAGACGCCCTCGCTGTCCGTCGTGACCGCCCGCGGCGTCATCAGGACCGGGCTGCTGAGGGTCACGGTGACCCCGGGGGCGCGCGCCCCCGTGTTGTCGGTGACCTTGCCGACGATGTTGCCCGTCTGCAGGCCCTGGGCGAAGGCGCTCCCGGTGAGGATCGGAGACACGAGGAGAAGGAGCACCGCGCACGTCGAGAGGACGGCGGGCTTCGCGGGACGACTACAAGGTAGCTTCCACATCATGGATCTGGCCTCCAGACAGGAGCGACAGCGGTTGACGACTCGGACGCCATCGAGACACGAACCTTTCGGACCCCTCGCGAGGGCCACCTAAACCGTGAGCGCACGCACGCCTCCTCGCACGAGGGCGTCCAGCATGGCGCGGCTGCTGTGGTCGAGGTGCCGCTCCATTGCGGCGCGCGCTGCGGCAGGATGGCGCTTTTCGATGGCCTGCACGATGGCCTCGTGCTCCGCCCGCGCCGACTCTGCGAGCGGCTCGTGGGCGATCCCGAGGGCGATGAGCCGCGTCACCTGGTCCAGGCACCGCCGCACGAGGTCGACGAAGATGGCGTTCTGGCTGGCGAGGGCCACGGCCATGTGGAGAGTGTCGTTGTTCTCGGCGGCCTGGCGGAAGCTCGCGGCGTCCCCGCCCGGGTAGTCGAGGCTCGACACCTCGCGGAGCCGCGCGAGCGCGCTCTCGTCCGCCCGCTCGGCGGCGCGGGCCGCCGCCTCTCCTTCCAGGAGCCGGCGCACCTCGAAGAGGTTCTGGACGAGGGTCATGGTGATCGGCGCGACGAAGTAGCCGCGGCTGGCCACTCGCTCGACGTAGCCTTCCTGCACGAGCCGGCTGAGCGCCTCGCGGATGGGCGTCCGGCTGGCGTGGAGCTGTCGGGCGAGCGTCCCCTCGGAGAGGAGGGCGCCGGGGACCAGGTCGCCGTGCAGGATGCGGTGCTTGATGGACGCATAAGCCTGCTCCGGCCGACTGGGAAACTTGAGTACCATTGGTATACCGACGAAATTGAGGCAGTATATCCCGCCTGTCAAGAGGGACGTCCGCAGCAGGCAACGCACACAATGGATTGAACTTGACCGGCCGAGCTAGCGGCGCTAGGGGCGCCGCAGGTGAGCGTCGAAGAAGCGCTCGGCCCTCGTCCACGCATCGCGGAGCACGTGGGCCCGGTGGAAGTAGTGGAGCTCCCCCGGGTACATGACGAAGTCCACGTCCTTCCCCGCCTTGAGGGCCACGTCGACGAGACGCACCGACTCGAGGAAGGGGACGTTCACGTCGGCCGTGCCGTGCATCACCAGCAGCGGGCGCACGATCTTGTCGACGGTGTGGATCGGCGAGGTCCGGCGGTAGAGCTCCGGCTCGTCCTCGGGACGTCCCAGCCGCCCCCGGATCCAGGGGCCGTCCGGATCGTCATACCAGTAGAGCCAGTCCTGGACGCCCGCCACGTCGATCGCGCAGCGGAAGAGCTCGGGCGTCACCGTGAGGGCCTGCAGGGCCATGAAGCCTCCGTAGCTCAGGCCCCAGATCCCGACGCGGTCGGTGTCCACGAAGCCGAGGGTGCGCAGGTAGCCGACCCCCGCCGCGATGTCCTGGTAGTCCTTGCCTCCGAGGTCGCGGTAGTGCCCCTGCCGCCAGGCCTTGCCGTAGCCGATGCTCCCGCGGTAGTCCGGGGCCAGCACCACGTAGCCTCGCTGCACGAGGTACTGGTGGACGCTGTAGTAGACCGCGTAGTCCCGCCGCGTGTGCCAGCCGTCGAAGTTCTGGGTGATGCCGTCGCCGTGCACCCAGACGATGGCGGGATGCTTCCGCGTGCGGTCGAGGCCGGGAGGCACGAAGAGGTACGCGGGCACGCTCTGGCCGTCGGGGGCGTCGTAGCGGACGAGCTGCGGCGGGACGAGGGCCCCGCGGTCGACGGCCGCGGGCATCGAGTCCGACAAGCGCCGCGGCGCGGACGCCGCCCTCGCCTCCACCACGAACAGGTCGGCGGAGCTCTGCGGGTCGGTGTGCTGGTAGAGGAGCCGCGTCCCGTCCACGGACCAGGCGGGGCCGATGTTCGTGCCCCGACCCCCGGTCAGGGTCAAGGCGCGCGGCGCCGGGCCCGAGACGTCGGCCACCACGAGCTGCCGCGCCCCCGGGTTCGCGCCTTCGTTCGTGTCGAAGGCGATCCGCTTGCCGTCTGGCGACCACGCCGGGCGGCTCACCTCGTAGGCGCCGTGAGTGAGCGGCCGCGCCTCGCCCCCCGCGGTCGGCACGACGTAGAGATGGTCCCAGCCGTCGCGATCGCTGATGAAGGCCACGAGCCGCCCGTCGGGGGAGGGCAGGGGCTCGGCCCCCAGGAACTCCAGGCTCCAGAACTCCCGGTCGTCGTCCCGGAAGAGGACGCGGCCTTCGCCCGTCGTCGCATCCGCGAGGACGATCTCGCGGGATTTCAGGTCGGCGCTCACGCGCTGGAGCACGACGTGCGAGGCATCGGCCCACCGGGGCGCCGTCTCGGTGCCGCCCGTTCGGGCCAGCGCGATCACGGGGCCCCCGGCCGTCGGCACCGCCCCCGCGTGGACCGCGAAGCCCTTCTGCGAGCGGAACGCGATCTTCGCCCCCACGAAGTCGGCCACATTCTCGTGGAGCGTGAAGGACGTCACCGTGAACGCGATCCGCTGGTCGTCGGGGGACCAGGCGGGACCGCCCTCGATCGTCTCGGTCTCGGTGAGCCGCGACTCCCGCCCGTCGGCAACGACCCGCACCCACAGGTCGCTCTTCCTCGAGAAGGCGACGCGCGTGCCGTCGTGGGACAGGGCGACGTCGCCCTCGCTCTCGGCCGTCGTCCAGACCGGCCGCGGCTCGCCCCCGGTAGCCGCCACCTGCCAGAGATCGCCCCCGCGCTCGAAGTAGACCGTCTTCGAGTCGCGGCTCCAGAAGAGGCCGTCGACGAGGCCCGACTCGTGGCGGGTGAGGCCCTCCGGGATGCCGACTCGGCTCCCCACCACGTAGACATCCTGGACCCCGGTCCGGTCCCAGACGAAGGCGACCCGCTCGCCGTCGGGCGACCAGGCGGCCTGCGACGGGTGCCTGATGTCGAGGAGCGTCTCGACCGAGAGGGCGCCGGGGGCGGCCGCGATCGGCGCGGCGGCCGCGAGCCAGAGCCCGGAAGTGAGGGCGAGGAACCGTGTGACGGGCATCGAGTGTCCTCCTCGAGGTCGCGGGCGGCGGATTCAGGCGAGCGGCGGGCGCTTCCGGTGCCAGTCGGTGACCGACTGGTACAGCTTGCCGAGCGCTAGGACCTTCGCTTCCTCGAAGGCGCCGCCGACGACGGTGAGGCCGACGGGCAGGCCGCCGCGGCCGAAGCCGCAGGGGACGGAGATCGCGGGCAGGCCACAGAGCGTCGACATCCCGCCCACGAGGTCCGACCACTCCACGTCCTCCAGGCCCCGCTCCGCGGACGGGGCCGTCATCGCCTCGGCGGGTGCCACCACGGCGTCCCAGGTCGAGAAGAAGTCGGCCATGGCTCTCTGGCAGAGCGTCCGGATCCGGAGCGCCTTCACGTAATCCGCGGCCGTGATCGCCTTCGCGCTCGGGAACGAGGTCGTCGCCCCCGGGTCGGCCATCTGGCGCACACGGCCGTCTTTGTAGAGGTCCTCGAATGCGGAGGCCGCCTCGGCACGGATAACGAGGCCGGCCACTGCTTCGAAGGGCAGGTCGGGGAGCTTCGCGTCCTCGACGGCGACGCCGGCGGCGCGGAGACCCTCCACGGCCGCGTCGAAAGCGGCCTCCACCTCCTTCTCGCCCGCCTTCGCGAAGTCGAGGCGGATCGCGGCAACCTTCAGCTTCCGGGCCTCGGCCACGGCTAAGGGGCGTGGCGGCGGCTCATCGGCGGACCAGCCGTCGAGCGGATCCTGGCCGGAGAGCACCCCCAGGACCGCCTCGCAGTCCTCGGCCGAACGGGCCATCGGACCGAGCTTGTCCATCGTCCACGAGAGGGCCATCGCGCCGTGACGGGACAGGCGGCCGAACGTCGGCCGCACCCCGGTGATCCCGCAGAAGCTCGCGGGGCAGATGATCGAGCCCCAGGTGTCCGAGCCCAGGGCGAAGCCCACGAGGCCGGCGGAAACGGCCGCCCCCGAGCCGGAGGACGAGCCGCAGCTCCACCGGCCGGGGTCCCAGGGGTTGCGGGCGGCGCCCGTGGCCGAGGCCCAGGGGACGTTGTAGCCGAGGCCTCCCGCCAGCTCGATCATGGCCAGGGTGCCGAGGAGGACGCCGCCCGCCTCGTCGAGCTTCCGGACGAGGGTCGCGTCGTAATCGAAGCTCTGGCTCTCGAGCGGCTTCGCTCCCCAGGTCGTCTTCACGCCGTGGATGGCGAAGAGGTCCTTGACCCCGTACGGGACGCCATGAAGGGGTCCCCGCATCGTGCCGGCCACGATCTCCCGCTCGGCCTCGCGGGCCTGGGCGAGGGCCCGCTCGCGGGTCACGGTCACGAACGCGTTCAGCTTCGGCGCCACCCTGTCGATGCGGGCGAGGTACGACTCCGCGAGCTCCACCGGCGAAACCTGCCGGGCGCGGATCCGCGAGCCGAGCTCCGTCGCCGAAAGATAGAGGACGTCGTCGCCGAGCAAGGCTAGCTCCGCCGCGACTTGAGCGGCGCGAAGCGAAAGGCCGGCGCGACATCCGGAGGCAGCTTGAAGTCGCGGATGACGGCTAGCGTCTTCTCGCCCTCGGTGATGCTCTTCTTGAGCCGTGCTTGCTCTTCGTCCGACAGCCCCGGCTCCTGCCCCGCAATGAGCTCCGCGAGGGGAGTGGGCTTCTCCACGGCCTTTTTCTCTTCCGCGGCCAGGGCGCTTGCCACTGGCAGCGCCAGCAGCATCTGGCCGAGGCCGCGGCGGCTGATCTCGAGCGGGCGGTCGCTCATCCTCGCCTCCTCTCCTGGTTCCGGAGCGCGACTTCTAACTCCGCGCACCGGCCGAGTCAAGGACTCCCCCATTCCGACACGCGGCGGCCGGCTCCGTCGAGCTGCTGCTCTCGGCGTCAGCCTCCTCGACTTCGTCGTTCCCCTCGTCGGGGTCGGCGGCTCGGGGCAGGCGTTGACCCGAAGCCTCTTCCTCACGCTCCCGTGCTGGATCCTGACCGGGGTGGGAGTTCACGTCTTCGCAGGGCCGACCCGAACGGACACTCTTCCCGCGGGAGAGGCGGGCTGAGGTCCGCGGAAGGCGGGACTCCGAGGGGTGGGCTTCGGGATTACACTGCCGGTCTCATGGCCACCGGCTCGCTTCTTCCCTCGCTCTTCGCCGCCGTCCTGGCCCTCGAGGCCGGGACGCCGTCTGCCGCCGACCTCGAGAAGGCCGTGCGGGCGCGCCTGGACGTCCTCCCCGCCCGCACCACCGCGTACGCGAAGCACCTCGCGAGCGGCGGTGAGATCGCCGTCCGCGCCGACGAGCCCGTGAACACAGTGAGCGTCATCAAGCTGCCGATCATGGTGCTCGCCTACCGCGACGCCGAGGCCAGCCGGCTGAACCTCGACGAGCGCCACGTGATCCGGCCCGAGGAGATGCGCCGGGGCACCGGGGTCCTGCAGGGCTTCGCGCCGGGCCTCAACCCTACCTACCGCGACCTCGTCGCTCAGATGATCGTCACCAGCGACAACACGGCCACGGACATCCTGATCGAGAAGCTGGGCCTGGAGCGCGTGAACGGGATGCTGGAATCGCTCGGCTACCGGGAGACGCGGCTGCGCATGACCATCGCCCAGCTCTTCCGCGGCTGCTGGGAAGGCCTCGACCCGAAACTTCGGTGCCTCACCGACCGCGAGGTGTTCGAGCGCGGCTTCCCGGAGGACAAGGAAGCGGAGGCGCGCTATTTCGCGTACGTGGCCGACCCCGAGAAGTGGTTCGGGCGCACGACCGCGCGGGAGACGTCGCGCCTGCTGGAGGAGCTGGAGAAGGGCGCCCTCGCGGGGAAAGCGGCGACCGAGGAGATGCGGCGGGTCCTCAAGGACCAGATCTACTTCTCCCGCCTCCCCCAGCGGATCCGCTCCCGGGTCGAGGTCGGCCACAAGACCGGGGACTGGCCGCCCATCATCGGCAACGACGTCGGCATCCTCTATTCCGAGAATGGCCCGATCGTCGTCTCCGTCTTCACAAACCAGAACCGCGGGAGCTTCTTCGACCTCGAGGCCGCGATCGGGAAGGTCGCGGAGGACGTGCTCGACGCCTGGGGAACGAAGACGGCTCCCGGGCGCTACTAGCCGCGCTTCCCTCTCTCGGCAACGGGACCCTGACCTTCGCCGCCTTGAGCCTGCGCTCCGCCGACCGTGTCGCGACCGAGCTGGGGGGGGGGCCTAGTCGCTGACGCGGTTGCGGCCAGCGGCCTTGGCGCGGCAGAGCGCGTCGTCGGCCCGGCGGATGAGCTCGCCAGGCTCGGTGAGGGTCCGGTCGAAGCAGGCCACCCCCACGCTGATGGTTAACGGCTCCGTGAACCCGAGGCCGCCCAGGCCGAGGTCGAGGGCCTGCACCGCTCGGCGCAGCCGCTCTGCGGCCTCGCGGGCACCGACGGCGCTCGTTCCCGGGAGGACCGCAATGAACTCGTCGCCCCCGTAGCGCCCCAGCAGGTCCTCGGTGCGCAGAGCCGTTTCCATGGCCCGCGCCAGTCGATGGGAGGTTTGTTCGCCGACCGGTGGCGCCAGGCCAGCAGCTTGCGGACGAGCTCCTGGGAGATGGCGTGGCTGTCGAGAAGGCGGGCCAGGAGCCTCTCGCGGAACAGGCTCATCAGGCAGGGCGCGTCCCATTCCGGTAGCTGGATGAAGCCCCCGTCGGGGTCGAAGCCTCCGTCGGTTGTGAGCATGTACAGATGCGGATGCCACTGCAGGAGGTCGCCCGCTGTGGCGAGGGAGATGACGAGACCGGGGCGCACGTTGTGTCCAACCGCGCGGCGGACGAGTTCGGCGGTCGCCTCTGCGCCGGCCCGGGCGAGTTCGATCAACAGCTTAAAGCGGCGACTCGCACGGCCGCCTCGGCTTGTATACACGGCAGCTGATCTCCACGCCCAGACCGAAGCCGGGGGGAGAGGCGCCGGCGACAAGCGAAGGCGTGCTTCACGCTCAGCCCTCCCGACGATGGCAGGAAGTCTGGGCCTGAGACCAGCCAGGGGAGGTCCTCAGCGAGGAACTATTCCCTGGCCCGATGCCGTGATCCTTCCACGGCCGTAACCCGATAGAGTGCCCGACTGCGCCTGCCAGTTGGCCTGACGCACGAAAGGCCACCGGCGTCCTTGCGACGCGGGCGGCCCTTCGTTACCGACCGTGCGGTGAGCTGAACCCGATGGCCTACGCTTCGGCCACGCCCTCGCGGATGTGCTCGGGCTCGACCAGGTACTCGGCGGTGTACTCGCCTTCCATGCCCGTCTCGCCCAGGCCCTCGATCACCTCGTCGGGGATCTTGATCTTGCGGTAGAACTCCATCCCTGTGCCGGCGGGGATCAGCCGGCCCATGATGACGTTCTCTTTCAGGCCCCGCAGGTGGTCGACCTTGCCGCTGATCGCGGCCTCGGTCAGTACCCGCGTCGTCTCCTGGAAGCTCGCGGCCGAGATGAACGAGTCCGTGCTGAGCGAGGCCTTGGTGATGCCGAGCAGCAGCGGGTGGCCGCTCGCCGGCTTCTTGCCCTCCCCCGTCAGGCGGTTGTTCTCGTTCATGAAGCGGAAGCGATCGACCACCTCGTCGATCAGGAAGGCGCTGTCGCCGACCTCCTCGACCTTCACCCAGCGCATCATCTGGCGCGAGATCACCTCGATGTGCTTGTCGTTGATGTTGACGCCCTGCAGCCGGTAGACCTCCTGGATCTCGTCCACCAGGTAGCGCTGCAGCTCCTTCTCGCCGCGCACGCGCAGGATGTCGTGCGGGTCGATCGGACCGTCCATCAGCGGCTCACCGGCCTTCACCCGCTCGCCCTCCTGGACGTTGATGTGCGAGCCGCGCGGCAGCTGGTACTCGCGCGTCTCGGCGTCGTCGCCGGTCACGAAGATCTTGCGGTACTGCTTCTGCACGTCGCCGTACTCGTCGGACTGCTCGTGGACGGTCTGGCCGTCGATCACGTCCTTGGCCCTGCTTGACGTCCTTGCCGTCGCGCACCTTGAGCCGGGCGCCGTAGAGGACCGCGTGGCGCTCCTTCTCGCGGCCCTTGCTGGTCGTGGATGATGAGAGCCGGGCGGTTCATCACCACCACGCGCGCGGGCGACACCACGAGCGTCGACCTAGCGCTCATCGAGACCGCAGACCAGTAAGAGCTGCGAGAGCGTCCGTATGTAGCTGTAAGCGAAGCGGGAGCCGGCGGGTGTGATCGTGATGGGACCGATCGAGTCGACACCCCCCGGGTCCGAGAGCACGACCTCGGCGACGACCGTTCCCTTCCCGCTCTCGATGTCGACCCGCCGGATGCGCGCCGGCTGGTGGGCTGCCGCATGGGCGACCATCGGGCGGAGAGCGTGTGCGACAGCCACGGCCGCACCCACGATCACACGAACCTCTACGTGGTGGGCGCTCCCACCCTGCCCACGGGAGGATGCACCAACGGGCCCCTGACCTTCGCCGCCTTGAGCCTGCGCTCCGCCGACCGTGTCGCGGCCGAGCTGGGGGGCCGGCCTAGTCCGCACCCCGCGTGCTTCAGCTTCTACCCCGGGAAGAACCTCGGGGCCTTCGGCACCGCGGAGATGGTGACGTCGGGGCTGCCTCTCTACCCGGAGCTACCGCTGGACACGGTGCGTGGAGACGCGGCCGAGGTCAGGACCGACATGACCGCCCCCGTAGCGCGCGCCTGGGAGATCAACCTCCTTCCCCGGCGCCGCCGGCTCCGTCACCGTCAGCCTCCGGTTCGCGGGCACGTCCTCGAGGCGCTGGACGACGCCGCTCGGCCAGCGCACCTCCAGGAGCCGGGCCCGCTCCGCCCGCCCCAGCCCGATGAGCAGCCGCTTGTCGCTCGCCGACTGGTAGCTCGAAGCCGTGCTCACGGTGTGGTGCTGCGTGAGGCCCCCGTCCGAGACCGTCTTCACCTGCGCGCCGATCCCGTCGCGGTTCGAGGTCGTCCCCACGAGCTCCAGGGCCAGCCAGCTCCCCAGGCTGCCGCGCTCGTTCCGCAGGACGTACGGCCGCTGCCCGCAGTTCGAGACCACGACATCCAGGTCGCCGTCGTTGTCGAGGTCGCCGAAGGCCGCGCCCCGCCCGGCCCAGCCCCGCCGGAAGGCGTTTCCCGCCACGGGTCCGACGTTCGTGAAGCGGCCCCTCTCGCCCTTCAGGAGCAGTGGGGGCTGCGCGTACTTCACGTGGTCGGAAGTCAGCTCGACGGTGTCGAGCACGTGCCCCTGGGCCACGAAGAGGTCCTTCCAGCCGTCGTTGTCGAAGTCGAAGAGCTTCGTCCCCCATCCGGAGTAGGCGAGGGTGGCGGCGGCGATGCCGGCGGGGCTGCTCGCGTACTCGAACGACCCGTCGCCGCGGTTGCGGTATAGCGAGTACGTCTCCCCGGAGAGGGTCGAGACGAAGAGGTCGGGCCGGCCGTCGTTGTCGTAGTCCGCGAAGTCCGCCCCCATGCCCGCGACCGCCATCCCCTCCTCGTTGTAGCCCACGCCCGCGGGGAGGCCGACCTCCTCGAAACCCCCCTTCCCGTCGTTCCGCAGGAGGAAACCCGGCACGGAGTCGTTCGCCACGAAGATGTCGATGCGTCCGTCGGCGTCGTAGTCCGCCAACGCGACCCCGAGCGCCTTCCCCACGTGGCGCGAGATCCCCGCCGCTTCCGACACGTCGGCGAACGTGCCGTCGCCTTTGTTGCGGAAGAGCAGGTTCGTGACGCCCTTGAAGTTGCGCGGGTGGCAGTACTCGCGGTAGCCAGGCCGCTTCTCCCCGCAGTAGGGATTGTCCGCGAACGAGAAGTCCACGTAGCGGGTTACGAAGAGATCGAGGCGCCCGTCCCCGTCGTAGTCGAGAAAGCCCGCGCTCGCGCTCCAGCCGCCCGCCGCCACCCCTGCCTTCGCGGTCACGTCGGCGAGGCGGCCGTGGCCGTCGTTGTGGTAGAGGACGTTCGCGCCGTAGTTCGTCACGTAGAGGTCGGCGAAGCCGTCGTTGTCGTAGTCCCCGACCGCGACGCCCATCCCGTAGCCGTGCGTGCCGCCTACGACCGCCTCAGCCGTGACGTCGGTGAAGGTGCCGTCGCGGCCGTTTCGGTAGAGCCGGTCGCTGAAGCGCGGCGCCGTCTTGCGGGGCTCGGCCCCCGGAGGCATCGGGTCCAGGAGCTCGGCCCCGTTCGTGAAGAAGACGTCGAGCCAGCCGTCGCCGTCGTAGTCGAGGAGGGCGACTCCCCCGCCCATCGTCTCGATGAGGTACTTGCTCGTGGTCGGGGAGCTCTCGTGCCGGAAGAGAATGCCGCTCGCCTCCGTGACGTCGATGAAGAGGGCGGCGGACTCCGCGGGGGGCGGCGCCCCTGCGCCCCGGCTTCCGGCCCCGGCGAGGGTGAAGGACGCGAGGGCCACCGTCCAGGCCCGCGGCCTCAAGGCGGGGGCTCCGGCAGGCGAAGCGCGAGCTGGGTCGCAAGGTTCGGGTCGAGATCGCGGAGGACGCGGTGCTCGTCCCGCGCCCCGCCGGCGTCGCCGAGGGCGAGCAAAGCAAGGGCCAGGTTGAAGCGGGCGGGCGCGTGGTCGGGCTGCAAGGCCACGGCTTTCCGAAACGCTTGCACCGCCTCGGCCGGCCGGCCGAGATCGACCTCGCTCAGGCCGAAGCCGAAGAGCGCCGCCACGTGATTGGGCTGGAGAAGAACGGCCCTGCGATAGGCCTCCGCGGCGGCGGCCGGGCGGCCCACTTTCGCGTACGCGCGCCCGAGGCTGTACTGGGCGCCGGCGTCGTCCTTCTTCAGGGTCGCCACCGTAGCGAGCGCGGGCAGGGCGTCAGCCCAGCGGTCCAGGTTGCCGTAGGTGGTGCCGAGGCCGAGGAGCGCGTCGGCGTCGTCGGGCCGAAGGCGGAGGGCCTGCGCGTAGGCCTCCGCCGCCTTCGTATAGCGCCCGAGGTTGTCGTTCGCGAGCCCCAGACCGATCCAGGCCGCCGCCCGGCGCGGCTCGAGCTCGAGGGTGCGCATGTACGCGGCCACGGCCTCGTTCCAGCGGCCGAGCCGCGCGTACGTCCAGCCGAGGCCGTAGCGCGCGTCCACGTGGCCCGGGCGGACGGCGAGGGCGCGCTCGTATGCCTCGAGCGCTTCGCCGTGCCGCCCGGCCTTGCCGAGAAGGGCGCCCAGGTTCGCGAGCGCGTCGGCATGGCCGGGCTCCGCGGCGAGCGCGCGCCGATAGGCGGTGATCCCGTCCTCGCTCCGTCCCAGCTTCGCGTACACGACGCCGAGGTTGTACTCGGCCGCGGCGTAGCCGGGCTTGAGCCGGGCCGCGGCCCGGAAGGCCTCCATGGCCTCGTCGAGCCGGCCCGCCTTCTCGCAGGCCACGCCGAGGCTGTAGCGGGCGAGGGCGAAATCGGGCTGCAAGCGGACGGCCTTCCGAAGCGCGGCCACGGCTTCGTCGGACCGGCCGAGGCCGCTCAGGGCCACGCCCAGGCCGAGGAAAGCGGAAGCCGCCTCGGGAGCGTCCCGCGTGGCGCCTCGAAACACTGCGAACGCGTCCTCGAAACGTCCCTGCCGGACGAGCGCCCAGCCCCGGCCGACCGCCTCCTCGGCGCTCGAGGACGCATCGATGGCGTCGCCGGGGAGGGCCGGCGAAGCCACCTGTCCGACCGCCAGTCGAGGCGAGGACGTCGTCGCGACCACGAGGACGAACACCCCGGCCACCGCCGCGCGTCCCACGCTACGGCTCCTTCCGAATGGGTTCCAGGCGGTCGCCTCGCCAAGCGTCGTCGGTCGTCTCCTCGCCGAGCCGCCGGAAGATCTCGGTCTCGCGCTCGGCCTCCCCCATCATCCCCCGACGGCGATAGGCGCGTGCGAGCTGGTAGTGCGCGGCCTTGCCTTCCGGCTGGAGGTCGACGCTCGTCTTCAGGTGCTCGATGGCCGCGTCGAGCTGCCCCCCGGAGGCGAGCATCTTGCCGAGCTGGTAGTGCGCCCCCGGGTGCTTCGGGTCCATCTCCAGCAGGCGTCGGTAGAGCGCCTCCGCCTTCATCCGCTCCTGGCGCAGGTAGTGAATGGTGGCCAGCGAGAAGAGCGCGTCGGCGCGTGCGGGGTCCTTGACGAGGGCGGTCTCGAAGGCGGCGATGGCGGCTTGCGTCTCCCCCATCCGCCGCCGACCCTCCCCCATGAGGAACCAGGCCGTCGCGTTCGCGGGCTGGAGCGCGATCGCCTCGCCGAGGCGCTCGGTGGCTTCCCGGTTCTTCCCCCGGCTGATGAGGGCCCAGGCCAGGTTCACGCGGGCCGGGACGTCCTTGGGATCGAGGCGGGCCGCCGCCGCGAGCTCGCGCGCGGCGTCCGCTTCGCGCGCGGCGTCGAGGTAGGCGAGACCAAGGTAGTAGCGGAAGGCGGCGTTGTCGGAGCCGAGGGCCGCGGCCCGCTCCAGCTCCGGGAGTGCGGCTTCCTTCTCCCCCGTGAGACTCAGCGTCACGCCCAGCAGGTAGTGGCCCTGGGGCGCGCCCGGCTCCCGGCGGATCGCC
>Ga0214473_10004079_pt1 | contig 17564 bp, 22 predicted proteins | sample RVTome_7_FD_203509 | JGI IMG/M metagenome (GOLD analysis project Ga0214473, IMG submission 203509) | Soil microbial communities from uranium-contaminated site in the Upper Colorado River Basin, Wyoming, United States - RVT98D197 | ecosystem: Environmental > Terrestrial > Soil > Contaminated >... | reverse complement strand
CCTCGTCAGCTCCTCGCGGCTCGGGTAGGCGCCCCGGAACGCGATCTCGCCACCGACGAGGATCAGCGGCAGGCATGCCCGGCTGCTCTCGGAGAGCGCGCGCTTCACCACGGGGTTGCCGACGAACGCCGCCGGCTGCTGGGCGAGGTTGAACCGGTCGACCGCCACGCCCTGGCCGCGCAGCCACTCGACGTCGGCCGCGAAGCGGGCGAGCGTGGGGTCGACGGCGGGGCCGCAGACGCCGGTCGAACAGCACATCGGGGGATCGAAGACCTCGATTCGGGACATGGACGCCTCCTGTTCGGTTGTCGCCTCGCTCACAACGACGCCACCAGGGCCTTCAACCGGCGCAGCGTCCGGGGCGCCACCCAGTAACAGACCCGAGGGCCGTCGACCTCGCCCCGGATGAGCCCGGCCTCCTTGAGCACCTTCAGGTGCTGAGAGACGGTGGACTGCGCCAGTGGGAGCTCGTCGACGATATCGCCGCACACGCACGATGTGCGACGCGCGAGCAGCCGCACGATACGAACGCGCGCGGGATGCGCCACGGCCTTTGCCAGCGCCGCAAGGTCCTCGTCCGCGCCATTGCCCTCAACCGGGCGGCGGTCGATCTTATCGTCGTCTTCCGGGAGACAGACCTCTTGCTTAGAGGGCTTCGCGCTCGATTTCATCGTAATTCGACGATACGACTCCGAGTGGCACCAAGTCAAGCGGTATCGCCGCGGTGGGGCGTTGGCGCCCCGCTTGGGGTAACCGCGCCTCAGGTGGGGATCCCTCGAGCCGCCGAAGGTTTCAATCTTGCGCGGATGCTTGCCTCTGACTGCCGCGGTACGTTGCTTGCACAATCCTCCTGATGGTCCGATCGAGCTAGCGCAACGGAGAAGAAAGGAGACGTGCCATGAAACGATTTGTCGCCGCGTCTCTGAGTCTCGCGCTCGTCGCGTTCACTGCGGCCGCAGCCCGCGCTGCCGAGCCGTGCCCGCCGGAGGTGGCGAAGGCCTCGGCAGCGCTCAAGAGCGTCCAGGCGGCCCTGAAGAAGGGTCCTCAGACTGCCAGGAGCCAGCAGGACATCCAGGCCCCACGCGTCCAGGCGGGTGCCAAGTCCCAAGACGTCCAAGCCCCGCGGAGTCAAGACGTCCAGGCTCCTCGTAGCCAGGATGTGCAGGCCCCACGCAGCCAGGACGTGCAGGCCCCGCGGTCTCAAGACATCCAGGCGCCCCGGGTGAACAATGCCGCCGCGCTGGTCCGCCAGGCCGAGGCAGCGTGCAAGAAGGGTGACATGGCAACCGCAGCCACGAAGGCGCGGGAAGCGCTGGCTCTCCTCGGCAACAAGTAGACGCGAAGGAGGTCCGGGACTCAGGTCCATGCAGACGGAAACGAGCCAGTGAGATTCAAGGTCAACGTGCGAGCGAAGCCGCTCATCGGGGGGATCGCGCTCCTGCTCATCGCGCTCGGGGCGGAGGGCGTTCAGGCCCAGATGGAGGCAGCGCCCTCTCAGCTACGGCTCGAGTGGAGCGTGGATCGGGACACGCGCGACCGCCCGTGGATCACCGGGTATGTGTACAACGATGAGCCCCGTTGGGCGAGCAATGTCCGGCTCCGGATCGAGGCCGTGGACGATGCCGGGCGGGTGACCGGCTCCATGACCGGTTACGTCTACGGCTTGGTGCCCCCGTGGGGGCGCGCGTACTTCGATCTGGCCGCGCCTCCCGGATCGTCCTACCGCGTCACCGTCGAGTCGTTCGAGTGGAGATCCTGGGGCGGCGGCTGAGGCGAGACCGGCCGGGCGAGTCGCGGCACGACCGACTGCCGGGCGCCTCGCGCGGGTGTTCCGTCGAGACGAACCGCTGGCGCCACGAGGGAGGAACCTCAACGTGACGATCGAGGTCCGCAGGACCCGAGTTGCCCGAGCGATCGTCTGGCCGGCCGGCCAGACGGGGGCGCTGCCCTGGGCGCTGCCGGTCGGCGCGCTCGTCGTGTGGTGGCTGCTCTACCGATCGCTCGCTCCTGCCGCGGCGGCGATCAGCTACCGGCTGCTCGGCCTCGGCCGGGGCACGCGCCTGGGCAGCGCGGTCGAGTTCTTCCTCTACGACACGCCCAAGGTGCTCCTGCTGCTGGTGCTGGTCGTCTTCGCCGTCGGTGTGCTGCGCTCCTTCTTCACCCCGGAGCGGAGCCGCCAGCTTCTGGCCGGCCGCCGCGAGGCGGTGGGCAATGTCCTGGCCGCCGGCCTCGGCGTGGCGACGCCCTTCTGCTCGTGCTCGGCGGTGCCCCTGTTCCTCGGCTTCGCCGAGGTCGGCGTGCCCCTCGGCGTGACCTTCTCGTTCCTGATCGCCGCGCCGATGGTGAACGAGGTGGCGCTCGTGCTGCTCTTCGGCCTGTTCGGCTGGAGGACGGCGGCGCTCTATCTGGTGGCGGGGCTCACCATCGCCATCGCGGCTGGCTGGGTGCTCGGCCGGCTGCGCCTGGAGCGCCATCTCGAGCCCTGGGTGCGCGAGATGGCCGGCACGCACCGCGCGCGGCACGCGAACAGCGCGCTGGCCTGGGCCGACCGGCTGCGGGCCGGCGTGGAGGCCGTCCGCCAGATCGTCGGGCGCGTCTGGCCGTACGTCGTGGCCGGGATCGCCGTCGGCGCCGCCATCCACGGTTATGTCCCCGAGGGCCTGCTGGCCGGGGTCATGGGCGATCAGTGGTGGGCGGTGCCACTGGCCGTGCTCATCGGCGTGCCGATGTACGCCAACGCCGCCGGCATCGTGCCGGTGGTCCAGGCCCTGCTCGCCAAGGGGGCGGCGCTGGGCACCGTGCTCGCCTTCATGATGGCGGTGATCGGGCTGTCGCTGCCCGAGACTATCATCCTCCGCAAGGTCCTGCGGCCGCCGCTGATCGCCGCGTTCGTGGGCATCGTGGCGGCCGGGATCCTCGTCGTGGGGTTTCTCTTCAACGCGGTTTTCTAGCCGAACAGGAGGCGGTGCCATGCAGATGCAGGTGCTGGGAACCGGGTGCGCCAAGTGCAAGCAGCTCGTGGCCAACGCGGAGCAGGCCGTGCGCGAGCTCGGGTTGGCTGTCACGGTGGAGAAGGTGGAGGACCCGCGCGCGATCATGCACCATCACGTCATGAGCACGCCGGCGCTGGTGGTGGACGGGGAGGTGAAGGTCGCGGGTCGTGTGCCCTCGGCGGCCGAGATCCGCATCTTGCTGGCGGGCTGAGGCGGCCGGGCAGTTCACCGACGCGGAGAGACTGCGATGACGCCTGGACCTCAGACCGCCGGCACCGCGCCCCAACCGCAGCCGGCCGCGTCGAGCCCGTTCGCGATGGCGCTCGCCCAGTACGACCGGGCGGTCAGGCACCTGTCGCTCAAGCGCGGCATCGATGAGTTTCTCAGGCACCGCGGCGCGAGCTGGCCGTGAACTTCCGCGCGGACCGAGCAAGGGAGGGTCCGCTACCACCCGGAGGCGACACTCGACGAGATGCGCGCACTCGCCATCTGGATGACCTGGAAGTGCGCGGTGATGAATCTCCCCTACGGAGATTCCAAGGGCGGCGGCGTCTGCGAGCCGAAGAAGCTCTCGCCCCAGGAGCTCGAGAGCCTCACCCGCCGCTACGCGACCGAGATCCCGATCGGCCGCGAGCCTCACGATCGCGTCGAACATCTCTCCGGGGCCGCACCTCTCCGGGGCCGCTGCTTGACCGCGCGCGACGCGGGGGCGCATGATGCTGCTGGCCCACGGTTGACGGCGGGGCCGATCGGCGTGTGCGCTCCACGTTCGGTGTTCGGCGGGCCCGCGGGCGGCTCACACGGGCAGGAGGAGGAGCATGACCGCGCTGATGCCGCCGTTCTGGTTGATTCGCCTCGCCGTGGCGGCGGTGTGGCTCTACGAGGGACTGTGGTGCAAGCTCCTCCACGGCGAGCCGCGCCAGGTTCAGGTTGTCGAGGCGGTGCCCTATTTCGGGCCGCGCGTCGGGGTGCTCTTTCTCAAGGCGCTCGGGGCGGGCGAGATCGGTCTGGCAGCGTGGGCGCTGAGCGGCGCCGCGCCGCTTCCATGTGCGGTTGCCCAGACGCTGCTCCTCGTAACGCTGAACGCCAACGGCCTGCTCTGGGCCCGTCACATCATCCACGATCCGGGCGGCATGGTGGTCAAGAACTTCGCCTTTCTCGTGCTGGTCTGGGTCTCGGCCAGCCTCCCCGGTCGGACGTGACCATGACGGTTGCCGAGACCGCCTGGGAGCGGGGCCGCTTCGACGCACGGTGCGGCCCGAGCAAGGTGCTCTTCGGCCGCATGTACGAGGACGCGTCGATCGAGCTCGGCGCGTTCCGACCTGGGGGGCGCGTCTTCTGCATCGCCTCGGCCGGCTGCACGGCGATGACGCTCGCGCCGCGCCACGAGGTCGTGGCTGTCGACATCAATCCGGCCCAGCTCGCCTACGCCGAGCGGCGCTTCGGGGGCGCCCGCAGCATCTGCGGCGCCGCCGAGCGCGTCATGGCCTTCGGGCGTGCCTTCGCGCCCCTGGCGGGTTGGTGGCCGTCGCGGGTGCGTGCGTTCCTTGATCTCGACCGGACGGCGGAGCAGGTCGTGTTCTGGCAGCGGCACCTCGACACCCGGCGGTTCCGGACCGCCCTCGGCGGGCTCGTCTCCGTGACTGCCCTGCGCGCGGTCTACGCTCCGCCGTTCCTCGACTTTCTACCGCGACGCCTGGGGATGGTCATGCGCGCGCGGATGGCGCGCTGCTTCGCCCGGCACCCGAACCGCACGAACCCGTACGCGCGCGCGCTGCTGCTGGGCGAGCTGTCCGACGACTCGCCGCCCCCGGAGGCGAGGGAGATCCGCCTCGTCCACGCCGACGCCGCCGGCTACCTTGAGCGTGCGCCCGCGGGCAGCTTCGACGGGTTCACGCTGTCCAACATCCTCGACGGGGCCGATGCGGCGTACGGTCGGCGGCTCCTCGCAGCAGTGAAGCGCGCTGCCGCGCCAGGCGCGGTCATGGTGCTCCGCAGCTTCGGCGAGGCGCGGGTCACGTTGCCCACCAATCACGCCATTGAGGACCGGGCGATGCTCTGGGGCATCGTCGACGTGAGACCGGCGGCCGCGCTGTGAGAAGCCCGAGGGCCGCATCTGGACTGCCTGCTGGCGACTGTGTCGCTTCGGGATGTTGCCGGTGCTCCGGGCGCCCCCGCAGGCTCGACGAACGAGCGTACGGGTGGCCGCCGCGACTCCCATTCGACGATTGACCAGGCGGCGACGGAGGACCCATCGGGCGATGAAACCAGCCGCGACCGAGATCATCGCAGAAAGCGCCGGGGCCTTCGCGGTGACGCCGCGGTCCACGTCGATCGTGACGCGGATGAAGTTCGCCGCGTCGCCCGAGCAGGCGTGGGACCGCCTGCTGTTCTACGAGCAGATCGCAGAGCGCCCTCCGCTGCATCTGCGCCTGCTCCTGCCGCTGCCGATCCGGACCGAGGGCCGCAAGTCGCGGGTGGGCGACGATACGCGGTGCGTGTACGCGGGCGGACACCTGCTGAAGCGCGTGACGCGGATCGACCGAGGCCGCCGCTACGAGTTCGAGGTGGTCGAGCAGCATCTCACGATCGGCGGTGGGATGAGGCTCGTGGGCGGTAGCTACACGCTGCGCGATCTCCCGGACGGCCACGCGGAGGTCGCGCTCGAGACCCGTTATCTGAGCCCCAAGCACCCTCGCTGGCTGTGGGAGCCTATCGAGGCCGCCGTCTGTCACGCGTTCCACCGCCACATCCTGGGCACGATGCGGCGCAACGCCGTGTCCTGCAATCGCCTCGTCGCTACACGGACCGGCGCCTGATCGCAGCGGGTCCGCATCATTCCCGCATCAAGCGCTTGCAATCTGCCCTTCCTGGGCAGATGACAAGGACGGCGCGTCTGGCCGTACGTCGTGGCCGGGATCGCCGTCGGCGCCACCATCCACGGTTATGTCCCCGACGGCCTGCTGGCCGCAACCTGATAATGTGAGGCAAGGACCGGGCGATGAAGGTACAGATACTGGGAATCGGCCGCGCCAAGTGCAAGCAGCTCACCGCGAACGCCGAGCAGGCCGTCCGCGAACTGGGCCTCGAGCGCAGGTCGAGGAGATCGAGGACCCGCGCGCGATCATGACGTTCCGAGTGATGAGCACCCCAGCCCTCGCCGTCGACGGGGAAGTGAAGGCGGCCGGACAGGTCCTCTCCCCGGCGGATATCACAAACCTGCTGCGGCGGTAGCCAGGAGGAACCGTATGCTCGGTCCAGGTCACGGCATGCCTATGAGCTTCTTCCCGTTCGGCCCGTTCATGTGGCTCGTCTTCGCGATCGTGATCGTTATCCCGTTCTGGGCCATCTTCTCGAAGGCCGGGTATTCGAGCTGGCTCAGCTTGCTGATGGCGATCCCCCTGGTCAATGTCATCACGCTGTACGTTCTCGCGTTCTCGAGGTGGCCGAGTCAACGCAAGACATAAGACCGGGCTCAGGCGCTGCCGTGGGCGTGCGGGTGTTCCAGGGTAGGTATCTGTGTCTCCTCCTTGCCGTCAGAGCGCTCGCCCCGCGGTCGCTGCCAGCACCGACTCGAGCTGCTGTCTCACCAGCACAGGCAGGCTCGGCAGCTCGATTCTCAGGAAGCCCCGGACGAGCGTCGCGACCGCCTCGTCACGTGTCAGCCCCCGCGTCATGAGATACTCGACCGTCTCCTCGGCGATGGGACCCACCGCGGCCTCGTGAGACAGCTCGCTCCTGGGCGCGCCGATGGCTTGCAGCTCCGGGATGGCATGGATACGCGCGGCCTCGGACAGGAGCACCCCGCGGCAATCGAGATGCCCGCGCCCGTCGCTTTCGCGGCTCACGAACTCGCCGCAGATACATGACGGCGCGGTAGCCCGATCATCACGGCGAACTCGCCGTTGCTGTCGATGAACTCTTGCGTGCCGTCGAGCGGATCGACGAAGAACACGCGAGGCGCCTGACGGAAGCGCTCGAACGATGCCGGCTCGCTCTCCTCGGCCACCACCGGGATTCCCGGGAAGGCGTCGTTCAGGCGTTTGACGAGCAGCAGGTTGGCACGTCGGTCCGCCTCGGTCACCGGATCGCGCGGCCCCTTGTCCTCCACAGACAGCGCCTGTCCGTACATCTCGAGCAGGGCCTGACCGGCCGTGCCGGCGACGGCAACCAAGGTCTCCAGCGACGCGGCATCCATCTCAGACTCCTCTCCGTTCAGCCATGATTTCCCCGTTACAGCCGGCAGGCGCCCGGGTCGCACTTGACGAAGAACTCGCGGCTTGTCATGTCCTCGCCGAGCCCGAGGGTCAGGACCTGATGCTCCTTGGACCCGGATCGATAGACGGTGATTCCCTTGAGGCCGAGCCGCCAAGCGTTCAGGTAGGCCTGTGCGACCTCTTCCCGCGACGACTCCACGGGGAGGTTGATGGTCGTGGAAACCGCGTTGTCCACGTGCCGCTGGAATGCCTCCTGGATCTTCAACCGCTGATCGGGCGACACCTCGTTCGCAGTCACGAACAGCCGTCTTGCCTCCTCGGGAAACCCGGCGAGGCCCCGGAGGCTACCGGCAGCCACGATCTCGCCGAGCAACCGATCGGCGTCCAGGCCGTGTTGCTCGATGTAGCGGAGGAAGATCGCGTTGACCTCGGCGAGCGGCGGACCGCCGAGGGAGTGATGCCGGCGGTAGGCCAGCGCGAAGAGCGGCTCGATGCTGGGGCTGGTCCCCGCGATGATGCTGATCGTCCCCGTCGGCGCGATCGAGAGCCGGGTGGCATTGCGGATCCGTTCGCCGGCCGCCGCGTAGACGCTCCGGCCCCAGTTCGGGAACACCCCGCGCTGCTCGGCCAGCTGGCGGGAGGTCGCGCGCGCTTCCCCGGCGATGAACGCCATGAGTCGATCCGCCCACGCGGCGGCCTCCTCCGAGGCGTACGAGACGCCCAGCCGGATCAGACATTCGGCGAACCCCATCACGCCGAGCCCGACCTTGCGGTTGCCGCGGGTCATCTCCGCGATCTCCGCGAGCGGGTCCCGGTTCACCTCGATGACGTCGTCGAGGAAGCGTGCGCCCACGCGGACGGCATGGCGGAGCCGCTCCCAGTCCAGTTCGGGACGGTCGCCGACCGCACGAACCATGTTGGCGAGGTTGATCGAGCCGAGGACGCAGCTCTCGTAGGGCAGGAGCGGGACCTCGCCGCACGGGTTCGTCGCCTCGATCACCCCGAGCGCGGGCGTGGGATTGGCTCGGTTGATCGCGTCGAGGAAGAGGAGGCCGGGGTCGCCGGTCTGCCACGCCGCGCCCACGATGTGGTCGAACATCTCGGGCGCGCTCATGCGCCTGACGACCCGCCCCGAGCCCGGATGCACCAGGTCGTACGACTGCCCGCGCTCGACGGCCTCCATGAAGGCGTCCGTGATGCCGACCGACAGGTTGAAGTTCTGAAAGCTCGATCCGTCGGCCTTCGCCTGGACGAACTCGAGGATGTCGGGATGGTCCACGCGCACCACCGCCATGCTCGCGCCGCGCCGCCGGCCGCCCTGCTTGATGCTCTCGGTGGCGCAGTCAAACACGCGCATGAAGGAGACGGGGCCGGAGGCCTCGCCTCCGGTCGACCGCACGACGTCGCCTCGGGGTCTGAGGCGTGAGAAGGAGAACCCGCTTCCCCCTCCGGTCCGCTGGACCAGGGCCATCGCCCGCAGGGCGCCGAAGATCGACTCCATGCTGTCCTCGACGGGCAGCACGAAGCAGGCGCTCAGCTGCCCGAGCGGCGTGCCGGCGTTCATCAGAGCGGGAGAGTTCGGCAGAAAATCCAGCGAAGTCAGGAGGCGCGCGAATACGTCCTGCCAGGCATCCGCTTCGCGCGCCGTCCCCATGAGCAGCTCGGCGTGGGCGACGGCTCGGGCGACCCTGAGGAACAGCTCCTCGGGCGTCTCGACGACGCGTGCGGCCGCATCGCGGCGGAGGTAGCGGGCCTGGAGAACCCTGAGCGCGTTCGCCGAGAGCTCAGCCATCCCCGGACCCCGTCGTCCGGTCGCGCGTCATGGCCTCTGGGCGCGCAGCACGGCCGACACCTGGCCGGTGTTGAAGAGCATCAACTCGACGTAGCTCTCTCGCCCGGGGCCGCCGCCGAGGGGGTCCAGGATCGAGAGCGTTACCCCCAGGTCGGCGGCGATGGGGCGGAGCGTCTCCACCGAGAGCTGCGGCTCGGAGAACAGCACGCGCACCCCGGTCGCGCGTACCTTGCGCTGGAAGTCCTGAACGAACCGCGGCCCCGGCTCCTTGCCAGGAAAGGGCTCGAAGACCGCGGCGACCTCGAGGCCGTAGGCCGTGGCGAAGTAGCCGAACGCGTCGTGGAACGTCGCGATCCTGCGAGTCGGCAGATCGGCCAACAGGCGGCGGATCTCCGCCTCGGCGGCGTCCAGCCTCGCGAGGTACGCGTCGAGCGCCAGGCGCGCCTCGCCGCTGCGCTCAGGAGCGAGCCCTTCGATCTCGGCCGCCACCGTGCGCGCGATCGCCTTGCCGTTCGCGATCGACAGCCAGTAGTGCCGCGCGGGCGGCGGGCCGATCGGGCCAAGCGCGCGCTGCTCGAGGGGTTGCTCGCGGAGTTCCCCGGAGCGGAGACACTGCTCGAGGTGGGCTGCGGAACGGGACACTTGGCGGGCGAGCTCGAGCGCATCGGGCTCACCGTCGTCGGCCGCGATCGCTCGGGCAGGGCCTCCGGCGAGTCGGACGTCGTAGCGGTGCGGCAGGGGTTTCATGGTGCTCTCCCTCGGGGTCGCTGCCCGGGTCGGCACGGAGGTTCGACACCTTCACCGTGGCGTCGGTGTTCCTTGCTCATGGCAGGCGCCCTTGTTAGATACCGCGCAAGGGTCGGGCCCAAGCGGGACATCATTAGCCGCCGGGCACTTCCGAAGCATCGCCGCGCGGCGTGGGGCAGTTCTCTCACCCCATGTGGGGTGCCTGCGGGACAGCGGAGCCGCGCAACGGTACCTTGTGCAACTGCCCGTCGGTTGACCGGCTCCCACCGGTGGCGAAGCGGCGCGGCCGGAGCAAGGGCGGGCGGCGGCTCAGGTCGGCTGGCGTTTCTCGGGGTCTTCAATCCCAGCTCGACATCACTCGGATGAGCGATGCGCGCGAGCCAGGATTCATGCCCGATCACTTCGCCAGGTGCGCTGGGGCGTTCCCTCGTAACCGGCTGGGCCGCGGACTCCTGGGTCCCGCGGTGCGTATCGCGGTGCAGCGGAACCAGGAGGGATCGCGACACGGTGGCGCAGGCGCTGGGACCACCGGCAGCTACCGGTTCGGCGAATCAGCCTCCACGACGTCGGGGCGGCCCTCGCGAGGCGGGGCGCACAGCCGCCGGATCGCCGGAAGCACCAGGTGATGGCGAAACCGGGACGGCATGTGGGAGCCGACCGAGGCCAACGCCACCACCAGGAGCAGCAACGGCACGCGGTGCTCCCAGAACACCGGTACCATCAGCAGCACCACGAGCTTGAGCAGGACAGCTACGCCCTTGCCCATGAAGAGCCAGGCGCAGGTCGACGCCAACTCGAGCGCCATGAGGCCGAGGCCACTGGCGATGGTCGCGATCAGGAACGGCATCAGCCGCGCGGGATCCACAGCGAAGAGGTGCCCGCCGAGGAGGGCGCCGAAGGTCATCAGGTGCGCCGTGCGGAGGGCGACGCCGAGAGCCCGGTGACGGGGGATCTGCCGCGGCGGGTCGGGGAAGAGCAGCCGCCTCACTCGCATTCCAAGATCTCTCGCGGGGCGGCGGCCGGACCCGCCGCGGCCTCCGCCTCCTGCCTGACGAGCGCCTCCGTGAGGTCCGCGATTCCGCGGTAGAACGGTCCGGGCGCATTCGCCCGGATCCGGCGGCAGAGTGAGGGAACCCACTGGAGCAGGTGCTTTATCAGGAGGCGCCACTGGAGCTGCTGAGCACGTGCGGCGGCGGGGCGGTCGCCGCGCTCCCAGGCCCGGGCCTCGGCCTCGCAGAGGACGTGCATGCACCCGAGCTCGAGGCCCACGTGATCGGGCAGCTCGAAGAGATCCGGCGCAACCTCCGCACCGGCTTCGCGGTAGAGCACCGTGACGGCCGCCGTCGAGGGTCCCATGAGGAGCCCGCGCACGACCTCGTCCTCCACCACGCGCTCGTCCCGGTACACTGCCTCGTAGGGAGTCACGTAGCGGCCCAGGGGCACGACGAAGAGGCTCTGGTACTCCTGGTCCAGCGCCTCGTAGTCGCCGTCAAAACCCTGACGGAAGCGATCGAGCTCCGCGACGGCATCATCGCCGAAGCGTGCGCCCAGGGTGGCCAGTGTCGCGCCGTCCAGGAACGGCGCGACGAACGTGTCGCCGGGCGGCCGCAGGAAGGCCGCGGCCAGGCAGCAGTAGAGCTGCCCACGGGCCCTTGCCCATGCGTCGGCGGCGATCATTTCTTCACGAACCGCACCGACGGCCGCGTGAGCGCGGGGCTCGCGAACGCGTCGGGCGCGTTCTCGCCCGACCGCGCCGCGTCGAAGTCGGCGACGAAGGTCAGCGCCTTGCCGATGCACGTGGTCGCGCAGGCCGGCTCGAGCCCCTTGTCGATGCGATGCACGCACATCGTGCACTTCTCGACCTTCTGCGTCGCCGCGTTCCACTGCGGCGCCCCGTACGGACAGGCCCAGACGCAGTACTTGCAGCCGATGCACTTGTCCTGGTCGATGAGCACGATCCCGTCGGACGCCCGCTTGGAGATCGCGTCCACCGGGCAGGCGTTCATGCAGGCCGGCGTCTGGCAGTGGTTGCACGCCGAGGTCACGAAGGTGCGCCAGACGTTGGGGTAGGTCCCGCCCTCGCGCACCACCACCCACCGGTAGCTCAGGTGGAGCGGGCGCTGCGGGTTGCCGCCCGCGAAGAGAAGCGGGGAGTTCAGCGGGGCGGTGTTCTGCTCCGACTTGCACGCCACCGTGCAGCTATGGCAGCCGATGCAACGACCCAGGTCGATCAGCCATCCGCGCTGAGCCATGGCCCTCGCCTCCCCTCTACGCCTTCACGAGCCGGACGCGGCTGTCATGGAACGACACGCTGCCGCCGACCTTATCCTGGATCGAGGTGTTGAGGACCCGCCCCTTGAACTGATCGAGGCGCATGATCGGGTTGACCGTGAGCCCGGTCCCCCGGCTGGGGTCAGCCGGCTGGGGGACGCCGTCCACGACGTACGGCTTGGAGGCCAGCTCCCAGTGCCCGAAGTGATGCGACACGGCGATCACGCCCGGCCGCAGCCCCTCGCTGAGCTTGGCCTTGCCCGCCACCCCTTCGGGGCTCGTGCGGGAGACGAGGCGGACCAGGTCGTTGTCCCGGATGCCGAGACGCCGGCCGTCGGAGGCGTTGATCTCCACGTGGTTCTCCGGCTGGATGAGCATGAGCCAGGGGACGGTGGCCGTCCGTGCCTGCGCTTGCCAGGCCATCTTGTACGTGATGAGATGGAACGGATAGTCTGTGTCGTCGACGGTGGCGATGGGCGTATCGTCGGCGAACTTGGGCGCCTCGTAGTGCGGTAGCCCGTCGAAGTACTGCCCGGTCATCGAGTCCTTCGTCATCGCGAGCTGCTCGATGTAGATGTGGATCAGGCTGCCGTACTTGTACTTGAGGAACTTCCCATCGTACTCGGCGCCCGAATCCTCGAAGACGCCGCCCTTTTCCACGATCTCGGCGATGGGCTTGCCGGTGTTCTTGGCGAGGTTCTGGAGCCCTTTCTTGTAGAAGTCCCAGTAGGTGTTGAGCGGACTGCCATCCTCGAACGCCTTGTCCCCCACGCCGGGCAGGCCCAGGGCCTTGGCCAGACCGATGTGGATGTCGCCCACGGTCCTGGTGTTGGGGAGCACCGGCGTGTAGACGTTCGGCGCATCCGGATTGAACGGCGCCGTGCCGATCTCCTTGCCGTCGAGCTTGCCCGCCACGGGTTGCTGGAACGGGGTGGCCCGCGTCAGGATGGTCGGCGTCATGCCGGGGAAGGCCCACTTCTCGAGATACGTCGTGTCCGGGAGGATGTAGTCGGCGAACGCCGCCACCTCGCCCATGTTGAGGCTGATGGCCACGAACAGGGGCAGCTTGCTCTCGTCCTTGACGTACTCCTCGAAGGTCTTCCGCAGCGCCGGCGTGCTGTAGGGCCACGCGTTCCAGTAGGTGAAGAGCGCCTTGAGCGGGTAGGGGTAGCCTTCCGCGGCGCTGGGGATGACCTCCTGATAGTTCCCGTGCGTGGCATAGGGGAACCACGGCCGCTTGGCTGGATAGCCGCCGTCGCGCTTGAAGAGACTGGGCCCGTCCTTCTCGTACTGCTTCACGGTTCGGTTGAGCTTGATGCCCTTGGGCGACACGCCCCCCGGCACCGTCGCCAGCGGAGTCACGCCCGAGCCCTCGGACCATCCGCCGCCGCCGCCCGAATTGCCGCCCCGCCAGTCGTAGTTGCCGGCCAGCGTGTTCAGGAGATTGACGGAGAGCTGGTTGTAGACGCCGTTCGTGTGCTGGACGAGGCCCCGGTACGCGTTGGTGACAGCCTGCTTGCCCGCCCCCGCGAACTCGGCGGCGAGCGTCGTGAGCGCGGCCACGGTCACGCCGCTGTCCTCCGCGTACTCGGCCAGGGCCTTCGACAGCAGGCGCTCCTTCATGAGCTGGAAGACGGTCTTGCACCGCCGGCCGGCCGCGGTGACCTCACCGGGCTCGAGCTCGCCAACCATGGCCGCCTCGCCGATCTCCGCGGCGCGACCGCCGGACCAAGCGACATAGTTGTCCTTGCTGCCGCCGATGGCGTCGGCCCGGAGGTAGCGGCGGGCCTCGGCGTGGGACGAGTCCACCACGATGAGGCGCGTGGCATCGGTCCAGGTCGGCTCCCCCGACGCCTTGGCCGCGGCCTGGTTCGTGTTGGCCAGGTACTTCGCGTCGTACTTCCCGTTCTCCATCATCCAGCGCGCCATCCCGAGGGCCAGCGCAGCGTCACCGCCCGGCTTGATGGGGACCCAGCGGTGGGCGAGCGCCGCCGTGTTCGAGAAGCGCGGGTCGACGACCACGTACTGCCCGCCGCCCGCGCGGAAGTCCATGAGCTTGCGCCCGAGGGCGACCAACGGGAAGTTCGCCTCGAGAAAGCTCGAGCCGAACAGCATGATGTACCTGGCCTCGCGGATATCGGGCTTGAAGTGGTTCTTCCTCCCGCGATTCGCCTTCTCGTCCCAGGTCATCAGCTCGTTGCCCACGTGGTGCGACGTCTCGCAGATGCTCGTGTGGTCCTCGCGCCGGTTGATCGTGCCGAACCCGCTGCCCCAGATCCGGTCCGTGAAGCCGCCCTCGATGGTGCGGCCGGGCGCGTACAGCACCTGGTTGGCGATGGGCCCGAGCTCCGGCGCCGCCGGGTCGATGAGGGTGGTGAGATCGCGCAGCGGTTTGAGCCTGGCCGCGATCTCCTCGAACGCCTGCTCCCAGGTGATCGCCCTCCACTGGCCGGCGCCGCGCGGGCCGACCCGCTTGAGGGGCTGCTTGATCCGGTACGGGTCGTAGAGCACCTGCATGCCGGCCTGTCCCTTGGCGCAGAGTCGTCCGGGCTTGCGCTTGGCCGTGTCGACGGGCGTCGCGTACGCGGGCCGTTCGTCGGGCCCCAGGTTGTTCGGGTGGTACGGGTTGCCGTCGATCTTGAGCACGATCCCGTCCTTCACCCGCGCCATGATGCCGCAACGGCTATGACAGTTCTGGCAGACGCTCATGATCACCCGAACGCCCGCGTCGAGCTCGGTCGGATCGGGAGGCGTCTGACCCGTGGTGACCGCCTGCGCCGGGCGGGCCACGAAGAAGGTGCCGGCGCCGGCGGCGGCGCCCAGCACCGCCGTCATCTGGAGGAAGCGCCGTCTGTCCATCTCCAGCAGGGTGCTCGCGCCTGCGTCCGCGTGCTGAGCCATGCCCGTTGCCCTCCTATCGATCCGGCCGCTTCCGAGACGGTCGGCCATCATTCCGCGTAGAATTTCTTCGTGGCGGCGCCGTTCTTGCCGTGGCACGCCGCGCAGGAACTGGGATCGGAGTTCTTCCGGATCTGCACACCGGAGTGCTGCACGAGGTCGACCTTCGTGTGGCAGGAGCGGCAGTTGTCGTTGGTCACGCCGGCTTTCTCGTCGTAGTCAGGCATGAAGGGAATCATGGCGGCGTGCGCGTCCTTGACCCCGGGCTTGAGCGTGGTCCGTTTCATGATGTCGGCATGGCACCCGAGACAGGTGCCCCGGAACTGGGGCGCGTCAGGGTTATGCAGGGCGGCCAGGTCCACGGCGTCAACCTGTGGCGGCAGGGCGTCGCTCACCCCAGGGGCGCGCGCGCATCCCACCGCGATGAGCGTCAGCGCGACCACAAGGGTGACCGCTGCCAGACTGGCCGCCCAAGCCCACGGAGGCTGGCGCCACGGCCTCTCAAGTCCCCGCGCCGTGTGCGGCTGCGCCAGGGTCACGTCCGGACGCGCTGCTCCGCTCGATGTCGACTTGGGCGTGCTCATCCGTCCTCCTCCGATTCGCTGCTCGATCGTCAATTCCAACCTCGGAGAAAACTGCGGTGCAGGAACAGTGCCACGCGGCGCGTCACGAGAGAATGGGTCAAACAAGGGGGCCGTCTTAGAGCCGCTGAGCCATGGGGCGCAGTCGGCCGGGGCTACGCTGTCCCGACTGGGGCAAGCGCGCCACAGGCCGCTCGCCATGCTCGCCCACGGGGAGCCGTGAGCCCTCCGCCCGCGCCTGTGACTTAAGTCATCGCCTGCCTGCCTCGGCTTCGGCCATGATCGTTGGTGAAGAGACGGGATCCTCACGGATGCGCGCCGAACGTAGCCAGGCGGCGTTCCGGCCTGCCATCGGCACGGCCGTCGGATGCTCGCGCTCTCACCAAGGAAGTGGCAATGAAAGAGACCATCCCCACGGAGCAGGCTCAAGGCAGAAACCAGCAGGCGGACGCGGGTGCGGGGCGGCGCCTCGCGGCACGGGGCGCGATTGTCCTGTCCTTCGTCGTCGCCCTCGAGATCGTGATCATGGCCGAGGTGGAGCGGGCCCGCGGCGACGTGCGACTGGTGCACCTCATGTTCCACCTGAAGACGCGCGATCTTCTCACCGACGAGCAGCGCCGCCTCTACCACGAGGCGCGCTGGAGCGGCCACCGGCCGATGGGTCCTCATGGAGGGGGCTCGCCCGGTGCCGGCTCACCGATGAAGTAAGCTCAGCAACGAGGAGACGAAGTCATGAAGAAGGTCTTGGCGGTAGTCGTGGCCATCGCGGCCGTGGTTGTCGTGGCCCACGCGGCCCTGGCGTTCATGATGCCGCGGCATTGGGCGGGCATGGGACACCCCATGGGACACCCCATGGGACACCCGATGATGCGGCAGATGGGGCCCCACATGATGGCCCAGGGAGCCGGGCCGATGGGCCCGGGCATGCACGGGGGCGCGATGCTCGCGACGCAGGTGAGCGAGGACGAGGCGAAGGCGATCGCCCGGAAGTACGTTGACGAGCAGCTCAAGGGCTACACGATCGAGACAGTGACCCCGAGCACCGGACTGCCGCGGACGATGTACACCGTCGAGCTCAAGGGCCCGAAGGGCGAAGGCAAGACGCTCCACATCGGCCCGTTCGGCCATGTGATGCCGTTCCCTCTGCCGCAGCGCCAGGGGTAGCTTCCTCACCCGCGGGGCTCTCGAGGCGGGGGGTCCTCAATGGCCCACCCTCACTGGGGCGCCATCGCCTCAGTGAGGGGATGGCCGCCGCATCTGACATGAGCGGAGTTCGGAGCACGAGGATGTGACACCGTAAAATCGTGATCGAAAGCGTCACGGACGGATTGGCTCCGGCCTTGCAACTCGTAGATCTGAACAGCTGCCGACTGCCCTCATCGGCGATCGAGTCCGGCCGGCCCTGCAGGCGGTAGCGATCGGCTGGCTCCGCACGTTGACGGACACCGGCCAGATCGTGGGTCCGCTGGCGATGGGCGCGCTCGCGGACGCGGTGGATCTCTCCAGCCCGTCTTACCTCGGCGCGGCACTGCTGATCGCGACGGCGTGGCGCTGCTGGTGCCATGTGAGAGCGATGTCGGCCGCCGTCGTCACCGAAGGCGGCTCATGATGGAAGGGGCCGAGTGGGTCACTCCGCCAGGTTGAGCCGCTCCGGGATCTCGCGGTACCGCCGGGCGGTCGTCTCCGTTCGGATGGCCATCGCGATCTCCGTCCGCGGTGGCGCTCCCGGGTCTCGGCTCGCCGCCGGCCGCTCGCCAGCTACGCGACTGCCGCCGCCGGCACGTTCAGGTCGACCTGGGGCGGGAGCTCGAGCGGGAGCTCGCTCCGGTCCGGGAACCGGAGACCGCAGCGCGCCATGACGGGCCGGACACTCTCGATGTACGCCGCCGCCACGTCCCCGCTGTCCCGCGTCTTCAGCCCCACGCGCAGGCAGTACTCGTTGCCGGGCGTGCCGGCGCGGCCGAAGATGCGCATGGAGGCGACGAACCACTTCTTGAAGCGCCGCTGGATCTCGGCGCGGGTGGTCGGGTCCTGGCACATCTGCTCGAGGCACGCCTCGCCGAAG
>Ga0214473_10004078_pt1 | contig 17565 bp, 17 predicted proteins | sample RVTome_7_FD_203509 | JGI IMG/M metagenome (GOLD analysis project Ga0214473, IMG submission 203509) | Soil microbial communities from uranium-contaminated site in the Upper Colorado River Basin, Wyoming, United States - RVT98D197 | ecosystem: Environmental > Terrestrial > Soil > Contaminated >... | reverse complement strand
GGGCCGGTCCACGGGGTAGGGAATGCCGTCCTTACCGCCGTGGGCGAAGCTGTAGGTGGCGGGGTCGCGATGGCTGGCGGGCACGCCATAGACGAGGTCGGCGATAAGCGCGAGGGCGCGAATGGTCTTGGGTCCGATGCCGGGGCGGGCGAGGAGGCCTTCGAAATCCGCGGGCGGCTGCTCATAAGTGCCAAGCAGGATGCGCTCCAGGGACTCGGGGCGGATATCCGCCGCGAGAATGTCGTGTCGCCCGGGCAGTTCCAACTCCTGCGCGCGACGCAGTTCCTGCGCCAGCTTCTGCGGCGGCTCGGCCGAGAGTAGGGCGGTGGTGCGGCGCGCGGCGTCACTCTCGCGGGCGACCAGGTTGAGTACAAGCTGACTCTTCCTCTCCGTGACGACGGCGAAGTGGGGTTCGCACACGAAATTCTCCACCCCTGTGGAGAGCCAATGGTAGCGCCGGGCCCAGCCGTTGGCGTCGTTCATCCCCTGCTGCACTACCGCCCATTCGCCGGTAGGGGTGAAGAGGAAGGCGTGGTGGTAGAGCTGGTAGCCATCCTGGACCGCGGTGTTATCCACTTTCGCGGAGATCCTGCTGGCATAGACCAACTCCTCCGCGGGACGGGCGAGGGAGTGGCGCTCCGCGTGCGCCACAATCTCCGCCGGCGTCTTGCGGGAGGCCGCGCCCTTTCCACCCGCGACGAAAAGGCCCAGGTCGGCCTCGCGGCCCTTCACCGCCTCCTTGAGCGCGCCGGTGGTGGTGGTCGTTACCCCGGAACTGTGCCAGTCGAAGCCGAGCACGCACCCCAAGGCCTGGAACCAGTACGGATCGGAAACGCGGTGGAGCACCTCGAGCGGGCCGAACTCCTCCACCATGACGCGTAAGATCTCCCGGGAGAGCAGGACCATTCGCGCGAACAGCCAGCGCGGCGCGCGGCCGCCATGGAGGGGAAGATGGGCGGTGCCGGTTCTCATGCTAGACGCCTTTCCGGCGGATTGCCGGTTCGCCCCGCGGGAAGGCAGGATCACAGATGAGATCGGGTGAGATGGATTACCTCTGACGATACACGATGCGCCCGCGGGCTGGATCGTAAGGGCTCAACTCCAGCTTGACCACGTCGCCGGGAAGAATGCGAATGCGGAACTTCCGCATCTTCCCACAGGCCTGCGCCAACACCAAGTTCCCGGTGGTGAGCTCCACCCGGTACATGGTATTGGGCAGAACTTCCTTCACCACGCCTTCGGCCTCAATAAACTTGCTTGGGTCCTTTGCCACGCGCTCTCCTTGAACCAGATAAGTACGACTTCTCGCCCTCCCTAGCATACCACGCGCACGGGGCATCCGCAAACCCCCGGAGGGTGCGACGGTGGCAGCGCGCTACTTTGCGGCGATCTTCTCTCCGTTCAACTCGGTGAGCCGCGAATGAGACTGGATGGTCGCGGTCAGCTTGGCCTCGTTCTGGCCCTCCACCACGTCCTCGAGGAGCAGGGAGATCACGAGGGAGTCTTTGCCGTCCATTTTCATCACCAACCCGGCCTCCGGGTCGAACAGCCACTCCTTGGTCCCTGTCTGCGTGAGCTTCGCGTGCGCGTTCCACCTGCCGCAGGAGGCGCTCTGAGACTCCTCCCGGGAGGAGCGAAGCTTGGTGGTGATCCTCCAGCAGGAGCGGCCTGCATAGGCGACCCGGCCCAGCACCTTGGAGTCATACGCAGCCGAGACCACGGCGCCAGGCTCAGAGAGCGAGGGCAGCGCGACTGTGCCGTGCCACTTGTCACCGGCCTGGAGGGGCTTGGTGGGGAGCACGCCCACGGCGCTGACGAGGAACGCGTCGTCCGGGGTGACAATGATCCCCAACTCCGGCACCAGGGGCGGCTCCGCGGAGAGCAGTTCGGCCGTCTGCACCAGGCCGCGGGAGGTGACATCATAGGCCATCGAGGCCCCCTCCATGCGCGCGGTGCGCGGTTTGCCTTGGGACTTGATGGTTACGGAACAGGGCGCGAGCTCGGCCTGGACTCGCATCACTCCATCGGACGTCGCGCCCACGAACTCGACCGCGCAGCTGGTGTCGAAGCTGAAACTCGCGCGGCCGGTCTTGGCCTCGTTCACCAGGCCCGTCGCGGTGATGGTGGCAGAGAGCGCGTACCTCGCGCGATCCCCCTCTCCTTGATGGTACCGCGGCGCGTTCCCAGTTGTGGGCGGGGCGGCGGAGGAGCCTGCGATCGTCAGGCCCAACACCACCAGCGCGAGTAGCAGACCGCGATCCCGGCGAAGCATGGTGTTCACCTCGGCTTCGGTTCTCAGCCAAGCCGGCCCGAGGTGAGAGCAGGAAGCACAGAGGGGTCAGGGCGACTTGGCCTACCCTCCGAATTCGACCGACACAGCCCTCATCCCTGCACCAGCAACACGCGGTCCAGGGCCCCGATGGGCCCCGGACCGTTCCTCCCAGTCTACTCAGGCTGCTCAGTCGCGCGGTGGGGGCGGTGCGCCACCGCCGCCTTCACCGCCCCGGCCGCCTCCGCCGCCACCACCGCCGCGTCGCCGCAGCCCTCCGCCGAGGCCGTTGTCGAGAACGCCCCCGGCCAGGCATCGCGCGCGGCTGCGAGCGGAGAGCTTCTTGCCGAGAGCAGTGTCCTCGTTCTGCACCGCGGTGCGATAGCGGCTCATCGCCTTTGCGTAGGCTTCCACCGTGGCCGTGAGTTGCTGCTCTGTGGCCTGGGAGTCTTCAGCAACCTCCCTCAGCTTGCCGAGCTCCTCCTGAAGGGACTGACGAGCCTTGAACTTGACCTCCATGGCTTTCTCGGCCGCGGCCAGCTCCTCCTTGCTCATCCCGAGGCCCTCCAGGGCCATTTTCATCCGCTCAAGCTCCATGGCCCCGGAACCGGCTCCCGGGCCCCCGCCACGGCCGCCTCCGCCTCCCCCGCCGCCCTGGGCATAGAGGACGGTACCCGCTACCGCCGCGATCAGCACCACGACCAACACGACCCAACCGAGCTGTTTCATGTTCCTAGCCTCCTTAGCTATTGACGAGTCAGCCGGGAGTCTGATTCCGTAACGCCCTCCACCTTCCTCCAGCCCCGGCCTGGTGGGATAGCCTCAAGATCCGCCAATCGTGTTGCTGTTAAGTGCTGCAGGCCACTGTGGGATTGGAGAGGAATCGGTTTTGCACACTTTGCGATATGCTACCCGAGGCCCAAAGTCATTTCGGTGTCTCGATCAAGGTCTGCGACAGACTCAGTTGGGGCCGACGTTCGCTGTCAAAGTGCCTATTGGGGGGTCGAAAGGGGGCTCGGATCGCCGTTACTGGGTCCCTGGAGGATGCCCAGCGAGACGCCCAACAGACACTGACATGACCCTGGCGCGAGCCGCGTAACTCCTAACTCATGGCGGGATCGACGGCGGGGGTCTAACCTGCAGGCCTCGGGAGCCCGCAGAGGGGCTCCCCTCCGAGCTATCCCGCGGCGCGTTAGGAGTTACCAAGTCTCGCACCTCTTGACGCGGGGGGCGAGTTTCGCTATCCTAGAGACTGCACGGCGCAAGCCCGAGGGGCTTTCGCCGTTTGCGGCGCGAATCGAACATTGCGTGCTCACCGCACCGATCCCGAAGTGCCGCGCGAGCAGTCAGGGTCGGTGCGGCCATGACTGTGGGCGGTCACGGCCCGGCGTCAACAGGCCAGGGCCGAAAGTACAGGAAACTCACTCAGGAGGTGATGGTATGCTTCGACCGCTTGGTGATCGCATCGTCGTAAAGCCAGGGAAAGAGGAAGAGGTCACGAAAGGTGGGATCGTCCTTCCCGACACCGCGAAAAAGCGGCCGCGGGAGGGCGAAGTGATGGCGGTAGGGCCGGGGAAGTTGCTGGAGAACGGCCAGCGCGCCGCGCTGGAGGTGGCGGTAGGTGACGTCGTGGTCTACTCGGAGTACGGGGGTACCGAGGTCACCGTCAACGGCGAGGATTTCATCGTCCTGGACGAGGGTTCGGTGCTCGCCATCAAGCCCGCGAAGAAGGGCAAGTAGACTCGCGCTAGGCGGGTCAAGCGGCCGACGCAGGCCGATTCAGGTTTTCAAACCGATTCTCAGAGGAGGAAGTACTGTGGCTGTGAAGATGCTCAGCTATGGCGAGGATGCCCGGCGGGCGCTGCAGCGTGGGGTGAAGGCCGTCTCCCAGGCGGTGAAGGCCACGCTCGGCCCGAAGGGCCGCAATGTCGTACTCAGCAAGAAGTGGGGTTCCCCCACGATCACCAAGGACGGCGTCACCGTCGCCAAGGAGATCGAGCTCGAGGATCCGTATGAGAACATGGGCGCGCAGTTGGTGCGCGAAGTCGCCTCCAAGACGAACGACGTCGCGGGCGACGGCACCACCACCGCCACTGTGCTCGCGGAGGCGATCCTCGAGGAGGGCATGAAGAACGTCGCCGCCGGGGCCAATCCGATGCTGCTCAAGCGCGGCATTGAGAAGGCCGTGGACGCCGTGGTCGCCGAGATCCGACGCGTCGCCAAGCCCGTGGACACCAAGGAGCGCATCCAGCACCTCGCCTCCATTGCCGGCAATGACCCCGAGATCGGGCGCTACGTCGCCGACGCCATGGACAAGGTCGGCAAGGAAGGCGTGATCACCGTCGAGGAGTCCAAGGGCACCGACACCACCGTCGAGGTGGTGGAGGGCATGCAGTTCGACAAGGGGTACATCTCCCCGTACTTCGTCACCGACCCCGAGCGCATGGAGGCGGTGTTCGAGGACCCGTTCCTGCTCATCCATGAGGAGAAGATCAGCGCGGTCTCCGATCTCCTTCCCTTGCTGGAGAAAGTCGCCGCCTCCCGCCGGCCGCTCATCATTGTTGCGGAGGACGTGGAGGGCGAGGCCCTCGCCACACTGGTCGTCAACAAGCTACGCGGCACCTTCCAGGCCGCGGCGGTGAAAGCCCCGGGCTTCGGCGATCGCCGCAAGTCCATGATGGAGGACATCGCCATCCTCACCAAGGGCACTTTCCTCTCCAAGGATCTGGGGACGAAGCTCGAGAACGTCACTCTCAACGAGCTGGGCCAGACCAAGAAGGTCGTCATCACCAAGGAAGAGACCACCATCATCGAGGGCGCCGGCAGCCATCAGTCCATCCAGGGACGGATGGAGCAGATCCGCCGCGCGATTGACGACACCGATTCCTCCTACGACCGAGAGAAGCTGCAGGAGCGTCTCGCCAAGCTCGCCGGCGGCGTGGCCGTGATCAAGGTCGGGGCCGCGACCGAGACCGAGCTGAAGGAGAAGAAGCACCGCTTCGAGGACGCGCTCTCCGCGGCCCGTGCCGGCGTGGAAGAGGGTTCGGTGCCAGGCGGCGGCGTAACCTACATCAACGTCTCTCCCGTTTTGGACAAGGTCCGGGAGAAGGCGCGCGGCGACGAGAAGGTCGGCGTGGACATCGTGAAGCGCGCGCTGGAGGAGCCGCTTCGCACTATCGCCAATAACGCGGGGCACGAGGGCTCCGTCGTGGTGGCGGAGGTGAAGAAGGCCAAGGCCGGGGTCGGCTTCAACGCCCTCACCGAGCAGTTGGAGGACATGGAGAAGGCCGGAATCGTGGACCCCGCCAAGGTGACGCTCTCCGCCCTGGAGAACGCTGCCTCCATCGCTTCGCTGCTGATCACCACCGAGGCGCTGGTGGCCGAGAAGCCGGAGAAGGACAAGCCCGCCATGCCCCCGGGCGGCGGCGGGATGCCGGATTACTAGACCGGCGATAGGTAGTTCGAGAGTGACGCGGGGGCGGCGGATGAGCCGTCCCCGCGGCGCGTTTCGGCTCACTTTGGCAAGCCACGTCGGTCACGGCGCCGGCCCCGGCCTCCCGCTCCCCATCGGATGAGACCGTCTGCTGGCAGTACTAGAAACATTCCCTCAGGAACACGAGCACTCTCTCGAACGCCGCGTTCGCCGCTGGCGTATCCCCTTCGTCGAAGCCGTGGGGCCCGTTGGGGAGGGTGATGAGTTCGTGCGGGACGCCAGCGCGGGATAGCGCCTCGGCCATCAGCACGGATTGCTGGTAAGGCACATCGGTATCCTGATCGCCGTGTAGGAGCAGGATCGGCGGGTAGTCCGGAGTGATGTTGCGCACGGGGCAGAAGGGGGTGAAGGCCTCGCGGTCAGTCTCGGGGTCAAAGCCCGCGACCTCCTTGGGCCAGAGGCCCTGTTGCCGGCAGTAGAGGTAGAACGGCCGGCGATCCTCCCACCCGGCGTGGCTGCACACGGGGGCGCTCCCCACCACGGCGCGGGCCTCCGCCTCCGTGACCAGCGGCTGCCGGCGGTAGCAGGGATCGGGGAGGCGGTACCAGTCGCCGATGATGTCCCCGTAGCCGTAGAACGAGACGATGGCGCGAAGGCGCGGCTGCACCACCACTCCCGCCATCAGGGCGAGATAGCCACCGCCCGAATGGCCTACGGCGGCAATCCGATCGGGGTCGGCGCCGAACAGCCGGGGGCCCTGCTCTCGCACCCACGCGAAGGCGTCCCGCACATCCTCCACGATCTGGGGAAGCTTGGTTTCGGGGGCGAGACGATAGTCAATGCACACCACCGCATAGCCGGCCGCGAGGTAAGCCTCCCGGTGCTTGGGGAGAATCTCTTCGCGGTGTCCGGCGATCAGCGCGCCGCCGTGAATCCATAGCACCACGGGGTGCAGGCCGTCGCCTTGGGGGCGGTGTACGTCGGCGAGTACTTCGTGCCCGTCTACGGTCTTGTAGGCGTACGTTCCGGTCACGGCCGTTCGCTCCTGAGAGGCCGGCTAGTAGTCCCAGTAGAGGGACTGGGGCGACGGACGGGACTTGAGGGCGGCTCGGCCGTCGCGCCGGGCTGGCGGCGCCGTCCCGGAGGGACCGGGGCTCTTCCCGCCACGCTTGCCTGGGGTGGCGCTTCCGCGCCCGCTTGAGGCCGGCCGCTTGGGCTTCACGAAGTCCGTCGGCTTGATCTTCACCTCCATGCTGACGCCGCCACAGCTCGGCATCCACAGGTGGGAGGTCTGCCTCCCGGTTTCGCCCTCCGCGTATTGCTCGAACTGCTTCACCCGGCACAGGCCGGGGAGAGTCCGCGGCGTCGCGACCTTCGGCACCGGGAAGCGATCCAGGAAGTAGCGCAGGTCCACCTTCACCCGCTGGTACTTCATCAGTTTGGCGAGCGTGACGAAGCGGAACAGCCCGTCCAGCTCCTGGTAGATGGGCTGCTCGCGCGCGACGGCGGCGTAGCGCGCGCTGAAGCTGTCCGCGAACTGGCGCGCGTTGGCCTCCGGGCGGCCCTTGCCGGCGAGGCCGCTCTCGGAAAGGTACTCCTCCTCAGTGAGCAGGATCACCGGGCACTGCAGGAGGGTGACCGTGTCGCCATCCAAACCGTACTTCGCCTGTCCCGGGAAGAACCAGAACCGGCTCAGGGAGTTCGCAGGGCCGCGCAGCGGGCGACCGCGCACCACGTCGTCCTTCGCCGCCTCCATCATCCGGTCCACCATGCTGGTCAGACCGGCGGTCTGCAGCGTCACCGACCCGTCCACCAGTCGCTTCAGATCGTAGTCCGCGGTCACCATCACGGAGGCAAAGTGCGAGTCAACCGGCACGCCCTTGACGCGCACCTTCTGCGGCTGCTTCGAGGCCTGACACCACTGCGCGAGCAGGTCCTCCATCTGTTCGGCCGACGCGGCGCCGCCGATCTGCGCGCCGATCTGGGACAGCCGTCTCACCACCGCGGGGTCGGGATCAATGGAGCAACCCGGGTGATCGTAGTAGCGGGTCTTGCCCTCCTTCCACGCGTACTTGAGCCAGGCGCTACGGAGCGCGATCACCAGGTCCTCGGTGTGTAGAGGCGGGGCCGCGGGGTCCACCTGCCCGAGCAGCACAAGGTCGCGGTTTGCCCGATCCAGGACGTAACCCTCCACCCGTGTGAGGCCGCACAGCTCCAGCAACTGCGGTGGCGCCTTCCCAGATGCCAGGGAGGACCTCAACGTCCCCTGGAAGACAGTAAGCGAGACGGCGCGCGACTTGGGGGGCCGGGGCTGCTGGCCCTGCGTCTGACCGCACACGAGCATCGCGGTCACAAGCGCAATGACGGTGAGCGCGCGTCGCGTAGTTCTCATGCTACTCCACCTCCGTCTTCAGGTTCAGCGCGCCGCTGGTGAGCAGAATGTAGGCCGAGGCCATCCAGAAGCCGAGGGCGACCAGGAACACGGGGCGAGCCCCAATCACACCGGCCAGGGCCGCGCCGAGGAAGGGGCCGGGGATGCCGCGCATGGCCTGCAAGAAGGCAAACATCCCGGCATAGGCCGCGGCGTGCTCGCGCCGCCCGAAGCGCATCGCCGCGTTCATGTATCCGAGATCTCCGCCCGACCAGGCGAAGCCCTGGGCGCAGGAGGCGATGAGCAAGACCGGCACGCTAGGCGCGAAGTAGTAGGTGATGGGTGCGACCACGATCACGCCGATCACCCGCAGCATCAGGCGAAACGGCCCATGGCGGTCCAGCACGCGGCCCCAGTAGAGGTAGCCGAGGATGCTGGAGGCGGAGGCGGCGGTGGCGAGGTACCCCACCCATTGCGAGGTGATATGGAGCTCGTCCACCTGCACCACCGGGATCAGGGGGCCGGTGAGCAGGTTCCCGAAGCCGTAGAGGTAGAAACAGGTGCAGTAGAGCTTGAAGGACTGGTCCTGTCGGACGATGGCGAAGATGTCACGCAGGCGCAGTTGCGGGACATCGCTCTCCTCCGGGGCCGCGGTGACGCCGATGCGGGAGAAGGCGAGCATGGCCACGATCCCGACCACCGCGGTGAGCGGGAAGACCAGCCGGAAGTCCCACCGCGCCAGTACCCACCCGCCTGCGGTCGCGCCGACCATTGCGCCGGTCACCGCGAGGACGCGCACCAGGCCCATGAACCGGCCGCGGCGCGCGGCGGGGTAGGCGTCGCGAATCACCGCGGCGTAGGCCGGCCCGCTGGTAGCGCCGATGAAGTTGGCGAGAAACACGATGGCCACGTAGATGGGGGCGGTGAGGGCGAGCGGCATGAAGAAAAAGACGGCCCGGCCGAGGGCGAGGGGCCACACCACGAAGGGGAGCTTCGCGCGGTCGCGGATCCCGTGCGCCACCATTGGGTTGAGGAGATTGCCCACCGAGCCGGAGGCGTTCATCAGGGCCAGCAGGTAGGTGGAGGCGTGCATCTCACTGCGCGCTACCACCCCCAAGAACGGGAACAGCCCGCCGGAGAAGAGGCCCCCGATCAGGGCGGAGGTGGAATCCCACTTCAACGCCCGGCGGCAGGACTCGGGGATGGATTGCAGGGGACGAGATGTCAGGGACAGCATGGCTGCGCGCGGCTCCGGCCTCCGGGGAGGTATTCCCCGTTGGGGGCGAGGGGACCTTGGGGAGCGGAGAATGCTGGACGCGGAGGGACACCAAGGGCAGATCGCCCGCGGGCGATACAGGGAATGTTCCACGTGGAACATTCTTGTTTGTTTTCTGCTCAGGATGCCACTAGGAGCAGCGAGGTTGGATTTGGGGTGGCGGGTTTTCGCGCGAGTGGTGCTGGGCTGGCGGGGTTGGGAATTCGTTGAGAAAGTGATGCGAAAGGCATGCGAAAGAGGTGCGAAAACCCGCGCAATTCGCACATGAGATCGTTCCTGGCCCACTCCTCGTGCGTCCTAGGCGATTTCGTCACCAAGCACGTTCTTTTCGTCCTCGGGCTCCAGCAGGAGCAGGCAGACGTACTGTTGTCTCGACACCTGCGGATCGGGGGGCGCGGTGGGGCAGGCAGTTCTGGGTCCCAGATATGTAGTTGTCAAGGTCCGAGCGCGGCGATTTAGTTTATGCCACGGGTATGATACCACATTATATGTATTGTGTCAAGAGGCAGTGGGAGGGAGAACGCGGATGAACGCAGATGGAGCAGATGAGCGCAGATAGGGTTGGTAGCACGGGGTTCGGCAGCGCCGTGAGCGACGCGATGAGGACCCCCACCTCTGGCGAACCGCAGGCCAGGGGTGGGCTACTGGCTGTTACCTCGCCTATTCCCGCGGCACGCGATTCGAGCTATAATGAACGATAGACGAGGTGTGAGAATGGCTTCGCTGGCGCGCGCAAACCCATACCTGCGAAAGCGGTCCACCCTGAAGGCGGTCAAAGAGAACGCTTCGACCTCTTCGGCCTTCGAGGGAGTGCGTGCCGCGGCGCGCGGGGGCGCCTTTCACTACAAGCTCTCCCGAAGTAAGACCGCTGCCTCGAAGAAGCGGGCCAAGGCCTCGTATCGCTGATCGTATCCCTGCCGGACCGCCTCCAAGTACTCCCCTCGCACACGCTGCGATCCCGTCCCGGCAAAGCGATAGGCCGGAAGCGGATGCCCGGCCTGGCTGACCATGAGGTCTGCCAGCCAGCGCGCGATCCGGCCGTTCCCTTCGCGGAACGGATGAATGTACAGGAAGTCGGCGTGCACCATCGCGACCGAGAGGCAGACATCTTGCAGCGCGCGGGGCTTGCAGGGGGCGTGCTTCGCGAGCATCTCCTTCTCGAACCGCGCCATGTTCTCCGGCACGATGTAGGAGGAAGGCCAGACGAAGTCGCCCTTAGCCAACTCCACGCTGCGATACTCCCCGGCCCATTCGTAGATGCTCCCGAGCCAGTCCCGGTGCATCCGGCGGAACAGCCCACAGGTGATTCTGGTGGCGGGGGTGATGACCTCGTCGTAGTAGTGCGCCTGAGCGCGCACGAGAGCATCATACTCGGCCCGGTCCATGTCGGTCTTCCGCGTGAGGCCAAGCAGGTTGCGCAGCACGCGCCGATGGGAGCCAGGCTGGCACTCAGCTTCCGTCCCGACGGGATACTGGTATGGAGGCATGATGATTCGCCCTTCCGCTCGCTCGCATCGGTTCCTGGGAGAATGCGCAAGCCTATAGCCAGCCCGCGGTGTGTCGCTCCAGCACGGCCGCTAGCGCCTCGAAGCCGTGCCCCTTCGGGCTGAGCGAGGCCCTTTCGCCGCTCTGCAGGGCGAGGATGGTGTTGCCCAGCCGCTCGCCTGACGGCGATCGAACGGAGGCAATCTCCCACCGGCCCGCTGTAGATCGCTTCTCGGGAAGTGCCACCTTCATCCAGGTTGTCAACCTCCGAGACAACGCAACGCGGGGCACGCCTATTTCTTCTGTTCCTGATCCCCCAGCGTCGGGCCCTGGATGATCTGCAGCTTTCCGGCCTTGCCCTGGAGCACGGCTAATCCGTACCCGATACAGATCACGCCAACCCCTACCATGATCACCAACTGGGGCAGGTACCTCGCGGGACCAGACGGTGTGTCCCAGCTGATCAGCACGCCCCAGGCCGCGAATCCCAACAGTCCGGCGCCTACCACCACCGCGACCCACGCCGCGGCCGCCGGACAGGGCGGCCGCCAGACGGTGCCGCACGACGTGCACTCCCGGTCCTTCGTGAACGTCATGATCGCCCCCTTTGGGTCCACCGCGCGAGACGATTCGCCACTGCATGAGGGACAGCGTGCCATCATCAGATCTCCTCCCGGAAATCGCATCCGCACCGCCCACATCTATGCGGGCAGACAGCCCATTGTTCTGGTCCACGGCGACAAACTCCTACTCCCTCAAATCCGCAAACAGCGCCGTACTCAGATACCGTTCCCCCGTGCTGGGGTGGACGGTGACGATGAGCTTGCCGACGTTCTCCGGCCGCTTCGCGACCTGCACCGCGGCCCAGGTGTTGGCGCCGGAGGAGATGCCGCCGAGGATGCCCTCCTCGCGGATGAGGCGGCGGGCCATGTGAATCGCATCGTCATCGGTCACCTGGATCACTTCGTCCACCAGGTTCATGTCGAGCACAGTGGGCACGAACCCGGCCCCGATCCCCTGGATCTTGTGCGGCCCCGGCTTTCCGCCGGAGAGCACCGGAGAGGTCGCGGGCTCGACCGCGATGATCTTCACCTCGGGCCGGCGCGGTTTCCACACCTGGGCCACGCCGGTGATGGTGCCGCCCGTGCCCACTCCCGCGACGAAGACGTCCATCTTCCCATCGGTATCGCGCCACAGTTCCTCGGCCGTGGTCTCCCGGTGCACCTTGGGGTTGGCGGGGTTGTTGAACTGCTGCGGCATGAAGGCCTTCGGCATCTCTGACACCAACTGCTCGGCTTTCGCGATCGCGCCGGGCATGCCCTCCGCCCCGGGGGTGAGCACCAACTCCGCCCCGAACGCGCGCAGCAGCATACGCCGCTCGAGGCTCATGGTCTCGGGCATGGTGAGGATCAGACGGTAGCCCCGCGCGGCCGCGACCATGGCCAGCGCGATGCCGGTGTTGCCACTGGTAGGCTCGATCAGCACGGTCTCGCCAGGCTTGATCCTCCCCTCTTGCTCCGCCGCCGTCACCATGGACCAACCGATGCGGTCCTTCACGCTGCCGGCCGGGTTGTAGAACTCGAGCTTGGCCACCACCCGCGCCGGCGCGCCGTCGGTGACGCGGTGCAACTCGACCAAGGGCGTGTTCCCGATCAGGTCAAGGATAGTGCCCATAGTCCGTGCCACAGTCGCCTCCGCAGTCAGGATACTCATCGCAGAGCAAGATAGTGATGAGCTGACAAGAACGAACTGTCTTGGTATTCCTTCCGACCATCCACTTCCCCTGCTACAAGCGTGGCTCACCTTGTGCCACGGAATTCTGACCTGCATAATCAGCCAGGAATCTGGTATAATTCTCCCATCATGCGTGGCACGCGAATCGGGGTTCTCACGTTACGAGCCACGGTCTGTCTGTTTCTGGCAGCCGGCTTCCTGGTATTCCCTGCGGAGGTGGCTTTCTCTAGCTCGGAGGTGGCATTCAAGCAGTCCTGCGCCAAGCATAAGCCCTTCGATGTGGTGAGCGGCCAGCAGTTGGACCAGGCCCGGCGCTCCGACCCTGTCCGCTGCCTTCAGATCTCCGGCTCCATTCAGGGCCTGATGAAGAGCGGCGACACCACCTATATCATTCTCAAGCTGATTGACGAGGGGACGGTGGAGGTGCAGTGCGCCGGGGCACGGGACGAGATCACGGCCGGGGCGCGAGTGCGGTGCTTGGCAAAGCCCACCGGTCCTTCCTGGCGTTCCCGCCTGCAGCTTCTGGATATCACGTGGGACCAGACCCCGGTGGAGGTACTGGTCAGCGCGGCGCGCGCCGCCTTGAAGATCCCACCGAAGAACCAGGCCGGGATCGCGGAATCCCGCGAGGCGCTGCGGCGCCAGGCCGCCTCCCAGCAGCCACTGCCCAGCCGGTCTGGAGACCAGGCGCTGGTATGCAGCAGGGCGATTGCCAGCCTCAATCCACGCCTCAGCGCGAAAGAGCTGGACACCATCTGCAGCAGCGTCATGACCTACTCGACCCAGTATGGCGTGGACCCGTACCTGGTGGTAGCGGTGATCGCGGCCGAATCGCGGTTCAACCCGAACGCGCGGTCCTACAAGGGGGCCGCCGGGCTGGGCCAGCTCATGCCCGCCACGGCCGCCGCCCACGGCGTCGACCCTTATGACCCAGTGGACAACCTCCACGTGGCGATTCGCATCATCCGCCGCAACCTGGACAAGTACAACGGCGATCCGCTGAAGGCCCTGGCCGCCTATAACGCGGGGACCGGCGCGGTGAAGAAGCACGGCGGCGTGCCTCCCTACCGCGAGACGCGGAACTACCTGTGGAAGATCTACGAGTACTATTGCTGGATTCGGGGCGAGACGCCGGTGGCGCGCCCGAAGTAGGGAAGGGCGCGAAGGGGAAGAACGACATGGAGTGATCTCCATGTCGTTCTTCGCGTGAGGAGCCGAGCGCATGATCGTCGGCGTGCATGCTTTGATCGGGGCCGCGCTGGGCCGCCTGGGCCGCACCCCGGGACAGGCCTTCTGCCTCGGCTTCGCCTCCCATCTCGTGGCGGATGCCATCCCGCACCGCGACCTCGAGGCGCCGACCGAGGGCGCGATCGCCGCGGCCGCGCTGGTCTGCATCGGCCTCGCCCATGGAGTGGAGTCACGGGAGTTCATGGGCGCGCTGGGAGCGATCGCGCCGGACGCAGAGAACCTCGCGGCCCGCGCCCTGGGCGTCCCTGAGGAGAAGCTCCTTCTGCCGACCCACAACCGCTACCATGGGGCGAAGGTGGACAACGTGCTGGGCCAGGTCGCGCTGGCGCTGGGATGTATCGCGGTGCTAGCGCTCCCGGCCTCGGATTGCGCCCCCGGCCGCGCGCGTGGTAATACCTCGCGATGAAGGCCCCGGAAAACAGGCCTGTGCTGCCCCGCGCGTTCCAGGAGGCGCTCCAGGGATTTCTGGACACGCTTGCGGTGGAGCGCGGTCTTGCCGCCAACACCCTCGCCTGCTACCGGCGCGATCTCGTCCATCACCTGCATTTTCTCCGGGAGAGCGGTGTCGGCCGCCTCAAGTCCGTAGAGGAGCTGCACCTGATCCTCTATCTCGGCGCGCTCCGCCGGGCGAAGCTCGCCCCCGCCACGGTGATGCGCCGACTCTCGGCCTTGCGCTCCTTCTACCGCCACCTGGTGCGCGAGGAGGCGCTGGCGGCAGACCCCACGGCCAATCTCCCCACCACGCAGCTCCTCCGCCGTCTTCCCTCGGTGCTGTCCATCTCGGAGGTGGAGCAACTGCTCGCGCAGCCCGACCTCGACACTCCACGGGGTCTTCGCGACCGGGCGATGTTGGAGCTGCTCTACGCCACGGGGCTGCGCGCGTCAGAGCTGGTCGGGCTACAGCGCGGCGACCTGAACCTCGATCTCGGGCTGGTGCGTTGCGTGGGCAAGGGCGGCAAAGAGCGCATCGTTCCGGTGGGTGAGCCGGCCCTGCGGGCGGTGCGTGCCTACCTATCCGCCCGCGGCGACGCCGCGCCGGGGCTGTTCCTGGGCAACAAGGGGAAACAGATCAACCGCGTCTCCTTCTGGCGCATCATCACGCGGTACGCGCGCCAGGCCGGGATCCGCCGCGCGGTCTCGCCTCATACCCTCCGCCACTCCTTCGCCACCCACCTCCTGGACGGCGGGGCGGACTTGCGCGCGATCCAGGAACTGCTAGGCCACGCGAGCATCGCGACCACGCAGATCTACACCCACGTCTCCGTGGATCGGCTGCGGGAGGTCTACCGCGCGTACCACCCGCGGGCGTGATTGTGCTACAGTACCGACGTGGCCAATACACTGACTCCCGAGACCGAGGTCCCGGTCACGGCTGAAGAGATCCCCCAGCCGCGGGCCTGGCGGGTGGCCTTCCGCTCGCTCCGCCACCGCGATTTCCGGTACTTCTGGATCGGGCTGATCGTCTCCGTCACCGGCACGTGGATGCAGATGGCGGCACAGCAGTGGCTGGTGTACGATCTGACCGGTTCCTCCCTCTATCTCGGCATCGTGGGCGCATGCGGCGCGCTACCGATGCTGCTCTTCACGCTTCCGGCGGGGGTGATTGCGGACCGCCTCCCTAAGCGCAACGTGGTGATGGTCACCCAGTCGGTGGCGATGCTGCAGGCCCTCACCATGGCCGCGCTGATCTACACCGGCGTCATCCAGGTGTGGCACGTGATCGTGCTGGCGGTGGTGCTCGGCACGGTGAACTCAGTAGACATGCCCACCCGCCAGGCGATGGTGCTGGAACTGGTGGAGCGAGACGACGCGCTCAACGCCGTCGCGCTCAACTCCTCCGCCTTCAACCTGGGCCGCATCATCGGGCCGGCCATCTCGGGTTTCCTGATCGCGGCGACGGGTGTGGGAGGTTGCTTTCTCGCTAACGGGTTGAGCTTCCTCGCCATCCTCGCCGCCCTCGCCTTTATCCCGCCCCGGCCTGCGGGCGCGAAGCTCTCCGGGAGCATGACCGATCACATCGCGGACGGGGTGAAATGGGTGCGCGCCAATCCGGTGGCCCTGGCGTTGCTGATGCTGACGGCCGTCTCAGGGATCTTCGCGATGCCCTACACCACGCTGATGCCGGTGTACGCGCGGGTCGCGCTCAAGGCCAGCTCAACGGCCTACGGGTTTCTCTTCTCGGCGGCAGGGCTGGGCGCGTTGACATCTGCCAGTTTGCTCACGTGGTTCGGCCATCGGTGGCGAATGGGGCGGCTGGTGGCGCTGGGGTCGCTCTTCTTTCCGTTCGCGCTGATGGCCGCGGCGGCCGCGCCCAAGTACGGCGCGGCGGTGATCTCGCTCTACCTCCTCGGGGTGGGGCTGATGCTGTTCAACGCGGTATCGAACACGATGCTCCAGACCATGCCGCCGAACTCGCTGCGGGGGCGGGTGATGAGCCTGCGGGCCTTCGTGTTCGCGGGCATGACCCCTTTGGGCAACCTCCAGATCGGCGCGGTGGCCCAGTCTTTTGGCCCGCGCGCCGCCCTTACCGTGGGGGGAGTGGTCTGTCTGCTTACCGCGCTGGTGGTGGCCTGGCGGGTGCCAGCGTTGCGAAGGGCGGAGGAGTAGAGGGTCCCCCTGTCGCAGGTCAGACGGCTTCTGTGGTATATAGTCAGTGCTGGGGGGCGCCGTTCGCGATTCAGTCCCGAGGTACCACCCCACGGTATTCCCCAGCGAGCTGGGTACGTCGCCCATGAGCACCCCACTGGCCTACGGCCAACTACCAGTAGGCGCCGGCAAAGGTCGGCGGACAAGCACCATCGCGGTCGTCAGCGTGGCCACCTCCGGCTGGAGGGGTGTTCCGCCGCGCATTCACCAGTGGGGTCTCACCGAAGAGCTTGATCCCTGGACGCGCCAGGTGGCGCAAGGCCTGATCGCCAGCTTCGAGCAATCCGGCTTTAACCTCCTCTGGCACTATTGGCGGAAAGATGAGACCGCGGGGGGGATCGCGGAACTGCTGGTCTCCCGCCAGATCGACGCAGTCATCGTCCTCGTCCCAGGCGAGGAGCATCTCCCGCTGATCACGCGCCTGATGGCGCGCGAAGTCCCGGTCCTGGTCGCCTACGCGCGGTGCCGCGACCCCCGCGTCCCGTGGGTCGCCTGCGACAATCGCGGGGGGCTGGTCCGGAGCGTCGCCCACCTCGCGCAGCTGGGCCATCGCCGCATCGGATTCCTCGGGGGCACGTCCGCCGTGCCGGACTTCCGCGAGCGGAGAGAGGGCTATATGGACGGGATGAAGGCGCTGGGCCTGGAGGTTGACCCGGAGTTGGTGTTGGAGTGCCCCTCTCCGCGCACCGACGTCACCGATGCCGAGCCGTTCGCCGCCAGTCTGGTCCGCCACCCTCATCGCCCCACCGCGGTTGCGTGCGGCACCGACACGGCCGCGGCCGCAATGCTTACCGCCGCGTGGAAGGTCGGCTTGCGGGCGCCGAAGGACATCGCCGTAGTGGGCTTCGACGACTCCGAGCTCGCGGTGCAGGTGATCCCCGAGCTCACCTCCATTCGCCAACCGACACTGGAGATCGCCAATCAGGTCTCCTATCTGGCGGCCTGCGCGGTGGTAGGGCAAGTGCCCGAGACGGGGGCCTGGCAGATCGAGTTGCCCACAACGCTCATCGTCCGCGCCTCCTGTGGGGCCGCGCGTGACAACGGGATCGCTCCGGCTGGCCCGGAGGAATCGGTTCGTGCGGAGGCGCGCGCGGAGATGGAGC
>Ga0214473_10004077_pt1 | contig 17566 bp, 3 predicted proteins | sample RVTome_7_FD_203509 | JGI IMG/M metagenome (GOLD analysis project Ga0214473, IMG submission 203509) | Soil microbial communities from uranium-contaminated site in the Upper Colorado River Basin, Wyoming, United States - RVT98D197 | ecosystem: Environmental > Terrestrial > Soil > Contaminated >... | reverse complement strand
TATTTTGAACATATACGGTAATTTACAAAGGTATTACAAGAAAATTGTAAATGGTGAGGAGACCACTAAGTGTTAATCAATAAAACTTTGGCATTTATCAAAATGTGCGAAAGATACTTGACACTACCCGAAACGATTCTTCCCTTTCAGAAGTCGTTCAATTGCACTTGCCGAGTCTGCTGCCAGTGATGAGGTTATGGTGCAGGCAAAGAGCAGATTCTTTCTTTGTTTTCACGCAATTCCTCACACGCAATCGCAAAAATGTGGGGTAACTGCTCGTCCCACTTCCCCCTGTTTCTTAATTGGATTTCTCTGAGACCCTCACGAAAACGTTGGACGCACAACATAGGATTTTTTGCATTAATCAGGGCAAGTCATAGATAATCATTTCCAATGTCCCTGCAGTATTAAGAGCAGTTAATTTATACGCGTGCCATGGCTCAAGGACATCTCCAATCGCCTCCCATGACTTGGCTTGGGGATTGAAATGCTGAACATTTTCAATCCAGCCGCTGCTAATGGCATCTTCAATTGAAAGTTCGGTTGAATTATTTTTAATTATCAAATCAGCTTTATCCAACTGCCTGTTAAACGGATTTCCAAAATAGAAATCCCGCATACCTGAACCGGCGATTGTCAGCGTTTTTGTCCCGCTGGCGGTTACTCCCGAGACATGAATTGCAGATTGAGCGCCGGAAAGCATCAGTTTATATGCGCCTCCGGAGGCTATTTTTCCAAATTGGGCCGCATCAGATTGATATGTCGGATATTCGATAAATCCTGCCGTCGGGCTGTAACGATAAAGATTATGATAAACGTTGTTAGGCCATAAACCTAAATCTTTAAATACCGAATAAGGCTCGCCGTTCTCCGGCGCAACCGGAATCGAAACCCAGTTTTCCCCTGCCGTTAAATAATTTGAAGGAGAACTCACTACGATTGCACCTGACTCGAATGCGCCCATGTCAGGCGCAGAGCCTGCATAAGGTAATCCCATGTCAATTCCGCTATCGATGCAGACTGAGCCGAGCTGAAGTTCGAAGTTATCATCTGCGATATTTACAAAACAGGGGTCGACCGAACGGGAATTCGCATCATTACCGGTAGCCGCAAACCAGCTGCCAGGCGCAGAAGGATTTTCAATAAGGTAACTGCTGTAATAAGTGCCGGCTTTATCAATAGGCTCCAATTCCGGTACATATGTCCACCACAGGTTGTAATTAGCCGTTAAAACAGAGTCGTTCTGGAAAATTCGCAAAGCTCTTAGGGAACTGCTGCTCGAGATAGTATTATGTATATAAGCGTCAAGAGGATAATTGTCGTAGCTATGTTCCATAAGAACGCCAGCAACGTCATTGCCGCTGGTACAGTTAATTACCACCATTTCTTTTGGCCTGAAGCTTGGTCGTGTGGAAGGCGGGACACTGTTGCCCAGAGCTGATAAATAGATACCTTTTTTAGTATTGTAGCTAAGGCATCTTATCAGGCGTATGTGATAGTCCGGCTCTGACCCGTCGCAAGGGTCAATTCCGTAACATTTGAATCCGTGGCCACTAGCGTAAGTACAATCACGGGCTATGCTGTTTTCGATGGTAATATGGTATCCTCTCACGTCAATGCAGTCGTCGTGTGTGTTGGATGCCTCGCATCCGCTGATGAAAATATCATGCGCATATTCACTAACCTGAACACCGTCTCCTTCATCGCCCCAGTGGTCATGGGAACAAATATCGAGAGCTTGTACATTGCGAGCCTCTTTAGATACACCATATCCGGAGCCTTGGATTGCAAGCCCGTTTTTGCAATCACAAATTTCTATATCGGCAAAGATCAGGTCGTGACCTTTTCTGACAATAATTCCGGGTCCGTTGATACCGTCACCGACATGAATATAGCAGTGACGGACTTCAATATGGTCGGCGCCGGGAATAGTCCCGGTACCTGCATCAAGGCTGATACCGTATATGTAATTAACTATCCGAAAACCAATAACCCGGATGTATGATTTTCCAGGAAGGTAGAAAACAGGTGCAGAGCCCGCATTCGTCCCATCAAGGGTAACCTCTTCATCTTGATAATTCTGAAAAGTAATATATCCATTAGCTGCACTGCCGGACGCTGTCGGGGTAATTGACTCGGTTTCATAATATGTTCCGCTGCGAATATAAGTTGTATCGCCCGCGGCCATCGTCTGCGCGGCTTTTCTGATTGTCAGCCATGGTTGACTGAGAGTTCCGGGATTATTGTTATTGCCATTTGTTGCCACATAATAAATATTACCCTGGTTAACTGTTATGTTAACTTCATCATAGCTTGACATGTTACTATCATTAGCGGTCAGCCGCAGAACATAGTTGCTGGCTGCGGAGAAACTTGCTGTTGTATCTGCAAGATAGGGGTTACCGAAATTAACCGTCCCGGGCCCCTGCTGCTGAGTCCACAAAGTTGTTACCTCGCCCGGGGGGTTCGGCAAACCGTCATCGCTTATCGTGCCGTTAAGATTTGCACTGGCAGGCAAGGTGATTATCTGATCGGAACCAGCATCAACAACTGGCGCCTGGTTCGGTGGTGCAGTTTCATAATATGTCACCATTACTTCATCATAAGAAGACAGTTCGCCATCGTCGGCCGTCAGACGCAGCACATATGTACCAAAATCACTGAATGTTGCCGTAGTATCCACGGCATTCGCATCACCAAATGCAACCGTGCCAGGTCCGCTCTGTTTAGTCCATAGAACCGTTACCACCCCAGGCGGATCCGGCAGGCCATCATCAGTTACTGTACCATCAAGTGAAGCATAATTAACAGGATAAATTATCATCCGGTCAGAGCCGGCATTGACACTTGGGGCATTGTTCGGCGTCGGCAGAACAGTAACCGGGCATATATCATCACTCTCCAGATAACCATCACTGACTGTAAGAGTCACTGTATAATTGCCCGTTGCAGTATAAATATGAGTTACACTAAAACCTGAATCGCTTTGATTGTCTCCAAAATCCCACAGGTACGTTAGACTGTCTCCATCAGGGTCATAAGAACCTGTCGCACTAAAATGTGCCGTAACTCCTACTATTATAGTATCATCAATAACAGCTTGTGCTACGGGGGCATGATTTTGTGCAACAGTAACCAAACAAGAATCGGTATCAGTATTTGTGCCATCGCTTACTTCAAGCGACACGGTATATTGTCCACTGGTCGAATATGTGTGGCTGGTTGTCATACCCGACGCTGTATTACCGTCACCAAAATTCCAATTATAATATGTAATGCTGTCGCCGTCGGGGTCAAATGAACCTGAACCGTCAAGTGAAACGCTGTAACCTGTTTTGGCATTTTTGTCTGGACCCACATCAGCAACTGGCGCACGGTTGCCGGGATATACATATCCCATATTTCCGCCATCAGAAGCAATTCCAAGACAAGGACTTCCTGTTGTAAGGCGTAAATTTCCTCCGGTTGCATTAACATAACAAGGGTCAGTATTGATGCAGTCTTCACCGACTGTAATTTTTGACAGGTCACTATAACTGCCTGTCGTATTATTCCATACATCTGAATAATCAATATCGACAGCAACAGTCAAAGTAGCCTTTACACCATATGAATTATTATGGGTTATGATGCTGTCCCGTATAGCAGCATCGCTTGCAGAAGAATTTACACCGTCTAAGCTATTGTTATAAACGGTGCATTCAGAAATAATTGTTCCGTCAGCATTATTGGCAAGTCGAATGCCTGCACTGTCGTTGTTGTAAACAAGGCAATTTTCAATTCTTGCGTTATCACCGTAGCCGACGCAAATGCCGTCGCCTGCATGATTACGAGCGACGCAATTTCTGATGATGCAGTTGTCGGCGGCATCATTATTCAAGTATATACCGTCGTTCGTTGAGTTTTCCGTCACAAACCCATTAAGAACCACATAGGGTTTTGAGTTGACAAAGCTGTGAGTTTGGCCGGTTCCGTTTATTATCACGTCACCCTCGGCGTTATCGACCGCATAGACGATGGGTACCGTAAGGCTGGTGCCACCGTTTGTAGTGGTAACCTTTTCAGTGTATGTACCTGACTTGATAACAACCATCTGGCCCGCGGTCAGAACGCTGGCCGCCTTACTGATAGTAAGGAACGGCTGAGACTGCGTACCCGGATTGCTGTCGCTTCCGGTTTTCGCCACATAATAGTTTGCGCTGCTTTTCGCCCAAACGGTAACAGTCAGGGTATCGTCGTCAGTGAGGGCACCGTCATCTACCGTCAGGGTAACAGTGTATGTTCCTGCAGCCAAATATGAATGTTTCGCGACAACTCCGCTGGCGGTTGCGCTGCCATCACCAAAATTCCACTGATAAGTGATGGTATCACCATCGGGGTCACTCGAACTACCGCCATTGAATGTCAGCTTATCACCGACAAGTGCGAACTGGTCGGCGCCGGCTGCTGCAACGGGTTCGCGATTGGGTACTTCCTGATAGAAGCCTATATCATTGCCGTCAGAAGCAGCGTCGATGCAGGGGCTGCCCGAATCGAGGTTGAAATCGCCATTAGCCGCATCCACAAAACAAGGGTCTGCGCTGATGCAGTGTGCACCGACGGTAATTTTGTTCAGGTCCTCGTAATTGCCGCCAGTATTGTTCCAGACATCTGAATAATCGATATCCACCGCCACGGTTCCATATATATCAATACCCCACTGTGCGCTGTTAGTAACAATGGTGTCGCGTATCGTGGTGTCGCTGGCGGAGCACTTTATACCCCCCTGGCCGCTGTTATAGACGGTGCACTTTTTAATATCCGTAGGTTCGGCATTACTGTTGACCAAAATGCCTGAGTTTGAGTTGTCGAAAACGAGGCAGTTTTCGATATCTACATAGTCAGCCGTATCGACCTTGATGCCATTTCCACCGATGTCGTAAACAATACAGTTCTTAATTATGCCGTAGTTGCCCGAAGTCGTGGTAAAAGCTATACCGTTGCCGCCGGCATTGATGGCTATAAAGCCATCGATAGTGATGTACGACTTCGTGCAGGCAAAACAATTGTCTTTGCCCTGACCGTTAATAATTACATCGCCCGCAGAAATATTGGCTTCATAGGTAATCCTCGCCGATGACGTACCGCTGTTGGCAGGCTGGACTTTTTCAGCATAGGTACCGGCAGAGACTATTACTTTGTCACCTGCCGCCATCGTGCTGGCCGCCTTGCCGATGGTCAGCCAGGGTTGCGACTGACTTCCAGGATTGCTGTCGCTACCCGTTTTTGCAACGTAGTAAGTAGTAGCTATCAACGGACACGTAAACATCAGCAGAAGGTATATAATAAAAATCCTGGACTTGAACATAAAATTTCCCCTTTCCAGTATACTAACCAAAACTATATTTTCTTGGCTTGGTTGCAAGGAAATACTCCAAGTGTATCGACATTATTAACTGTATCAGAAAAAAAATAAAAACCATTTTGTGCTTTTTTTTAACCATTTTGCGCATATAGTTATTACCATAATTTTAAAAATCCTCGCGTATCGGGTGAAAATAAAAAATCAAAAAAAAGAGATAACTCCTATTTTGCAAGAAGTTATCTCTGATTTTGAATAGCGGGGGATGTCTTCGAGCCTCTGATTTTCTCACAAAATTCGAGGTCGCAGGTTCGTATCGGGCGAAATTAAAAAGTAAACAAAAAAACAACTCTTTACAAAACTCTTACAACTCGGACGATTTTTTAAAATACTGGTTTTATGACAGCCCAGCGAAATTTGGCTGATGCGCTGCGGGGATTTGAGTTAATTTCCTTGGTTTGCGGCACAATTGCATCTTCAGCCGCTGACTGGTATGTGCCCTTTCTAACACCGTCACGAAACGACTGTTTGACAATGCGGTCTTCGCCACTATGGAAACTTATTATACCGATTCTGCCGCCCGTACGCAGACAGTATGGTGCAACCCTTAAAAGTTCCCTCAAGCAGCCGAGTTCGTCATTGACTAATATGCGCAGCGCCTGAAATGTACGGGCGGCAGGATGTAATGAGCTGACTTTTTCGGTGCGACGCTGCTGACGCCATGTTTTCTGATTAATACCCTTTGCGCGGAAAATAATCTGAACGAGTTGTGAAGTCTGTGTAATCGCCTGCACTGCACGCTGAATAACAACCTGGTGGGCAATTTCCTGATGATTCGGTTCATCGGCCAACTCCAAAAAGGCTTTAGCCAACTCTTCCTCGGAAAGAGTATTGAGCAAATCGGCAGCGGTTCGCTTCAGACGGTCGTCCATTCGCATATCGAGTGGACCTTCGTGTTTGTAGCTCAACCCGCGGTCAGGATTGTCTATTTGCATACTCGAAACACCGAGGTCGGCGAAAATGATGTCGTAACCGTTAAGCTTTTCTTTATTCAGCACATTTCCGATACCGGCGAAGTTGCTGCGATAGAAACTAACAGGTGTGTTCACTTTGCTCAGCCGCTGGCGGATGCGTTCAAGCTCAGTGCTATCGACATCCAAAGCAATCAGTTTTCCGGTTGGTCCTATACGCTTGATAAACTCTAACGCATGGCCCCCGTAGCCGACGGTGCAGTCAACTACGACTTCACCGGGCATGGGCCTCAAGCAGGCAAAAACCTCATCTGTCAGGACAGGAATGTGAGTGCTTGCAGGTGTCTTGCCTTTTGCACGCAGATGAGCCTTTAGGTCAGGGTAAGCCTCAATGTTGTGCTCTTTATACTTTTGCTGATAACTCTTTGGGTGAGTACCGCTGTATCTGGGTCGCCGCAGGCGCTTCAGCGGCGGCTGACCACCATTGTCAGATTGGTCGAAAGCATTCATACAAACTGAGGACGAATTAAGGTTTTTTGCATATCTATTTTTATGAAAAATTCCGTACTTGTTTAATCACAAAGACTTATATAAAATTCCTGATTTGATGTCAAAGATTAAAACTTATATGAGATAGTTGCTTTCAAATTTAATATGAAGATATGGCGTTATTAGGAATGCAGGATGTTAGCGTTGGCTTTGGGGGGTACTCGCTGCTTGAGCACATGAACTTTCAAATCGAGCATGGCGATCGCATATGTCTGCTTGGCCGCAACGGTGTTGGTAAATCAACACTGATGAAACTCATCGCCGGAGAACTTGAACCTGAAAGCGGTATTATTTCAAGATCGCCTTCTCTTTCCGTCACTTGCCTGACGCAGGTCGTCCCCGCCGGTCTGAAAGGAACCGTCTTTGATGTAGTATCCGAGGGGCTTGGCCCGCGGGGCAAACTCCTTGCCGAATATCATCTGCTTAGCCATCGCATCGCCGCTGAACCGCACAACAAAAATCTGCTGGGACAGTTGGACAAACTCCAACACAGTCTCGACATTGAAGGCGGATGGCAGTTGAACCGCCACGTTAAAATGATAGTTGAAAAGATAAAACTTGACGTTGATGCGGAAGTCGAGAACCTTTCGGCCGGAATGAAACGGCGTGCACTGCTGGCCCAGGCAATCGTTCGCGAGCCGGACATACTGCTGCTTGATGAACCAACCAATCATCTCGATATCGAAGCCATCACGTGGCTCGAGGAATTCCTGTCGCAGTATAATGGGACATTGATGTTCGTCAGCCATGACAGGGCATTCGTGAAAAAACTCGCGACACGTATAATTGAATTGGACCGCGGGCGTCTGATAAACTATTACTGCAATTATGAAACATACCTGCTGTGTAAAGAGGCGGCGTTAGAAACAGAAACAGTCGGAAATGCCCTTTTCGATAAAAAGCTGGCACAGGAAGAGGCATGGATACGCAAAGGCATAAAAGCCCGCCGCACGCGCAATGAAGGCCGGGTGCAAGCTCTCAAAAAGATGCGGGAGGAGAGAAGACAGCGTAAAGAGCTTACCGGCACTATCCGGATGCGATTGCAGGACGCCCAGCTCTCGGGCAGACTTGTTATTGAGGCAAAGAATGTTTCGTTTGGATATAAACCCAACGAGCCTATCATTCGCGAGTTTGCCACACTGATTATGCGAGGCGATAAAATCGGCGTAATCGGGCCTAACGGCTCAGGTAAGACCACCCTGCTGCGGGTCCTGTTGAAAGAACTGGCGCCACAGAAAGGCACCGTACGCCATGGCACTAATCTCGAGGTCGCCTATTTCGACCAGTTGCACGCACAGCTCAACTACGAGAAATCTGTATATGAAAATATTGCCGATGGAAGCGAAACCCTCACCATCAACGGAAGCCCCCACCACATAATCGGCTATCTGCAGGACTTCTTATTCACACCGACCCAGTCACGCAACGCTGTGGCCAACCTTTCAGGCGGTGAGCGTAACCGGCTGTTACTTGCACGGCTATTCGCGCGGCCGTCAAATGTACTGGTACTCGATGAACCTACCAACGACCTCGACATTGAGACATTGGACCTGCTCGAAGAATTCCTGCTGAATTATCCCGGAACGGTATTGCTCGTAAGTCACGACCGCGAATTTCTAAATAATGTGGTCACAAGCACACTGGTGCTGGAGGGCAATGGCGTTGTTAAGGAATACGTCGGCGGATATGACGACTGGTTAAGACAAAGCAAAAAAACTCAGGAGATTCAGCAACCGCCGGAAAAGGCCCCTGCCAAAAAAATCAGGTCAAAACAAATATCAGAGCAGCCTCGCAAATTGTCGTTCAAGGAAAAGAAGGAGCTTGAGGCAATCCCGAAGCTGATTGAAACACTGGAAACAGAACAAAAGCAATTGCTCGATGCTATGGCTAGCCCTGATTTTTACAAAAAAGGCCCGGAGATTGCTGCCGTCACAGCAAGGCTGGAAGAGTTGAGGAAACAACTGGAAAACACCTATGCCCGCTGGCAAATGCTGGAAAGGCTTCAGGCATAATTTACTCGACAAAGACTTAAATCCAAATGCATCTTTAATTAGCAAGCAGTTTGGTAAAAATTTGCAAAAAGACAACCAATTCTAAAAATAAATGGGCTACAGGCCAGATTTCCTATAAACTTAACTTCGGTGAATTTTTATATCGAACCTGCTATCTTGCGACAAAAGTGACAAGGTCGCAGGTTCGTATCGGGCGAAATTTAAAAACAAAACAAAAAAAGATAACTCCTTATGCCATAAGGAGTTATCTCTGATTTTCTATAGCGGGGGCATCATATAAGGATGTGGAGATAGAATCAGGCCAATTTCTGGCCCAAAAATGGCGAAATGAGTGGCGGATTTGTCGGTATTTTGGACCCGCCAAAACACGTATCTCTTTATTCGTCAAACCCTTATCGAATGTCGCTCGCCTGTACCCCGACAAAGGCCTAAAACCAACCCTATCCATTGTCAGGGCAGTTACCGGCAACAACCCCGGATGAGTTTTTATACACTACGGGTTCGGTAATAGACTATCTCATCCAATTCTCAGCAAATTCAGCATAGTCCGAGAAATCGACTGAGCCATCCCTTACAATATCTTCCGGAATGCTTCCTGCCTCACCCGCCCACAGCCATTTATCGGCCAGTCTCACAAGGTCATCAAAATCAATTTTTCCGTCGCCAGTGAAATCGCCGACAAGTTCCCCAAGCTCAAAGCTTACCCGCCAGGGTATGCTGTACAAGTTGGTTGTTGCGGAGCGGTCTATACAAACTTTAAGAACACCTTGACTTATTGCAGATTTACCCGCATCAATATGTGCAAAAGTAACATTTGAATCCACTATAGTCATATTTGGTGGAGGGCCAAATAACTCAAAGTCAACATTCGAAATTGCAACAGAACTGCTGTTATATAGTGTGACGGTAAATACATATTCAAAAACCGTTCGACCAACACGCGTCTGACTAATGAGGTTATAATATTCAAGTACTAATTGCCCAGCAAAACTGTCTGATATTGCAAAGGTTTTGAGTATCCCACCTATTGCATACTGCCCCATAGTATTTCTCACCTCGTTAGGTTGCATCCAAACAGTGTAAACCCCGTTACTGGCGGGCGCAGCAAGTCTGTAACGTGCCGTTCTCGGTGTCCCATTGCTATTATTATTAACATCCACAAAATTTGCAACTTGTGCGAAACCACCCGGGCCTGTAATCCGAATATCAGACGAGTCCAAACTTAAGACATCAACCCCTTGGCTATCACGATAGGTTATTGCAAACGTGTAAGTCTGCAAATTAGTATCAAAGCTTCCTGCAACAAATTCAGCTTGAGGCGGTGTTATTGTCGGTACCGTTGTGGTGGCATCTGCTTCCAATGGCGCATCTTCAATATTACCTGCAACATCCCTGGCAATGCTGAAGAACTTGTATTCGTGTCCTGGCAAGCCGACATAAGAGGCACACCGTATAATAACGCCGCTTAGCCACAGCTGCCAGGCACCGCTGTTGTCGCTTACGTAAATATCAAAATCTTTAAGACCGGAGCCACCTGCGTTATCTTCTCCAGACCAGCAAACCGTAAATATCGAAGAAGTTTCTTCTGCAGGCAATGGCGAAACGGCACTGGTTGGTGGTGTAACGTCAGGTGCAATTTCCTCATAGGTGAGCGTATAACTACCTGTGCTGTCTTTATCAAAAATATGTACCAAGTGTTCTCTATATTCGGGTTGTCCAACTAAACGAATCGTCCGATGTGTAGTCCAAGCATTGTTTCCAACCATTATTTCTTGCCCATCAGACCTTACTACACGAACAAGGCGGAATTGGTCCATCCCCGGATCGTCTGTACAAATATAAATCCAGTCGGAAGGCACTATTGAAGCGAGCTGGACCTGAAGATTAGTAGTGGTTAAAGAACCGGCTATGGTCGTATTTGCACCTACGTTGACTACGGCAGTTGTACCATCGCTATTGAAGAGTGTATCCGGCAAATGGTCAGTATCAGGTACGTCATTGGCAAGGAAATCAGGTTTCCCATCGTCGGCTGGCACATTGACACGAACAACATGAGCCAGTTCATGTATATTCACGCTGTCTATTAGAGACAGGCGTTCATTCCCCAATTCATCTATGTGTTCGAAAGTTGCGTTATATTCGATGAATTTACCACCGGGGCCGATATCTCCAAGATTGACTGTTAGCGATGGAGAAACCTGCGAGGTATTTACCTGAGTCCCGATAATCTTAAAATCTACCAGCAGACCTTTTTCATTTTCGATAATTTGTGGCTGTGAGGATGTGATACGGACGTTCTTTGCGATACCTTTTCCCTGGTTGGCCATAAGAAGGCCGAGCGAGAATGGTTCGGCCGGCTCGATCTCGGGTGTGAATGGGTCGTCACTATATACATTCCGAACAAGGAAATAATCCAATACCAGTAACGGGTCTGGCTTAACTAAAATAGGCGCAGGGAAAAGCGGTATTGATATATGTGTCTCTCCCTGGTCATATTCGAACGTCCCGCCGACATAATATTGCGTCGGCACGTCAGGAGCAGCATCGCGCGTGGGAATTATTATCCAGCTCGCAGATGCCGTTGTTCCCGGAACTATCGAGCCGGTACCATTAACATCGCTTATATTTGTTAGCTCTGGTGTGCGTATACCAAACTTATCATTTGAGGCCGTGCTGTTAGCCTCTCGAATATCAAGTACAACTCGCACATTTTCAAGGTCAACATTCTCAGGAGCATTTTCAATCTCCAATGTTGCTTTAAATGCTGTTCTTGTAATCGCAATCTGCTGGTCAAGTCGGATTTTTACTCGTGCGCATACTCCTGCATTAGACCCCTCAGATATTTTTTCCTCTGCAAGCTGAATCACAAAAGCTGCTCCACCAAAAAGATTCTCGAAACCATCGGCTACATTGGCTTGCATCGCCTCCACAGCAGCGTTCGCCTTTGTATTCATCTCATCTAAAGCTATGAAATCTGTATTTTGTCCGGCTGGAACATCATCTACATTTAATATGCCCATTTCCCAATAGTTTAGCGTTCGGTTCCAACGGTCGACAAATGCTACAACCATCGAATCAGTCAAATTACGGGGCAATTGAGCACGTAAAAGGTTGTCCCGCTCCGATTCAGATATCTTATATCCACCTTCACTATTCTGTGAAATTACATCTTCGAATAACGAAATTAAATCGCTAGACAATTGAGCATCATCAGGAGTACCATTAAGCCATTTTGGATCACCAAAAATATAGGCAGACGGCGCAAGAATCTTATCAAGTCGATCTGTATGTAACATAGCTATCTCTGTAAAATCTGTAGGTAACATAGCTATCTCTATAAAATCGGCTTCAGGCGGTTGTGGGTGCGGTGTGCAGTCAACCTTAGAAAATCCTCGAATGCACTCAACTATAGTAATACCCCATCCAATAATTGGAATGTCCGTGGTGCAAGAGTTGATGCTGTCAATATTACTCTCAACATATGAAATGCCACACTCCATTATAGTATCTGGCGATTGTGAATAAAAGCAGGTTAAATAGAGCTGTGTAGCATTTATAAGAACAGTCACGAGACATTTAAGTGGGCCAGTTGGTAACGCCGCAGATAAGACATTGGCACAGACACCGGCACCACAACCGAAAGAAGCTTCCAAAAGTCGAGGCCAACATTTATCGCAATCGATACTCTGTGAGTACTCCGGCCCCCACACGGTAGGATGACCTGGCTCACCACCTGGACTAGGTCTACTTGGCTCGGTCGGATGCACATATTGTGAAGCCTTGCCCGAACACATCTCCGAGGTAATAGCAGTCAGTGGTGTCTGTCTATGCTCTAATAGGTCACACATGTAATAAAAGTTAATCACACCGGCAATAAGACATGAGATTATGTCGCCGCTGCCGGCAGCCTGAGCAGTTTTCAACGATGAAGTGTGCGTCATTTTTTGGACTGTTACAGGAACAACAATTGAAGTTAGCGGCTCTAATGTGCCTAAACTTCCCTGAGCAGGCGTCAAACTGTAATCAGGATGCTCACCGAACATAATTGACAAATCTTGAGCGCCGATTAGCCCGTGATTGGTAATAGTGTAATTAACCACAGCGGTACCGTTTGTATCATAGGTAAGCTTGGTCAAGTCGAGAACCATAGGTTCCACTGTCACCACGGGGGCGGGAACATGGGTCTCGAATGTGGCTTCAAGATGAGTTTCATAGCGGTCTTCCGTTTCCACAGGAACCACGTTCCAAGTATATGTGACAAGCTGACGCGGCAAAAATGCACTAACCTCTTTTAACTGCCCGCCGGCAATCTCCACAGTCGAACGATATATGCCGTGTTTTTCGGCTGATACTTCAAGATTATAGTACCCCTCGAACAACTGGGGCATTTCATAAATGCCGTTTGTGTCCGTAACACCACTAACCAGCACCTGGCCGGTAGAGACATCCTTTAACTCAACCTTTGCCCCAACGACAGGCGGGTGGTCATCAGCATAGTAAGTAAACTCGTCTTTCGCCGTAATTCTCAGGTCTCCGACTTTGTCCGAAATAGCCGTGAAACGGAATCCTATATTTAAATTAGTATTGCTGCCAAAAACAGCGATATTGCCGGTGTAGGGCCCGAGCTGAATATCAGCGGGAGGCATCAGTGATATTACAATTTTGCTCTTTTCTCCAGCTCCCAGTGTGCCGATGTTTTCCGGTGTAATCAACGACATCCAGGATACCGCAGGCAGTTGGACCCCCAGATTATAGGCTGGCACACCACCTACGTTGGAAATCTCACATTCGACTAATGTTTGTGTTCCGCGCAGCATGCCGGCATCTATGTGTCCCGGGTTTACAACAAGATTGGGGTGCCTCGGAACAATCCTGATATTAAACGTGATAGTTGCTTCCTCGCCTTCGTTGCTTGTGAACCGGACGGTGGGCGAATTTTGCAGAACGCTTTCGTCGCTGGCAATAACAACGTAATTAACTTTACCTTTTTGCATGCTATTTAAGGTTGGAGGTGTGTTAATCTGAACGTCAATATTCTGTGTAGCGTCTTCAACCACTGCTGTAATCCCTGACAGGGCCGTCGCACCGAGGTTGCCAATATCCATCTGACCGCTGACTGCTATCCCCGGGTTGAGGTTCAATGGTATTTCCGAAGGTGATACTAACATTGTTTTTACGTGCAGGAATTCTATTGGTTTGGCTTGGAAATTATCACTCTCATCGGTCTCGCTGACGGACTGTTCTGCATCGGTTTTGACAATCAGGTAATAAGGGCCCTCAGGAACAAGGGGCATTTGTAATTGTACGCCTTGTGAATACTGCGACCCCTCAAGTAAAGTCGTCCCATGCAAAATGGTCTGAATCTCAATATCATCGTCGTCTAAAACTTCATCTGTTGAAAGATAAAAACCGTCAAACCAGCTCGTGGCAGCATCGCCCGGACCTTTGTTCTGCACCTGCCAGGATATGTTGATGGTGCCAAGCGCTATGGTCGTGCCTGGGACAGTCAACGAGGAAACACTGAGATTCGGCGGGAGTATCGCAGTAGTCGTAAAGGTTTGGTCGCTGGATATTACCTCTATGCAGCCATCACTCGATTTGACTCGGCAATGGTATGTGGTTTCCGGCGTCAAACCGCGGATGGTAACAGTGTGTGCTCCATCCATTGCCGCGACCAATGGTGATGACATACCATAGGCGGTTGTTAAACCATATTCCACCTGTGAAGTTGCGGGCTCACTTGTGTTCCAGGTAACTGTTGCACGGTAATCCCGCGGGGCAACGGAGATGTTGGAAAGTGCAGGCGCAGTAAGGTCAACATAGAAATTCCTATATGCAGGTGTTGCATCAATATTGCCTTTATCATCTTTTGCTTTAACAAGAACGGTGTGTAAACCTTCCGAAAGCCCGTCAAAATTGTGGGAAGTTTCGGCTGTCCATGCAGACCATTCTTCATTATCGATTTTAAATGAGTACTGTAGTTCTGCGACAGGAGTTGCATCATCATTACCAGCCCAGCAGAAAGCTACGGTCTGGTCACATGCTTTGCCATTGTTAGTTGGCCCCGATGTAAAATGGGTGTCTGGTGCGGTAGTGTCTTCGAGCGTGGAAAACGTCAAGTCATTTGAAACCACCTCCCGGCTACAGCCATCCATCGATTTCGCACGATAATGATATGTTGTGGTTGGCGAAAGCCCTGTAATAGTAACATTATGGGTAGTAACAAGGCTTGATATAAGAGCAGTCTGGTGTCCATAGCTGGTGTCTAATCCATACTCAACTTGTGAGGTACAGGATTCATCCGTATTCCAACTAATGACTACCGAGCCAGCATCCGGACTTGCATGAATACTGAATAACGAGGGCGATACCGTATCTACTTTGAATGTTCGGTTGGCGGGCGTTGGGTCTTCATTGCCAAAACTATCCTTGGCCTTGACTTCCACCGTATGCTGACCATCAGCGAAGGTGAACGAATGGCAAGTTAATGTACCCCACTCAGACCAACTGCCGGAATCGACTCTATATGAATAAACCAACTGGCCAGCGGCTGTATAATTGTCAGAGCCAGACCAGCAAATCTCGACCGTATTTTCACAGGCGATTCCACCGTTAGAAGGACCAGATATTATAGATGTTTCAGGCGGGGTAGTATCAGCTGAAGTTGTGAATAACGCGCCCGGAGATATAGCCACGTTACCGCAACCATTCTCTGACTTGATACGGTAGTAATAGGTTGTCTCAGGTATTAAGCCGGTTATGGTTACGGTATGGTTGGTAAGTAGCCTGATGTCCAAAGGCGTTGACAGACCATAAGCTTCGGTCAACCCATACTCAACTTGGGACGTAGATGGTTTGTCCGTAGTCCATGTTATCGTTACCTGCTGCTGCCCAGCAGAAGCATTGATATTCGATATCTGCGGCGGATTACCTGATGCATCAACGGTAAAATGTCTGATAGCAGGAGTTGAATCTTCATTGCCCGCCATGTCTTTGGCCTTGACTTCCACCGTATGCTGACCATCAGCGAAGGTGAACGAATGGCAAGTTAATGCACCCCACTCAGACCAACTGCCGGAATCGACTCTATACGAATAGACTAAGTGGTCAACCGTCGTGAAATTGTCTGACCCTATCCAGCATATCTCAACTGTGTTTTCGCATACCACTCCGCCATCAGAAGGACCACTTGTTATGGAGGTCTGTGGGGGTTCTGTATCAGCAGCGGTTGTAAATGTTCCGTCGTAACACGCTGATTCTCTCCCACAACCATCTTTCGACTTGACGCGATAATGATAAGTTGTATCCGGCGTAATCCCATTTATGACAACAACATGGTTGGTGACTAATTCGGCGGCCAAAGGTGTCGATGAACCATAGGTATCAGTTAACCCATACTCCACTTGCGACGTAGATGATTTATCGGTGGTCCATGTAACTGTTGCCTGTTGCTGCCCAGCAGAAGCATTGACATTCGATATCTGCGGCGGATTGCCTGATGCATCAACGGTAAAATGTCTGATAGCAGGGCTTTGGTCTTCTGTCCCGGCCTGGTCCATGCTCTTGACCTCAAAATTATGCTGACCATCTTGAAATTCAGAGAAACTCTGGTTCGTAGCAAAAGACCATTCAGACCAGTTTCCACCATCGATGCGCCACGAATATCTAAGTTGAGCCGTGGGTGTAACATCATCGGTCCCGGTCCAGATAAAACCAACAGGTAGTGAACAAACCACTTCGTTCTCCGATGGACCGGAAGTAATTTTGGTATCTGGAGCAGTTATATCCGGTGTTTCATCTGCTCCAATATCTATCCTGCCGTTTGTAATGCGCGGTTGTTCATCAATATCTGTCTCGTTTGCTTCCGGTATGTAGGCTGGATTTCCGGCATTCACACAAGGAGAATTTATGGCATTGAGTCTATAATAGTCTGGTAAATTCGCATCTGTTATTTGTATAAATACAGGGTCTGCTGAAATATTGCCTGTGCCAGAATCAGTTAAAATATCTGTAACACAAGAATATGTAACCGTGCAATTCCACAAGTCATCCTCATTTTCCCAAAGGATGCAATTGGAAATGGTAGCTGCTGCTCCAGTATCAACGTAAATACCGCCTCCATTACTGGAATTGGCATCGTTCCAGTAGATTGTATTGCTTTTAATAACAGGGACCGACAGCTGGCCAAAAATATACACTGCTCCTCCACCGCTTGTTTCATCATCGGCGTAATTTCCGACCATAATGTTACCTCTAATAGTCGGTGAGGAGTTATAACATGCAATTCCGCCACCACTGCCAGCAATATTGCCGAAGATAACATTGTATTCAATAATTGGAGAAAGAACCTCACCTCCACCACTTCCGGCCATTCCCGACAGACCTGCCTCACCCGGTTCTATTAAATCTGATTGCAGTATCCACGCCATAATCGGTTCTGGTTCTAATATAGTGGAGTGCGAGGTAATCGGCAGAGATTTGACTGTCAGATTAACTATCTGTTTGTTAATGGCGGGCAGAAACGCCGAACCACCGGACAGTGGAACCTGTATCGTTCCAGTTGTCTTGTTGTCCCAGCCGGATGCACTGGCAGTCAACGTACTCGAACCGGTGCCTACCGCCTGAATGTTAAAGTTGCCTGTGCTATAACTGCCGGCAGCAATCGTTGCTGTCGCAGGCGCCTGTATCACGGC
>Ga0214473_10004076_pt1 | contig 17568 bp, 13 predicted proteins | sample RVTome_7_FD_203509 | JGI IMG/M metagenome (GOLD analysis project Ga0214473, IMG submission 203509) | Soil microbial communities from uranium-contaminated site in the Upper Colorado River Basin, Wyoming, United States - RVT98D197 | ecosystem: Environmental > Terrestrial > Soil > Contaminated >... | reverse complement strand
GGGATCGTGGTCCTGGAGGCGATGGCGGCCGGTCTCCCCGTCGTGGCCGTGGCCTCGGATGCGGCGGCAGATCTCCTCGGCGACGGCGAGACCGGAGTGATGACGCCCGAGGATCTGCCGGGATTCGTGGGAGCTGTGGCGGATCTCTGGGGACAGCCGGAGCGACGGAGGGCCATGGCCGCGGCGGCCCGGCGGATCGCGGCAGGCTACGCGCCGGACGCGTGTGCCTCGACGTTGCTCGACCTCTACCGGGACGTGATTCGCGCCCACCAGACGGCCCCGGTCCGGGGACGACTGGCCCACCCCAGCGAGGCCTGAACGACTGACGCAACTGAAAATGCAAAACCGACAACTGACAACGGACAACCGAAAACCGCGATTGGCCGGTTTTTCGTCGTCGGTTGTCAGTTTTACATTGGAATGAAGTTCGCCCGGTGATGGACCCTCTCATCGACGTGTTTCTGGAACACCTGGTGGTCGAACGCGGCCTGGCCCAGAACAGCCTGGAGGCCTACCGGCGAGACCTGGCCCGCTATTCGGCCCATCTCACGGCCCGCGGCAGGCAGGTCACCAGCCTGGACCGGGCCGAGGTGCCCCGGTATCTCCTGGCGTTGCGCGAGACGGGCTTGAGCCCCCGGTCCGTCGCCCGCCATCTCTCGGCGATCCGGCAGTTTCACCGCTTCCTGGTCCGCGAGGGCCATGCCAGCGAAGACCCCACGTCCCACCTGGAGTCGCCCCGCCCTTGGCGCCGCCTGCCCACGGTGCTGAGCAGCGACGAGGTGAACCGTCTCCTTGCCCCTGGCCACCCGACCACACCGCAGGGCCTCCGGGACCGGGCCATGCTGGAAGTCTTGTACGCATCCGGACTGCGCGTGTCGGAACTGGTGGGTCTGCGGCTGGCCGATCTGAATCTCACCGGGGGGATCCTTCGGGTCCTGGGAAAGGGAAACAAGGAACGCCTGGTGCCCATGGGGGATACGGCGGTCGAGAGCCTGCGGATCTACCTGGCGGACGGCCGGCCCAAGCTGGAGCGGCGCAGGGCCAGCCCGCACCTGTTCCTCGGCCGGCACGGGCGTGGCCTCACGCGTCAGATGTTCTGGCAGCTCCTGAAGCGATACGTCCGGGCAGCCGGGATCACGAAACCGGTGACGCCCCACACCCTGCGGCACTCCTTCGCCACCCACCTGCTGGAGCGGGGAGCGGACCTGCGTTCCGTCCAGTTGATGCTGGGCCACGCAGACATCGGCACCACCCAGATCTACACCCATCTCACCCGCGCCCACCTCAAGGCGATCTACGACAAGCACCACCCGCGCGCCTGACTAAAGACTTTTCGACTGTTCGGCGTTTCGCCAGCTCGGCTGTCTCGAAACAGCTCAACATCAGGACCCTACAAGACTTCCGAACCTCAACAATAAAGTTATAAAGGCCTGACCCCGATGGGGTCACCGATGGGGTCAGGCCTTGCTAACTTTATATTCGGTCAGGGCAGGTCGAGCTTGATGTGGAGTTCTTTCAGTTGGGCGGGGTTCACGGGCGAGGGGGCCTTGGTCATCAGGTCCTGGGCCCGCTGCGTCTTGGGGAAGGCGATGACGTCGCGGATGGACTGCGCCCCGGTCAGGATCATCACCATCCGGTCCAGGCCGAAGGCGATCCCCCCGTGCGGGGGCGTCCCGTACTCCAGCGCGTCCAGCAGGAAGCCGAAGCGCTCCCGCGCCTCTTCCGGGCCGATACCCAGGACCTGGAACATCTTGCTCTGCACCTCGCGTCGGTGGATCCGGATGCTGCCCCCGCCGATCTCGGCCCCGTTCAGGACCAGGTCATAGGCCTTGCCCCGGATCTTCCCCGGGTCCGTGTCGAACAGGGGAATGTCCTCGTCCGCCGGGGAGGTGAAGGGATGGTGCATGGCCGACCACCGCCCCTCCTTCTCGTCCCATTCCAGCAAGGGGAAGTCGGTGACCCACGTCACGGCCAGCGCATCCGGGTCAATCAGCTTCAGCTCCTGGCCGAACCGGAGGCGCAGGCGGCCCATGACGTCGGCCGCGGGCTTGGGGCGATCCACAGAGAGCAGCAGCAGATCCCCCTCCTCCCCTCCCATTCGCTCCCGGAATCGCTGCAGGGTCTCTTCCGGCAGGAACTTGGCGATCGGGGACTGGATGCCGTCGGGTCCGATCTTGAACCATGCCAGCCCCTTGGCCCCGAAGCTCTTGGCAAAGTCTTCGAGTTGATCGAGCTGGCTCCGGGAGTACCCTCCGCACCCCTTGGCATTCAAGGCCATGGCCCGCCCCCCGGCCTGAAGCGGCTGGGCGAAGGCCCGGAACGTGCTGCCGGTGAACAGCTCCCCCACGTCCTGCAGTTCCAGGCCGAAGCGAGTGTCCGGCGCGTCCAGGCCGAAGCGCCGGATGGCCTCGTCATACGCGAGGCGCGGGAAGGGCCGGGGAAGCTCCACGCCCTTGACCTCGCGAAAGATCTCGACGACCAGTCCCTCCATGGTGGCGAGGACCGCCTCCCGGTCCACGAAGGACATCTCCAGGTCGATCTGGGTGAACTCCGGCTGGCGGTCGGCGCGCAGGTCCTCGTCCCGGAAGCATTTCACGATCTGGAAGTACCGGTCGAACCCCGAGATCATGAGCAACTGCTTGAACAACTGCGGTGACTGGGGCAGGGCAAAGAACTCCCCCGGGTTCACCCGGCTCGGGACCAGATAGTCGCGGGCGCCCTCGGGCGTGCTCTTGGTGAGGACGGGAGTCTCCACCTCGATGAACCCCTGGGAGTCCAGGTAGCGCCGGGTCACCTGGTAGAACCGGTGCCGGAGGAAGAGGTTCCGCTGCAGCGGCGGCCGCCGCAGGTCCAGGTACCGGTAGGCCAGGCGGATATCCTCGGCCACGTCGCTTTCATCCTCGATGGGAAAGACCGGCGTCCTGGCGTCGTTCAGGATGACCGCGCCCTGGGCCACCACCTCGATCTCGCCAGTCGCGAGGGTCAGGTTCTCGCTCCCCGGGGGGCGACGGCAGACCTCGCCCCGGACCGCCACTACGAATTCCGAGCGCATGGCCTTGGCCGTCTCGTGGGCGTCCGGGAATCGCTCAGGGTTGAAGACAACCTGCGCGACCCCCTCCCGGTCGCGGAGGTGCACGAAGATGAGCCCCCCGAGATCCCGCCGGCGGTCCACCCAGCCGTTCAGGGTGACCACCCGACCCGCATGGCCTGCCCGCAGCGCCCCGCAGTACTGGGTCCGTTCCCAGCCTGTCATGATGAACCGTTCTCCAATGGAAAATGACAAACCGACAACTGACAACTGACAATGAAGAGGCATCCGAACGCGGCAGACCACCTGCTGTTTCCGCGAGCCTCAATTCGTCGGTTTTTCATTGTCGGTTTTAGATTTTGCATTGAGCCTAGACGCTACCCGGTGCTCACGGTCTGCACGAGCTTGCGCCGTCTAGGCGTAGTCTCGTTCCGGCAGTCTGGTCAGGCGATCCACGACCTCGCCCAGGGGGACCGCGTGTTGCTCTCCCGACAGCATGTCCTTGAGCGTTACCTGGTCGCGGGCCAGCTCGTCGCTGCCGAGAATCACCGAGTACCGGTACCGATCCTTGTTCGCCTGCCGCATCTGGCCCTTCAGGCTGCGACCCTCCAGATCCACGGCGGCCCGGAGCCCGCGACGCCGGAGCGTCTGGACAAGGTCCATGGCCACGAGGAAGGCCTCGGAACCGGCCGTGGCCACATACACCCCGGTGCAGGTCGGCGACTCCGCCGGTCCTGGCAGCGCCGCCAGCGAGGCGAGGATCCGCTCCTCGCCGATGGCAAAGCCGATGGCCGGCGTGGGCGGACCGCCGATCTCTTCCACCAGACCGTCATAGCGCCCGCCCCCCGCCACGGCGTTCTGGGCGCCCAGGGTAGGGTTCAAGAACTCGAAGGTCGTCCGCGTGTAGTAGTCGAGACCCCGCACCAGGCGCTCGTTCACCGTGTGCTCGATCTTCAGGCCGTCCAGCAGGCTCCGCACGGCCGCGAAGTGCTCGCGGCACGGTCCGCACAGGTAGGCCGAGATTGTCGGCGCCCCGCGGGCGATCTGCTGGCAGGTCGGCACCTTGCAGTCCAGGATTCGCAGGGGATTCTTTTCCAGGCGCACGTGACAGTCCGGGCACAGCGCGCTCCGGTGCGCCTCCGCGTAGGCCACGAACGCCTGGCGGTACGCCGGGCGACAGTTCGGATCGCCGATGCTGTTCAGGTGGAGCTGGATGCCCTTGAGCCCCCAGGCCTCCAGCAGGTGGTGAAGCAGGGCCACCACCTCGGCGTCCACAGCCGGTCCCGGGGACCCCACGGCCTCGACGTCCACCTGATGAAACTGCCGGAAGCGACCGGACTGGGGTCGCTCGTGGCGGAACATCGGCCCGATCAGGTAGACCTTGACCAGGCTGCTCTTGGCGCTGAGGTTGTGTTCCATGTACGCCCGCATGAGGGAGGCCGTGGCCTCAGGCCGGAGGGTGAGGCTTTCGCCGCCCCGGTCCTCGAAGGTGTACATCTCCTTCTCGACGATGTCCGTCCCTTCCCCGATGCCCCGGACGAACAGCTCGGTTCGCTCGAAGACGGGGGTCCGGATCTCGGCGTACCCGTACCGCTCCAGGAGGTCGCGCGCCACCGCCTCCAGCGCCTGCCACTTCCCCGAATCCTCGGGGAGGACATCCGGCGCACCCTTGATACCCTTGATCAACGTATCAAACCTCGAAAATGTCGAATTTCGAATTTCGAACGCCGAATTTCAATCTGGAATCTGCAATTTGCAATCTGAAATCCTTCAATAGACCGGCTTGCGGTCGAAGCGGTGCGTGGCCTCGATGAACCGGACCGTTCCGGACCGGTACCGCATGACCACCGAGTGGGTCCGGGCGCCCCCGCCGAAGAACCGGACGCCTCGCAGCAGGTCCCCGTCGGTCACGCCCGTGGCGGCGAACATCACATCACCGCTCTTGGCCAGATCGCCGATCCGATAGATCCGATCCATGTCCTTGAGGCCCAGCTTGCGGGCCCGCTCCACTTCCTGGTCGTTGCGGGGCCGCAGGCGCCCCTGCATGTCGCCGCCCAGGCACTGGAGCGCCGCCGCGGCCAGCACCCCCTCGGGCGCCCCACCGATGCCCAGGAGAACGTCTACCCCCGTCTCCGGGAATCCGGCGGCGATGGCGGCCGAGACGTCGCCGTCCTGGATCAGCTTGATCCGGGCCCCCGCCTCGCGCACTGCACGGATCAGCTCGGCATGTCGCGGGCGATCCAGGATGACCACGGTGAGGTCCTCGACGTAGCACTTCATCGCGTCGGCGATGTTGTGGAGGTTCTGTTCCGGGCTCAGGCTGAGGTCCACGGCCCCCTTGGCCTTGGGGCCGACGGCGATCTTCTCCATGTAGGTGTCGGGCACCCGGAGGAAGCCCCCCTTCTCGGCGATGGCCACCACCGCCAGGGCATTGGCGCGCCCTTGAGCCATGATGTTCGTCCCCTCCAGGGGGTCCAGCGCCACGTCCAGTTCCGTTCCCTCCCCGCTGCCCACGCGCTCCCCGATGAAGAGCATCGGCGATTCGTCCCGCTCCCCCTCGCCGATCACCACCGTCCCACAGAAGGGCACCGCGTCGAAGGCGCGCCGCATCGCGTCCACGGCCGCCTGATCCGCCGCCTTTTCGTTGCCCAGCCCCATCCACCGGGCCGAGGACAGGGCGGCCGCCTCGGTCACCCGGACCACTTCCATCGCCAGGTTCCGCTCCACGAAGGCTCCTCCTTGCCACGTACTGTGATGGCGATAAAAACACGACGGGGGCCGCCAGTTCCACGGGCGTGGCGGCCCCGACGGCGCGACGCAGTATACTGCCCCACCGCACACAGGGTCAACGGAAACGTGGCGCGGCGACGCCCGCAACGGCGCCGAACGCCTCCCGGCGGCCGCCCGCTCGGGGTGCGGTTTGCGCCTTCCTCTGCCCCGTGGTACTATCTCTCCCGTTCGCGCGATCTCATCCATCGGCTCCGCATGGAGCCTGCTTCGGGAGGATCGGATGAAACTTCAAGGGAAGGCCCTGGTGGCTCAGGGTGGCGGGCCAACCGCCGTGATCAACCAATCGCTTGCCGGGGTGGTCCTGGAATCCCGGAGGTTCCCCCAGGTGACCAGCATCTATGGGGCCGTCAACGGTGTCCGGGGGATAGTCAATGAAGACTTCCTCGACCTGAGCCAGGAGACGACCCACAACCTGGAGCAGGTCGCGATCACCCCGTCCTCAGGCTTGCTCTCGACCCGCGATAAGCCCGACAAGAAGTACTGTCAGGAGATGGTCCGGGTGATGAAGGCGCACGAGGTCCGGTACTTCTTCTATATCGGGGGCAACGACTCGGCGGACGCAGTGCGGATCGTGAAGGAAGAGGCGAAACAATCGGGGTACGAATTCCGCGCCGTTCACATCCCCAAGACCATTGATAACGACCTCGTCCTGAATGATCACACCCCTGGGTACGGCTCAGCCGCCCGGTTCGTTGCCCAGGCGTTCATCGGGGCCAACCTCGACAACGCGTCCCTGCCCGGCGTGTATATTGCTGTGGTCATGGGCCGGAATGCCGGGTTCCTGACGGCCGCCTCATCCGCTGCCAGAAAATACCCCGAGGACGGCCCCCATCTCATCTACCTTCCGGAGCGGCCTTTCAGCGTGGACAAGTTCCTCAAAGACGTGCGACGAGTGTACGACAGGTTCGGGCGATGTGTCGTGGGCGCCTCGGAGGGAATCCGGGACGCCGACGGGAATCCCATCCTCACGCAACTGGTGGACCGCATCGAGAAGGACGCCCATGGGAACATCCAGCTCTCGGGGACCGGGGCCCTGGGAGATCTCCTGGCCGAATCGGTCAAGAAGAACCTGAACATCAAGCGGGTTCGGTCGGACACCTTCGGCTACCTCCAGCGCTCGTTCTTTGGATGCGTCTCGGACGTGGACCAGCAGGAAGCCAGGGAGGTAGGGGAAAAGGCGGCCCAGGTCGCGCTCTTGCATGACCTGGAGGGCTCGGTCACGATCCAGCGAACGGGTTCCTACGCCGTAGATTACCAGTTGGCCTCGCTGGCAGAGATCGCGGGAAAGACGCGGACGATGCCGGACGAGTTCATCAACGACGAGGGCAACGATGTCACCGATACCTTCCTGTTCTACGTCCGGCCGTTGCTCGGTTCCGGCCTGCAGTCGCCGCACCGGCTCAGGGCCCCGCGCGTGGCCAAGATCTTAAAGAAAGAAGAATAGGCAGGGCTGTGGGAGAGAAGGGCGTGGCCAGCGTCATCGCGGTCGTTGACGATCTCTTCTTCGGCGCGAAGATTCTCGAGACCGCGGAGCGGCTGAACGTGCCGCTCCGCCTCGTCCGCTCTCCGGAGGAGCTGGAGGCCCAGGCGCAGGCCTGTCGCCCCGGCCTGCTGATCTTCGATTTGAATGCCGAGGGCTGTCAACCGCTGCAGGCCATCCGGCGGGTGAAGGCGAACCCCGAGTTGAAAAACACGCCCGCCCTCGGGTTCTACTCCCACGTCCAGCACGATCTCAAGGCGGCCGCCGCAGAGGCCGGGTGTGACCGGATCATGGCGCGCTCGGCCTTCACCGCACAGCTCCCCGAACTCCTGCGCCCCTACGCGTCCCCCTGAGGACAACAATCTCACCGCCAAGACGCCAAGGTTGCGCCGCAATTGGGCAATCCGGCAACTGGGCACACCTCACCCTCAGGGTACCCGGCAACCTCGAACCCCTGATTGCCAGATCGCCAGATTGCCTGGTTGCCTTCCGATGGCGCTCTTGGCGCCTTGGCGGTTCAATCCTGCCCTTTCCGTTATTCGAGGGGAACCCGGACGATGATCCGCACCGGCCGGCCGGAATCATCTTGCGCCAGGAACACCAGCTCTTGGACCCCGGAGAGATTGCCTGGATTCTCCGGATTGGACGTGGACAGGTAGGCGTCAATGGCAATGGGGGTCGTGCCCTGCGGTTCCACCCGGCTGGGCAAAGGGATTGTGCGAGTCGCAGAGGTACCCGTCAGGCTGCGGACCGTGGCCTGGACCTCCCGAAACTGGACCCCCACTCCGCCGGTGTCGGTAAATTGGACCGAATAGTCCCAGCGCGAGCCCGCACGGGTCAATGGCGGCAACTCATTCGGGGCGAGGGGCCGCTTGGTCGGGTTGACCACCGCCACCCGCAGGTGCGGTGGGCTCTCCACCTGGATCCCAATGGGGAGCTTGGGCGCTTCCGGGGGGCGGTACTCACAACTCGCGCCTGCCAAGCCAAGTATCACGACGAGCCATAGACACCGACCGCGCGTTCGCACAGTTATTCCTCCACTCAGGACATCGGTTGATTCGTCCGGCCCTTCCTCGCCGCGCGCCGGCGGGCGCGACGCCTCGCCCGAGCCAGGAAATCCAGGCGGGCCTGTTCCGGGAGGGGCGAGGACTCGGCTGATCCGGCTTCCGCGGGCAGTTGGTCGCGCCGGGCCCCGCAGATGCGACACGCGTCCAGCCGGACCTCCCGCGCCCGGCCCTCGGCACCGGCGTAGACTCGACCGACCTCGCGGTACTGGTGGCCGTGGCGCTCGCACCACAGAGCCGCCAATCGCTTTAGCATGGCTGTCCGCCTTGGCTGATCGTCAGACCGCCGGGACCGGCACCCCCAACTCTCGCGCCACCGATTCGATCTGCCCCCAGGTCTCGTCCTCGACAAAGATCCCGGAGCGGCGGCGCTCCGCCTCGGTAAGCATCTCGGGCTCGCCAGGGGTGAGGATCCGATCAACTTCTGGCGCCGTTGGACAGGTCTTCAAGTATCGGACCAAGTCGTCCACCTGGGTACGGAACGTGGTGGCGGGGACGAATCGGGCGATGTCCACGACAAACATGAAGACTCCGTTGAGGATCGGTCCCGGGTGCTCGGTGGAGTACCCGCCATGGGCCATGATCCCCGCCAGGATCTCGATCATGAGGGCGAGGCAATAGCCCTTGTGCCCGCCAGCCGGCAGGATCGTTCCCGGCGGATTCCCGTACAGGGCATTCGGATCCGTCGTGGGCTGCCCCTCCGCATCCAGAACCCAGCCGAGGGGCAACCGCTCTTTCCGGTTTCGCTTCACCCGGACCTTCCCCTCCGCAGCCACCGTGGTGGCAATGTCGAAGCTGATGGGCGTGGCGTTTCCCGTCGGGCAGGCAAAGGCGATGGGGTTCGTGCTGAGGCGTGGCGCGCGCCCGCCCCAGGGGGCCATCCGCTGTCCCGCGCCTCCCGCATTCACGGTGAGGATGGCGAGCATGGACCGCTGCAGGGCCATCTCGGTGTAATCCGCCAGGCGGCCGATGTGATTACAGTTGAAGATCCCAACGGCCGAGACGCCCATCCCGGCCGCCTTCTCCATCGCCACCTCCATCCCGCGCCGCGCGACGATCTGCCCGAAGCCCAGCTGGCCGTCCACCAGGGCCGTGGCGGGTCCCTGCTGGACGACCTGCGGGTCCGCTGTTGGGTTCGCCTCGCCTGTGCGCCATGAAGCGATGTACTGGGGAATGCGGATGACCCCGTGGGAATCGTGCCCGCGCAGGTTCGCCCGGACCAGGAGTTGGGCCATCCACGCCGCCCCGGTGGGGGGAACCCGGATCGCCTGGAAGATGTCGCGCGTGAGGCCCTCGAGCGGTTCGTGACGAAGCGTTGGCATGGAACAAGGTCTCCCGTGAACGAGGTGAATACGTGAGATGGAAGCCGTCAGCTTTCAGCGGTCAGCCTTCAGCTGCTGCCGGTCCGGCGCTGACGGATCGCTGTCCCTGTCTGTTTCTCAATTCTCACCGGGGGCCCCATCCCCGTGGTCGCGACTCTCGGCCCTGTCCGGTCATTCCGCATTCGCCATTCCGCATTCCGCATTGGGCTGCCCGCTGCCAGCTGCCTCCTGCCCCCTGACCCCTCGGCGCTCGGCTCTTGGCTCTCGGTTCTCAGAGCAGGGGCGCAATGGTTTCCGCCGTCTCCTTGGACGGAACCACAGGGATGAATTCGAACTCGATCAGGTCCTGCCAGCGGGTCGCCCACTGCTGGAGGAGCCGAGGATCGTCGCACTCCATGAGCTGGAAGCAGCGGTCGAAGTTCGCCTCGATCCAGCTCCCCACGTAGGTCAGGCCGTCGGGCGCCATGCGCCCATGCTCCCGGAAGCGGCGATAGACCGCCTTCGCGTCCCGATTCTTGAAGCGTTCGATGACCATGAAGAGCATGGGCCCTCCTTTCCGCGCCTCCGCCACGGACAGCACCCGTCCCCCTGCTTCTATGTAACGTACCGCACGCCCGCCACAGGCGCAAGAGGCCTCCAAACCCGGATATTGCAGTTCCACCACCAATCCTGCCAAGGGCGGGATTGGTGGTGAGATGTGTGGGCCAAAAACATGAAAGGCGCCCTGCACACCGCCGCGGGCGCCTCTCCGGGATGAGCAACCGCGCTGACTCAGCCCTCTTCGAAGACCCCCATGCGCCGGAATTTCTGGTACCGCTGTTCCAGCAACTCCTCTACCGGCACCCGGTTCAGGCGCTCGAAGGCTTTCACCAGGAAGCCTTTGAGGGTCGTCACCATCTCCTGCTGGTTCCGGTGCGCCCCGCCCACGGGTTCCGGCACGATCTCGTCGATCAGGTTCAGGCGCTTCAGCGTCTGGGCCGTGATCCCCATGGCCGCCGCCGCCTCGGGGGCCTTGGCCGGGTCCCGCCACAGGATAGAGGCGCAGCCCTCGGGTGAGATCACGGAGTAGATGGCGTACTCCAGCATGTAGACCACGTCCCCGACGGCGATGCCCAGGGCGCCTCCCGACCCCCCCTCTCCCGTGATCGCCACCACGATGGGGACCCGGAGTTCCGACATCTCTAGGAGGTTCCGCGCAATGGCCTCGGCCTGGCCGCGCTCCTCGGCGCCGATCCCGGGATACGCCCCGGGCGTGTCCACCAGGGTGAGAACCGGCTTGCCAAACTTCTCCGCCAGCTTCATCAGGCGCAGGGCCTTGCGGTAGCCCTCGGGGTTGGCCATGGCAAAGTTGCGCGCCAGCTTTTCCTTGGTATCCCGTCCCTTCTGGTGTCCGATGACGACCAGTGCCATACCGTCCAGCCGCGCCAACCCCCCGACGATCGCCTTGTCATCCGAGAACGCGCGGTCGCCGTGCAGCTCAATGAAGTCGGTGAGCATCAGCCGGATGTAGTCCATGGCGTAGGGACGGGTGGGGTGCCGGGCGATCTGGGTTCGTTGCCAGGGCGTGAGGTTGGCGAAGATTTCTTCCTGCAGCCGGGCGACCTTCCGCTCCAGGCGTGTAACCTCGGCGGAGAAGTCCACCTTCTCCACCTCGGCAAACTGCTTCAACTCCTGGATCTTGGTCTCCAGCTCCAGGATCGGCTTTTCGAACTCGAGGGTGTAGGTTGCCATTGAATCACCCTTGAACACCCGACAGCGACAGGGATTTCCGACAGCGAAAGCCATCAGAGCCTTTTCGCTGTCCCTGTCGGAATTCGCTGTCGAACGCGTGGGCGTCAGCCCACGGTATAGCAGCCGGGGCCGAAGGCTCCCTCCAGCTCCTGGCGGAGGCTGTCGTCCGCCCCCACGGTCAGCCCGGGGGCTGGGGCGAGGGTGACCTGGCCACCGTCGGGCAGCGCGATGTGCAGACGCAGGGGCGATCCCCCCGGATGCGCTTGCAGCAGCGCCTTCAGCCGCCGCAGTCCCTCCGAACTGGCGGCATCGCCCGCCAGCGTAACCTCGACCAGCGGGAGACCGTCCTCGGCCGGCAGGGTCAGGGGTTGCACTTCGCTCAGCAGGAGCTTGACGGTCTCCTCGCCGATGTCCACCTGGCCCTTCACCAGGACCGCGGAATCCTTCGCCAGGTGCAGCATGCTGGATCGGTACAGGTCCGGGAAGACCACCGCCTCCACTGTCCCGGCCAGATCCTCCAGCGTGACGAAGGCCATCCGGTCGCCGTTCTTGGTGCTGATCTCCTTGACGGCGGCGACCATGACCCCCAGCTTCACCGTGGACTTGTCCGGCAGCGAGGCGAGACCTTCCGTCGTCGCCGTGGTGTACCTGGCGATGAGCCCCCGGTGCTCCGCCAGGGGGTGTCCCGTGACGTAGAAGCCCAGCGTCTCCTTCTCGCCCGCCAGGAGCTTGGACCGGTCCCATTCCGGCAGATCGGGCAGCGCCCCGCCCTGCCCTGGCGCGCCTCCACCCGAGGACAGCACGTCCAGAAGCGACACCTGGCCGTGGGCCCGGTCCCGCTGGGCCGCCGAAGCGGCCTCCATAGCCTTGTCCACGACAGCCATGAGCTGGGCCCGCCGCGCGCCCAGCCAGTCGAAGGCGCCGCACTTGATCAGGCTCTCGATCACCCGCTTGTTCACCAGGCGCAGGTCCACCCGCTCGCAGAAGTCGAAGAGGTCTCGGAACCGCTCCTGCTGCCGCCGGGCCGCCAGGATGGACTGGATGGCGGCCTCGCCCACGTTCTTCACCGCCACCAGGCCGAAGCAGATCTTGTCCCCCACCACGGTGAAGTCATTGCTGGACTCCTTCACGTCCGGCGGCAGGACCTCGATGCCCATGGCCCGGCACTCCTCGATGTACTTCACGATCTTGTCCGTGTCGGCCATCTCGGAGGTGAGGAGGGCGGCCATGAACTCCACCGAGTAGTTCGCCTTGAGATACGCGGTCTGGTAGGCGATGAGGGCGTACGCCGCCGAGTGGGACTTGTTGAAGCCGTAGCCCGCAAACTGCTCCATGAAACCGAAGATGCGCTCCGCCTTCCGCTCGGGGACCCCGTGGCCCGCGGCCCCATCCAGGAACTTCTTCCGCTGCTCGGCCATGAGTTCCGGGTTCTTCTTTCCCATGGCCCGGCGCAGGATGTCCGCCTCGCCCATGCTGAACCCGGCCAGGTCGGAGGCGATCCGCATCACCTGCTCCTGGTAGACCATGATCCCGTAGGTGTCCTTGAGGATCTCCTCCATGAGGGGGTGGTCGTAGACCACCTTGGTCCGGCCGTGCTTCCGCTCGATGAAGTCCGGGATCAGTTGCATCGGGCCGGGCCGGTACAGGGCCACCAGGGCGATGATGTCCTCGATGCGGGTGGGGCGGAGCTGGCGGAGCAGGTCCCGCATCCCCGTGGACTCCAACTGGAACACGCCGAAGGTCTTGGCCTCGCCCAGGAGGTGATAGGTGATGGCGTCGTCCAGGGGGATCTGGTCCATGTCCAGGCGGATGCCCCGGCTCTCCTGGATGAGCTTCACCGTGTTGGCGATAACCGTCAGGGTCCGGAGACCCAGGAAATCCATCTTGAGCAGGCCGATCCGCTCGATGGCCCCCATGGCGTACTGGGTCGTGATTTCTCCCTTGGCCCCCTTGTACAGCGGCAGGTGCTCGATCAACGGCTCGTTGGAGATGACCACCCCCGCGGCGTGGGTCGAGGCATGGCGGGTCAGCCCCTCCAGCACCTTGGCCGCCTCCATCAGCTCCGTCACCTCGGGCCGCTTCTCCACCGCCTCGCGCAGCGGCGCCGAGTCGCGCAGGGCGTCCTCCAGGGTGATGTTCAAGGTATTGGGGACCATCTTGGCGATCTTGTCCCCATCGGCATAGGTCATGCCCATGGCCCGGGCCACGTCCCGGATGACCGCCTTGGCGCCCAGCGTCCCGAAGGTGATGATCTGGGAGACGTTCTCCTCCCCGTACTTCCTGGTCACGTACTCGATCACCTCGCCCCGGCGCTCGTAGCAGAAGTCGATGTCCATGTCCGGCATGCTGATCCGCTCGGGGTTGAGGAACCGCTCGAACAGCAGGCCGTAGCGCAGTGGATCGATGTTGGTGATGCCCAGGCAGTACGCGACGAGCGATCCCGCGGCCGATCCGCGGCCGGGCCCCACGGGGATGCCCCGGGACTTGGCGAAGCTGATGAAATCCCACACCACCAGGAAGTACCCGGCGAAGCCCATCTTCTCGATGACGGTCAGCTCCCGGTTCAGGCGCTCGACCACCTCGGGCCCCGGATTCTGGAACCGCTGGCGCAGCCCCGCCTCCGCCAGCGTGCGCAGGTACGAGTCCAGGGTGTGCCCCTCCGGGACGGTGTACTTGGGCAGCAGGATCTGGCCGAACTTGAGCTCTAAGTTGCATCGCTCCGCCACCGCGATGGTGTTCTTCAACGCCTCGGGCAGCTCGGCGAAGAGGGTGTGCATCTCGGCCGGGGACTTGAAGTAGAATTGCTGCGAGCTGAACCGCCAGCGGTCCGGGTCCTTCATGGTCTTGCCGGTCTGGATACAGAGCAGGACCTCGTGCGGTTTCGCGTCGCCGGCGTTCAGGTAATGCACGTCGTTGGTGGCCACCATGGGCAGGCCGAGCTGCTTGGCGATCCGCACGACCCCCTGGTTGACCGTCCGCTGATCCGCCAGACCGTGGTCCTGAATCTCCAGGTACAAGTTTTCGCGTCCCAGCACATCCATGTACCAGCGGGCAGTGTCGGCGGCTTTCGCCTCGTCCTGGGCCAACAGGGCGTGGCAGAACTCGCTGTTGAGGCATCCGGAGAGTGCCAGGAGACCCTTGGCGTGCTGGGCGAACAGCTCCCGGTCAATGCGGGGCTTGTAGTAGAACCCCTCGATGTAGCCGGCCGTGACCAGCTTCATCAGGTTCTTGTAGCCGGCCATGTCCCGGACGAGGAGCGTCAGGTGATTCGCCCCTTCGTACTGGCCGTCTTGGGGCGTCCGCTCGAACCGGCTGCCCGGCGCGATGTACACCTCGCAGCCAATGATGGGCTTGATCCCTTCCTTGTTGGCCAGGGCGTAAAAGTCCACGGCCCCAAAGAGGTTGCCGTGGTCCGTCATGGCCAGGGCCGGCATGCGGAACTCCTTGGCCTTGGCCATCAGCTTGTCGAGCTGGCACGCCCCGTCCAGGAGGGAGTACTGCGTGTGCAGGTGCAGGTGCACGAAATCCGCGCGCGGCATTTGTCTAGCCCTCAGCCCTCAGCGGTCAGCCTTCAGCTTACGCCTCACCCTTCTGCCCGTCGTCCCTGCCCTACCGAATCCGAGATGACATCATGGACGGTCGCGCTGTTCAAACGAATGATATCGGCTGATTTGATCCTTACCAGGAACTCGGGCCGGCCGCCGCCGGCATAGCCCCACTCCTGAGCAGCGACCCGGGTGTCCACGATCACGCTAAACTTCTCCCGGTGCCCCACCGGCGGCGTGCCCCCCGCAGGATAGCCCGTTTTTGCGTAGACCACGTCCGGCTTTGCCAGTTTCAGACCCACCAATCCCGTGATCGCCTGAACTCGCTTGAGGTCCACCCGGCCGTTTCCGCACGCGATCACCATCACGCACTCGCCGTTCTTGGCCTGAAACAGAATGGACTTGAAGATCTGCTCTGGCGCCACCTTCATGGCCGCAGCCGCGGTGTCCACCGTGGCCATGTGCACGCCCGGCGACACGATCTCCGCCTGCAGATCGTGCTCCAGGATGAAATCCGCCAGATCCAGCGCCTCTGTTTTCATTGCCCGGTTGTCAGTTGTCCGTTGTCGGTTTTCCATTGCGGACCCGCGGTCCGCTCACTCCCACTCTATGGTGCTGGGGGGCTTGCTGCTCACGTCGTAGACGACCCGGTTGACGCCCTTGACCTCGTTGGCGATGCGGCTGCTCAGGCGGGCCAGGACCTCGTACGGCAGGCGGACCCAGTCGGCCGTCATCCCGTCCTGGCTGTGAACGGCGCGCAGGGCGATCACATGCTCATAGGTCCGCTCGTCCCCCATGACCCCCACGGTTCGGATGGGAAGAAGAACGGCGAAGGCCTGCCAGATCTCCTGATACAGCCCGGCCTTGCGGATCTCCTCTTCCACGATCACGTCGGCCTTGCGCAGCAGGTCCAAACGCTCCCGGGTCACCTCGCCAAGGATGCGGACGGCCAGGCCCGGCCCCGGGAACGGCTGGCGCCAGAGGATCGTGTCGGGCAGACCCAGCTCCCGACCCACCTCCCGCACCTCATCCTTGAAGAGTTCCCGTAGCGGCTCCACCAGCCGGAAGCCCATCTGCTCGGGCAGGCCGCCCACGTTGTGGTGCGTCTTGATCGTGACCGACGGTCCCTTGACCGAGACGCTCTCGATCACGTCGGGGTAGAGCGTCCCCTGGGCCAGGAAGTCAATCTTGCCCAAGCGCCTTGCCTCTTCCTCGAATACGGCGATGAACTCGGCCCCGATGATCTTCCGCTTCTGCTCCGGGTCCGTTACTCCGGCCAGCTTCGCCAAAAAGCGCTGGCTGGCATCCACGAAGACCAGGTTCAGACCGAGGTGGGAGCCAAAGGTGTCCACCACCTGGGCCGCCTCGTTCATCCGCAGGAGGCCGTTGTCCACGAACACACAGGTCAGGCGATCCCCGATGGCCCGGTGGACCAGGAGCGCCGCGACGGAAGAGTCCACGCCGCCGCTCAGGGCGCAGATCACCTTCCCGTCCCCCACCTGCTCCCGGATGCGCTCGACGCTCACCGCCACGAAGGACTTCATGTCCCACGTGGGCTCGCACCCGGCGATCCTGAACAGGAAGTTCGCCAGGATCTCCTTGCCCTGCGGGGTGTGGACGACCTCGGGGTGGAACTGGACGCCGTAGAACGGGCGGTCCTTGTGCCGGAAGGCGGCATACGGGGAATTGTGGGTGTGGGCCAGCACCTGGAACGTGGCGGGGAGCTTGTCCACCTTGTCCCCGTGACTCATCCAGACCTTGAGGTCTCCCGCCAGGCCGCGGAATAGGTCCTCCGCCCGATCCACCAGGAGGTCGGCCGGCCCAAACTCCCGCTGGGTCGCCCGCGACACCTCGCCGCCGGAGAAATCCGCCAGGACGCATAGCCCGTAACAGATGCCCAGGATTGGCAAACCCAGATCCAGGATCGCCCTCTCGGGCTTCGGCGCGTTCGGCTGGTAGATGCTGGCCGGACTCCCTGAAAGGATCAGGGCCGTGGGACGGAAGGCCTGAATCTCGGCCAGGGGCATGTGGAACGGATGGATCTCCGAGTACACCCGCAGCTCCCGCACCCGCCGCGCGATGAGCTGCGTGTACTGGCCACCGAAGTCAAGGATGAGCACCCTGTCCATGTCTCACTACAATCCAATTGGAAATTGAAAACCGACAACCGACAACTGACAATGGGCAGACCCCACCGGTTTTGCATTGTCGGTTGTCAGTTTTAGATTGTTCATTGGCCGGACCAGCGATCGGCTCTAGCGTTCAAGTTGATAGTTCGGCGCTTCCTTGGTGATGATGACGTCGTGGACGTGGCTTTCGCGCAGCCCGGCGCTGGTGATCCGGATGAACTTGGCCTTGGTCCTGAGCTCCTTGATGTTGGCGCAGCCGCAGTAGCCCATCCCGGATCGAAGCCCGCCCACCAACTGGAACGTCAGCGCAGACAGGGGGCCTTTAGACGGTACGCGGCCCTCGATTCCCTCTGGGACCAGCTTCTCCATCTCCGCCTCGGGATCCTGCATGTACCGCTCGCGGGCGCCGCGGGACTCCATCGCGCCCAGGGAGCCCATCCCCCGGTAGACCTTGTACGTCCGCCCCTGATACAGCACCG
>Ga0214473_10004075_pt1 | contig 17570 bp, 12 predicted proteins | sample RVTome_7_FD_203509 | JGI IMG/M metagenome (GOLD analysis project Ga0214473, IMG submission 203509) | Soil microbial communities from uranium-contaminated site in the Upper Colorado River Basin, Wyoming, United States - RVT98D197 | ecosystem: Environmental > Terrestrial > Soil > Contaminated >... | reverse complement strand
TGATGCCGGGCGACAGCGTGAACCTGACGGTGGAGTTGATCACTCCGGTGGCGATGGAAGAGCAGCAGCGCTTCGCGATTCGCGAAGGCGGCCGCACCGTCGGTGCCGGCGTCATCACCAAGATCATCGAGTAGTGGGCGAGAGGCTGCGAGTCGTGCTCGTCTGTGACGAGTGCAACGCGAGAAACTATCAGACGACGAAAGCGAAGAAGTACGGGCCACAGGAGAGGCTGCAGTTGAAGAAGTTCTGCCCCACATGTGGTCGTCATACGGTGCACAAGGAATCAAAGTAGCTAGGCCAGTAGCTCTAATGGTAGAGCGGCGGATTCCAAATCCGTAGGTTGGGGGTTCGAGTCCCTCCTGGCCTGCCGGACGGGGACGTGCCTAGCAGAGGAAATCGGAACGGGTGATGGCGGTCGAGAACGAAGCGGAGCGCGGAGCGGGCAGCCGGGCCTTTGGGCTACAGCGATGGGTCCAGTTCGGCTACGTCGGGGTGTTCCTGGTCTCCTTCTACCTGCTCGACAAGCTCGTCGAGCGCGTGTGGGATTTCTTCGCCGAGCCCGAGCCGACGCTGGTCACGCTCGCCGCGGTGGGCCTCGGGGCGCTGACGGCCTACATCATGTACCGACACTCGAAGGTCCGGTCCATGGCCGATGAGGTCGTCGGTGAGCTCGCCAAGGTGACCTGGCCGACGCGCAAGGAAACGTGGGCCAACACCGTGGTCGTGGCCATCACTTCGGTCATCGCGGCCTTGATCCTCTTCGCCTACGACGCTCTGTGGGCGTCCATCACGGACCTCATCTACAAGGTGTAGCTCTCGGGAGGGACGCAATCGGTCGTCACGAAGTCATGCAGGATACGAGTCAACAAGAGCGAGGTTCCGGGGGAGCTCCCATGTCGAAGAAGTGGTACGTGGTCCAGGCCTACTCTGGCTACGAGAACAAAGTGAAGATGTCGCTCCAGGAGCGCATCAAGCAAGCCGGAATGGACGAATTCTTCGGCGAGATCCTCATCCCCAAGGAGAACGTCCAGGAGACGCGGGCCGGCAACAAGCGCGTGACCTCGCGCAATTTCTACCCGGGTTACATCTTCGTCGAGATGGAGCTGAACGAGCGCACCTGGCACCTGATCAAGGAGACGCCAAAGGTGAGCGGCTTCATCGGCGGACGTCATCCCAGCCCCGTCCCCGACACGGAGATCGAGGCGATTGCGCAGCAGGTCGCCGAAGGGGCCGCCAAGCCCAAGCCGCGCGTCGTCTTCGAGCAAGGTGACCACGTGCGCGTGATCGACGGGGCCTTCGCCAACTTCACCGGGACCATCGAAGAGGTGAAGCCTGAGAAGCAGAAGGTCCGAGTTCTCGTGTCGATATTCGGTCGCGCCACGCCCGTGGAGCTCGACTACGGACAGGTGGAAAAGACGGTCTGACCGGGGGCCGGAAGGGCCCATATCCGGAGATTCCAAATGAAGAAGGTAATAGGACAAATCAAGCTTCAGCTGCCGGCGGGTCAGGCGAATCCTTCGCCGCCGGTGGGCCCCGCGCTCGGCCAGCAGGGTGTCAACATCATGGCCTTCTGCAAGGACTTCAACTCCCGGACGCAGAAGCAAGCCGGCCTGATCATCCCGGTGGTCATCACGGTGTTCGCGGACCGGTCGTTCTCCTTCATCACGAAGACGCCACCTGCGTCCGTGCTGATCAAGAAGGAGCTCGGGCTGCAGATCGGCGGCAAGCCGGGTTCCGGCTCGGCCGAACCCAACAAGGTGAAGGTCGGCGAGATCACACGGGCTCAGCTGCAGCGGCTGGCCGAGGAGAAGATCAAGGACATGAACGCCGGATCCGTCGAGGCGGCCGTGAAGTCGCTCGCGGGTACCGCGCGGTCCATGGGTGTGGACGTGATCGATTGACGAGGTCGTTGGCGACGTCGTGATGACGCCGCCTTCTCCAATACCACCGGGCAGTGTCGGTGGGAGGCCGCGGGATCGAGCGGCCGACAGGAGGCAGGGATGAGGAACGGAAAGAGGCGCCAGCAGGCCATACAGAACGTAGAGCGCCAGAGACAGTACCCATTGTCTGAGGCATGTAGTCTTTTGAAGGAGCTGTCGTTCGCGAAGTTCGACGAGAGCGTCGATATCGCCGTTCGCCTGGGCGTGAACCCCAAGCACGCCGACCAGATGGTCCGCGGCGCGGTCGTATTGCCCCACGGCACGGGCAAGACGCTCCGCGTCCTGGTCTTTGCCAAGGGCGACAAGGCCAAGGAAGCCGAGGAGTCGGGCGCTGACTTCGTCGGCGCGGACGACATGGTCGCCAAGATCACCGAAGGTTGGCTCGACTTCGACTCCGTCATCGCCACGCCGGACATGATGGGTCAGGTCGGTCGTCTCGGCCGGGTTCTCGGTCCCCGTGGGCTCATGCCTAACCCGAAGGTCGGTACGGTGACTTTCGAGGTCGCCAAGGCCGTCCGAGATGCCAAGGCGGGCAAAGTCGAGTTCCGCGTGGAGCGGGCCGGTATCGTGCACGCCCCGGTGGGCAAGCGTTCCTTCGACGCCGACAACATCGCAGCCAACGTGCGTGCGGTTGTCAGCGCCCTGGTGAAGGCGCGGCCGTCCTCAGCGAAGGGCACGTACATGCGGAGCGTCACCCTGAGCACGACCATGGGGCCGGGCATCAGGATCGACCCCATGACGATCGAGACGGAGGCGTGACCATGGAAGGCGTGAGGGAGATCATCGTCAGGAAGCAGAAGGAGGTCGATCTCGTCCGCGACCACTTTACGCGGGCGGTTTCGGCCGTCCTGGTGGACTTCCGTGGCGTGGACGTGGAGCGCATCACCGATCTGCGTGCGCGATTCCGCGAACAGGGCATCGAATACCGGGTGGTCAAGAACACGCTCATTCGCAGGGCTCTCGAGGGGGCCAAGGTGGCCTCGAGCCCCAATCTGGCCCAGCAGCTCAAGGGTCCGACGGCCATCGCGTGGAGCTTCGAGGACCCCTCGGCGGCGGCCAAGGTGATCAAGGCTTTCCGCAAGGAAGGGCCCGCGCACGAGAAGCTCACCGTGAAGGGTGGCCTCCTCGAGGGCGAGTTCCTGGGCGCCGAGCGCGTCGAGGCCGAGCTCGCCACGCTCCCCAGCAAGAACGAGCTGCGGAGCATGCTGCTCGCGCAGATGCTTGCGCCGGCACAGTCCCTGGTGCGCCAGCTCCTGGCGCCCCTGCAAAACCTGGTCTACGCGCTCGACGCGCGCGTTCGACAGCAGCAAGGCAATGATTGAAGGCTTCCCGCGCCCAGCGCGGTTCTAGCGAGCGGAGAAGGTTGGATGGCAAACATGAACGTCGAGAAGATGGTGGAAGAGCTGAGCACCTGGAGCGTCATGGAAGTGTCGACCCTGGTGAAGGCCCTCGAAGAGAAGTGGGGCGTGTCCGCAGCGCCAATCGCGGTCGCGGGAGCGGCCCCGGCCGAGGCGGTTCAGGTCGAAGAGCAGACCGAGTTCGATGTGGAGCTCACGAACGCAGGCGCCAAGAAGATCATGGTGATCAAGGCGGTGCGTGAGATCACATCCCTCGGTCTGGCCGACGCCAAGAACGTCGTCGAGGCTGCCCCGAAGGTCATCAAGGAAGGGGTCTCCAAAGAGGAGGCCGAGGAGCTCAAGAAGAAGCTCGAGGAAGCCGGCGCGACGGTCACCGTCAAATAGGTGGCCCCTGCCGGTGAGCATCGACCTGAATCGGTTTGCGGCTCGCGAAGGCGGGCGTGGGGTGGTGTGTCCCGCGCCCGTCGGTGCCCTGGTGTGCTCCCCGCGTGGGCCGGGTGGCACCGACTTCTCTTGTCTTGCTGCGGTGAATACCCAAAAGGGACCGGCGCGAATGGGCCGGTCTCGTCAGGAGCCTGAGTGATGGCGGCATCGGTCCAGACGAACTTCCGGATCCGGCACAGCTTCAGGAAGATCGAGAAGATCATCGAGATTCCGAACCTGATCGACATCCAAAAGAAGTCGTACGAGAAGTTCCTCCAGGCAAATGTCCCGCCCAACGAGCGGACGGACATCGGCCTGCAGGGGGTCTTCCGCAGCGTGTTCCCCATCCGGGATTTCAACGGGACGAGCGAGCTCGTCTTCGTCAGCTACACGCTCGAGCGACCCAAGTACGACGTGGACGAGTGCCGCCAGCGCGGCATGACCTACGCCGCCCCGATCAAGGTCACGATCCAGCTCATCATCTACGACGCGGCTGGCGATGGAAACGACAAGGCCGTCCGCGACATCAAGGAGCAGGAGGTCTACTTCGGCGAGATCCCTCTGATGACGGACAACGGCACGTTCATCATCAACGGGACCGAACGCGTCGTCGTCTCGCAGTTGCATCGCAGCCCTGGCGTCTTCTTCGATCACGACAAGGGCAAGACCCACTCCTCGGGCAAGCTCCTGTACCAGGCGCGCGTGATCCCCTACCGCGGCTCGTGGCTCGACTTCGAGTTCGACCCGAAGGACCTCATCTACGTCCGCATCGATCGGCGCCGCAAGATGCACTCCACGGTCCTGCTCAAGGCCCTGGGCTACAGCATCCAAGAGCTCCTCAAGTTCTACTACGACACGGAGACCATCTATCTCGAGTCGTCGAAGAAGCTCTCGAAGTCGATCGAATACGACTTGCTCCCAGGCCAGCGCGCCACGCGCGACATCAAGGTCGGGAGCGAAGTCGTCGTGCGCAAGAACCGCAAGTTCACGCGTGCCGCGATCCGGCGGCTGCGCGAGGCCGGGCTCGACCGGCTGCCGATGGACCTCGGGGAGGTGATCGGCAAGGTGAGTGCCGAGGACGTGATCGACGAGGAGACGGGCGAGATCCTGCTCGGCGTGAACGAGGAGATCACCGAGGACAAGCTCGAGAACCTCCGCAAGGCCGGCATCAAGCAGTTCAAGGTCCTCTTCATCGACGGGCTCAACGTCGGGAGCTACCTGCGCGACACCCTGACCGCCGACAAGATCTCGACCCAGGACGAAGCCATCCTCGAGATCTACCGAAGGCTGAGGCCCGGTGATCCGCCGACGCTCGATACCGCAAGGACGCTCTTCAACAACCTGTTCTTCAACCCCGAGCGCTACGACCTCTCGCGCGTAGGCCGCCTGAAGCTGAACTACAAGTTCTACAAGGACGACGATACGAAGCCCGACCTCGACACCTCGGTGCTCACGCCGCGGGACATCCTCGAGACGGTCAAGCACGTCATCGAGCTCAAGAACGGACGCGGCTCCGTCGACGACATCGACCACTTGGGCAACCGTCGTGTCCGCGCGGTCGGCGAGCTCATGGAGAACCAGTATCGCATCGGCCTGGTTCGCATGGAGCGCGCCATCAAGGAGCGCATGAGCATGTCTCAGGAAATCGAGACGCTCATGCCCCACGATCTGATCAATGCCAAGCCGGTCAGCGCGGTGGTCAAGGAGTACTTCGGGTCGAGCCAGCTCTCCCAGTTCATGGACCAGACCAACCCGCTGAGCGAGGTGACCCACAAGCGCCGCCTCTCGGCGCTCGGTCCGGGCGGTCTGACTCGCGAGCGAGCGGGCTTCGAGGTGCGAGACGTACACGCGACGCACTACGGCCGCATCTGTCCCATCGAGACTCCAGAAGGTCCGAACATCGGTTTGATCGCGTCACTCTCGACGTACGCCCGTGTCAACGAGTACGGCTTCGTCGAGACGCCCTACCGCCGTTGCACCGACGGACGCGTCATGGACGAGGTCCGCTGGTACAGCGCCCTCGAGGAAGAGGGCCACTACATCGCGCAGGCGAACGCCGAGGTCGACAAGGTCAAGAACCTCACGGGTCACCTGGTGAGCGCTCGGTACAACGGCGAGTTCGTGATGGTTCCCCCGGAGAGCATCACGCTCATGGACGTCTCGCCGAACCAGCTCGTCTCGGTGGCGGCATCGCTCATTCCGTTCCTCGAGCACGACGACGCCAACCGCGCGCTCATGGGCTCGAACATGCAGCGACAGGCCGTGCCCCTGATTCGGTGCGAGGCGCCCATCGTGGGGACGGGCCTCGAGCAGAAGGTCGCGCTCGATTCAGGCGTCTGCGTAGTGGCCAAGCGCGACGGCGTCGTCGACTCCGTCGACGCGACGCGCATCGTGGTCAAGACCGAGGGCGAAGCGGGCGCCTTCCCAGACATCTATCGGCTCCAGAAATTCCAGCGGTCAAACCAGAACACCGCCTACACCCAGAAGCCGGTGGTTCGCGAAGGCGACCGGGTGAAGGCAAGCGATGTGATCGCTGACGGTCCGTCGTGTGACATGGGCGAGCTCGCCCTCGGGCGAAACATCATCGTCGCCTTCATGCCCTGGGGCGGCTACAACTTCGAGGACTCGATTCTCGTCTCCGAGCGCGTAGCCAAGGACGACACGTTCACCTCGGTGCACATCGAGGAGTTCGAGTGCGTCGCCCGCGATACGAAGCTCGGCAAGGAGGAGATCACCCGCGACATCCCGAACGTCGGCGAAGAGGCGCTCAAGGACCTCGACGACTCGGGGATCGTCCGGATCGGGGCCGAGGTGAAGTCCAGCGACATCCTGGTGGGGAAGATCACGCCCAAGGGCGAGACTCAGCTCTCACCAGAGGAGAAGCTGCTCCGCGCGATATTCGGCGAGAAGGCGGGCGACGTGCGCGACAGCTCACTCCGGGTTCCGCCCGGCGTGGCGGGTATCGTGATCAACGCGAGGGTCTTCGCGCGCAAGGGAACCGAAAAGGACGATCGCGCGCGCGAGATCGAGGACCAGGCGCGCGCCAGCCTCGAGAAGGACATGGCGGACGAGATCAAGATCATCCGCGAGTCCGCGTACGCGAGGGTGAGGAAGCTCCTCAGTGGTCGCACGACCGAGGCCAAGCTCGTCGATGACAAGGGGAAGGTCCTGCTCCCCAAGGGCACGAAGCTCAACGACGCTGCGCTCGATCCCATCCCCCGCAAGTACTGGGGCCAGATCGAGGTTGATCGCGGTCACGAGAAGGTGGAGAGCGTCCTCGCGCAGCTCGAGGAGCAGACCCAGGCCATCGAAGCGCTGTTCCAGGAGAAGATCGGCAAGCTCAGCAAGGGCGACGAGCTTCCCCCCGGCGTGATCAAGATGGTGAAGGTCTACATCGCCATCAAGCGCAAGGTGCAGGTCGGCGACAAGATGGCTGGCCGGCACGGCAACAAGGGCGTGGTGAGCCGGATCCTCCCTGAGGAGGACATGCCCTATCTGTCGGACGGCACCCCCGTGGACATGTGCCTCAATCCGCTGGGCGTGCCCAGCCGCATGAACGTCGGGCAGATTCTGGAGACGCACCTCGGCTGGGCGGGCTATCTGCTCGGCGCGCAGATCCAGGACATGATCGACCGGCAGGAAATCGCGCTCGACAAGCTGCGCGGGCACCTCAAGAGGATGTTCAAGACCGGATCGGTGCGCGAGCTCATCGAGGAGCTTTCGGACAAGGACCTCGTTCCCTTCGCGCGCAAGCTCAACCACGGTCTGCACCTCGCGACGCCCGTCTTCGACGGCGCCACGGAGGAGGAGATCAAGGGACTACTCGAGCTCGCCGGTGTGAGCACGAGCGGCCAGACCGTTCTGTTCGACGGTCGCACGGGGGATGCGTTCCACAAGGACGTGACTGTCGGCGTGATGTACATGCTCAAGCTCCACCACCTGGTGGACGACAAGATCCACGCGCGGAGCATCGGTCCCTACTCGTTGGTCACGCAGCAGCCGCTGGGCGGCAAGGCGCAGTTTGGTGGACAGCGCCTCGGCGAGATGGAGGTCTGGGCCATGGAGGCGTACGGCGCTGCCTACGCCCTTCAGGAGTTCCTCACCGTCAAGTCCGACGACGTGCAGGGCAGGACACGGATGTACGAGTCGATCGTCAAGGGAGAACACCTGCTCGACGCGGGGCTCCCGGAGAGCTTCAACGTTCTGATGAAGGAGCTACAGGCCCTGTGTCTAAACGTCGAGCTCATGGAGCCAAGTAGCTTGCGCAAGTCCGACGATGTGATGGCCGCGGAGGAGGAGTAAGAGCGATGAAGGATATCTTCAGCTTCTTCGAAAAGCCCAAGGATCCGCTGTCCTTCTCCGCCATTCGGATCTCCCTGGCGTCCCCAGAGAAGATTCGCGAGTGGTCGCACGGTGAGGTCAAGAAGCCGGAGACCATCAACTACCGCACCTTCAAGCCCGAGCGCGACGGCCTCTTCTGCGCGAAGATCTTCGGGCCGGTCAAGGACTACGAGTGCAACTGCGGCAAGTACAAGCGCATGAAGCACCGTGGCATCGTGTGCGAGAAGTGCGGCGTGGAGGTCATCCAGAGCAAGGTGCGCCGCGAGCGGCTCGGTCACATCACGCTCGCCACACCGGTCGCCCACATCTGGTTCCTCAAGAGCCTTCCCAGCCGGATCGGCGCCATCCTGGACATCACCCTCAAGGACCTCGAACGGGTGCTGTACTGTGAGAGCTACGTCGTTCTGAACCCGATGGAGACGCCCCTCGAGAAGGGCGAGATCCTGTCCGAGGAGCGTTATCAGGAGCTCTGCGACGAGCTTGGATACGACACTTTCGCTGCCGGTATGGGCGGCGAGGCAATCCTGGAGATGCTCAAGGAGGTCGATGTCCACGCGATGGCGGAGACCCTTCGCCGTGACATGCGCGAAGCCACGAGCGAGGCGAAGCGTAAGAAGTACGCCAAGCGCCTGAAGGTCGTCGAGTCCTTCAGGGAGTCTGGCAACCGGCCCGAGTGGATGATGCTCACGGTCATCCCCGTGCTACCGCCGGACCTGCGCCCGCTGGTGCCGCTCGATGGCGGCCGATTCGCCACGAGCGACCTCAATGACCTCTACCGACGTGTCATCAACCGCAACAACCGTCTCAAGCGGCTCATCGAGCTCAACGCGCCCGAGATCATCATCAGGAACGAGCGGCGCATGCTCCAAGAGGCGGTGGACGCGCTCTTCGACAACGGTCGTCGTGGCAAGACCATCACGGGCCCGAACAAGCGGCCACTCAAGTCGTTGAGCGACATGCTCAAGGGCAAGCAGGGCCGGTTCCGACAGAACCTGCTCGGCAAGCGAGTCGACTACTCCGGCCGATCCGTCATTGTCGTGGGTCCCGGCCTGAGGTTGCACCAGTGCGGGCTCCCGAAGAAGATGGCGCTCGAGCTCTTCAAGCCGTTCATCTACAACAAGCTGGAAGAGCGCGGCTACGTCACCACCATCAAGAGCGCCAAGAAGATGGTGGAGAAGGAGAAGCCCGAGGTCTGGGACATCCTAGACGAGGTGATCACTGAGCACCCCGTGCTCCTGAACCGTGCGCCGACGCTCCACCGCTTGGGAATCCAGGCCTTCGAGCCCGTCCTCATCGAGGGCAAGGCCATCCAGCTCCACCCCCTGGTGTGCCAGGCCTTCAACGCCGACTTCGACGGCGACCAGATGGCCGTTCACGTGCCCCTGTCCGTAGAAGCGCAGATGGAGGCGCGCGTGCTCATGATGAGCACGAACAACATTCTGTCGCCGGCCAACGGACGGCCCATCATCAACCCGACGCAGGACATCGTTCTCGGTCTGTACTACGCCACACGCGAGCGGCCCTTTGCCCGTGGCGAGCACATAGACGGGAGCGAGAAGAAAGGCGACTACTCCGGCAACTACAGCTCTCCGGCGGAAGTCCGCATGGCCTACGACTCCGGCGAGGTGGACCTCCACGCGCGCATCTCCGTGCGCATGGACGGCAAGATGATGAGCACCACCGTGGGGCGCGTTCTGGTGAGTGAGATCCTACCGGACCCGCTCGACTTCGAATACGTCAACAAGGTTCTCGACAAGAGGGCACTCAGCGTCCTGATCGACCAGTGTTACCGCCGGAGCCGCAACAAAGCGACGGTGCTCTTGGCCGACCGGCTGCGAACGCACGGGTTCGAGATGGCGACTCAGGCCGGCATGTCGATCTGCATGGACGAAATGGAGATCCCCGCCTCGAAGCAGCCCACGCTGGAGCGCGCGCAGAAGGACGTCGAGACCGTTGTCGAGCAGTACCAGGAAGGTCTCATCACGGACGGCGAGCGCTACAACAAGGTCGTCGACATTTGGGCGGCCGCGGCTGACCGAGTTGCCCAAGAGCTCCTGGCGGGCATCGGAGTCGAGGAGATAGAGCATCCCAAGACCGGAAAGAAGACCACGACCGCGTCCTTCAACCCGATCTTCATGATGGCTGACTCGGGTGCACGTGGTTCGAATCAGCAGATCCGCCAGCTCGCGGGTATGCGCGGTCTGATGGCGAAGCCCTCCGGCGAGATCATCGAGACGCCCATCACGGCCAACTTCCGCGAGGGCCTCACGGTGTTGCAGTACTTCATCTCGACACACGGTGCTCGAAAGGGCCTCGCCGACACGGCCCTGAAGACGGCCAACTCGGGTTATCTCACCCGTCGCCTCGTGGACGTCGCGCAGGACGCGGTGATCACGGAGTACGACTGTGAAACCCTCGACGGAATCTGGGTCAGCAAGCTCGAGGAGGGCGGCGAGGTCGTGACGACCCTCGGAGAACGCATCCTGGGTCGTGTGGCGCTCGAGGAGATCGTGGACCCGGTCACGGGCGACGTGATCGTCGAGTCGGGCCAAGAGATCGACGAGCACAAGGTCGATGTCATCGAGGAGGCGGGCATCGAGCGGGTCATCATCCGTTCGGGGCTGACATGTCAGACGCGCCGCGGCGTGTGTGCGATGTGCTACGGCCGTGATCTGGCGCGGGGCTACAAGGTGAACATCGGAGAGGCCGTCGGCGTCATCGCAGCACAGTCGATCGGCGAGCCTGGCACCCAGCTCACGATGCGCACGTTCCACATCGGTGGTGCCGCCGCGCGCGGCAAGATCGAGCAATCGAGCCTCGAGTGCCGTACGGACGGCTTCGCTCGATTCGAGAACGTAAAGACTGTTCGCAAGAAGGACGGTTCGGTCGTCGTCATGAACCGGCATGCGGCGGTGAAGGTCGTCGACGCGTCGGGACGTGAGCGTGAACGCTACAACCTGACCTACGGAGCCTTCATCAGAGCGGAGGACGGCCAGGCGGTCGTTCGCGGCGCGACGCTGGCCGAGTGGGATCCCTACGCCATTCCGATTCTCACCGAGGTGTCGGGCGAGATGAGGTACGGCGACATCGTCGAAGGCGTGACGATGGAGGAGAAACTGGATGAGGTTACGGGCCTGAGCCGTCGCGTCATCATCGAGTCGCGGGATCCGAGCGCCCGACCCCGCATTTCCGTCAAGGACCCGAGCACGGGCGAGACGCTCCTGGCGTCGGGCGACAACAACGAGGCGCGCTACTACCTCCCCGTTGGCGCGAACATGATTGTGACGGACGGCCAGCCGGTCGAGGCGGGCGAGATCATCGCAAAGATCCCGCGCGAGACGACGAAGACGAAGGACATCACTGGCGGTCTGCCGCGCGTGGCCGAGCTCTTTGAAGCCCGCAAACCCAAGGACCACGCCGTGATCTCCGAAATCGACGGCGTGATCTCCTTTGGCAAGGACACCAAGGGCAAGCGGAAGGTCGTCATCACGCCGGACGTGGGCGACCCGAAGGAATACCTCATCGCCAAGGGCAAGCACCTGACCGTGAAGGACCGGGACCGCGTGCGCGCCGGCGAGCCGCTCATGGACGGGCCGGCCAATCCGCACGACATCCTCAAGGTCAAGGGCGAGAAGGAGCTCGCGGCCTGGCTGGTGAACGAGATCCAGCAGGTTTATCGACTCCAGGGCGTCAACATCAACGACAAGCACATCGAGGTGATCGTCCGGCAGATGCTCCGGCGCGTTCGGATCAAGGAAGTCGGTGACACGAACTTCCTCTCGGACGAACAGGTCGAGAAGGCCGTGTTCGAACGGGAGAACGAGCGCGTTATCGCGCGCGGGGGACAGCCGGCCGTGGCCGAGCCCCTGTTGCTTGGGATCACAAAGGCGTCGCTTTCGACGGATTCCTTCATCAGCGCCTCGTCGTTCCAGGAGACCACCAAGGTCCTCACCGAGGCGGCCATCTCCGGCAAGATCGACTACCTGCGCGGCCTGAAGGAGAACGTGATCATGGGTCGGCTCTTGCCGGCCGGCACGGGACTCGGCGCCTACGACAAGCTCGACATGGTGGTCGAGGATTCGGCAACGTCCGGTATCACTGACGGAGCCGAGAGCAGCGCCGCCGAGCAGGCGCTCGCGGCGGCCAGCGAAGAGTAGACGGCGGCGAGAGAGGGGCGGGCGGCGGCGGAAGTGTCGCCGTCCTGCCTTTGACAGCTGCTTCGTGTGCGGTCATCGTGAGGGCATGGGCCGTCGTATGACCGCTGGGATGTTGTCCGCGCTCCTCCTCGCGGCGGCTGCGTCCTGCGCCCAGGGCGGCGAGCCTCGGACGCGCCGCGACGGCGGCCCCACTCCCGATGCAGGGCCCCGACCGGACACTGGGATGGGCATGGGCGACGGAGGTGGACCCGGCGACGACGGCGGGGGGGGAGTCGACGGGGGCCATGCCGATGCGGGCTCCATGTGCTCGCCGGCGATGTGCTCCGACAGCGACATGTGCACCGAGGACCTGTGTGGGTTCGGAGGCGCGTGTTCCCATCCTCCAGTCGACTGTGACGACGGGGACGCCTGCACGGCCGACTCCTGTGAATCCACCACGGGGTGCGCCCACGAGCGACCAGTGATCGTGGGGGACGGCTGCATGGCGGCGATCGACGCCTCCGCCGGCGGGACGTTCACGGGGGACAGCACATGCGCGGCGAACGATGCCGCCGGGGGTTGCGGCGCCGGAGATGCCCCCGACATCTACCTGCGCATCGCGCTCACCGAGGCTTCCACCATCGCGGTGGACACGTCCGGGACGAGCTTCGACTCGGTCTTGTCCCTCGGGACGAGCTGTGCCGGAGGGGAGCTCGGCTGTGACGACGACTCGGGGGGCGCGGCGGCGGCGCGCTTGACGAGCGCGAGCCTTTCGCCCGGCGTGTACTACGCGGTCCTCGACGGAAAGGCAGGCGCCGCGGGCGGGACCTGGCGCGCGCAGGTCACGATCACACGCACGATCGTGGAAGAGACGGTGAGCTTCCCCGGTCCAGCGGACACGGTGTCACCGAGCCACGGCTACCTCTGGACCATCGGGAGCTACGTGCAGGGCACGCGGACCACGACGCTTCCGAGCGCCACCCAGGCCGTGATCCACCTCGTGATCGCCGACAACGTGCTCTCCTGTGACAGCCAGGACATGCGCCTGCTGGTCAACGGCGTCGAGGCGGGGCGCTTCTCCATCAGCCCGGGGCCCGTCGTCTACGATCGGACGTTCGTCTTCGCGATGGTGCCCGGGCCCACGTACACGCTCCGATACGAGAACGTCCGCCAGGTTGCGAGCGGCTGCGGAAGCGCGGCGCTGTCGACCGCCGGCTCAACCGTCACGCTGCGGCGCTGACACACCCGCCCGCCCACCCCCGCCGAGTCCTCCGCGAGGGGCCGCGCAGCTGACGGCCGCTGGAACTGCGCAGGCCTGGTCAAACGGCTTGGTGGTCAGTGACCCTCTTTGGGGACTTCCATTTTTTCTTCTTTCTCCTGGCATCCTCTCCTTGTCAGGATTTGCAGCTCGGACTGGAGGCGTTCGGATGATCGTGCACAACACTTCCTGTGGCACCGGACTGCTCGCCGGACTCCAAGTTCGGGTTTGTACCTGGTCTCTGATGGTTGTCGTCATTCTCGTCTCGGGCACGAGTCAGGCCGAGGCGTGGAGCCGGGCCTGCCGCTGGCAGACGTCGGGCGTGACGACCATTCCGATCAAGGTCAATTGCGGCTCGTTCGACCCCTATGGCTACGACTGTGATGACGTGCTGCGCGTGGTCACGTCGGCCACCGTGCCGTGGAACACCCAGGGTGGCACGGACATCCGGCTCGGCGCTCCCAGCACGACGACGACCTGGTACCCGACCGCGGGTGCAGCCGTCGTCCGAATGCTCCCGCAACACGCGAGTCCCGCCATCTTCATGCTGACCGATGGGGACTGCACCTGGGCGCTCGTCTCCGCATACGCCAACTGGTTCCAGACACCCACGCTACCAGCCACGAGCACCAGCGAAGACATGGTGGGCAAGATGGCGCACGAGCTCGGCCACGTTCTGGGGCTCCGTGACTCGGACTACTCGCCTGGTGCCTGCGGTGGTGCGCCCTACTACGGTCGAGCGCTGATGTCCCCGGGCGTCACGCTCGCCCGTGCCCGGTCGCTGTGGCTGGACGACTGGACGGCGCTCCGCTCAGGGCCGACGGGATGTCCCTACACCGCTGCGATCCCCACCGGCACGATGCGCGTGCGGCAGACGACGAACGGTGGAGCGAGCTGGTCGTCCTACGCCACGTGGTACTCTGGAAACAGCTCGAACATGTCACCGGCGATCGCATGGGGCAACCCGTCGGGGGGAGCTGGCATGACGGTCCAGACGGTCGCCGACATCAACAACGACATCGACATCTGGACCTACTCGCCTTGGTATCATCGCGTGAGCAACGGCGGCAAGGCGCTCGCCGGACCGGCGGCGGTGTTCAGCATCGTGCGCAACGAGTTCCTCGTGTGCTTCCCGCTCATGCAGAGCGGAGTCGAGGGCCAGGTGCGCTGCCTCCGCAGCCCCGACGGGGCCAGTTGGTGGACGTACGACAACCCCGCGTTGCTCACGCAGCACCGCGTCGGCCTCGCATGGCACACGGGCTTCCAGAAGTACTACATGGTCTTCAGCGAGTTCCCGGGGGCCTCGGGCGACCCGACCTTCGCGGGACGGCTGATGATCGCGTGGAGCGCCGACGGCATCACATGGGGTGGTCCGTACCCGGCGCCCAGCACCAGCAGCACAGTCATTGACCACTGGGCGGCCAGCGGGCCGGCCATCACCTGCCCGACCTCGGTGCAGAGCCCCAACGAATGCTGGGTCGTCTACCCCGACGCGCGCGTGCCGACCCACACCCTGCGCGAGCTCGTGTTCATCCCCGACTCCGACGGCACCATCACGGCTAGCACGGTCTTCACCGCGAACTTCGCGTTTCCGGAGTGGAACGGGCGGTGGATCACCAGCCGCTTCGACGTGTCTGCCGCCTTCGACTACACGCGGACCGACATCGTCTACGGCTTCCGCGGGAGCGACGCCAATAGCAATGGAGTCGCCGTGTGGCTCGAGGGGATTGACACCTGGCCGGCCGTGCCTCCCGGCTTCGACGGCGTTCCGCCGAGCCCGGGCTTCAACAGCGGCGGCTCCGTCGCGTTCGGCGTCCTCGCTGGTGTCGGCGTCACGACCAACTGGGGCACGAGCCCCAACACCATCTACTTCATGGCCCACTCCGAGCTCTGAGGTTCCGCGATGCATGCTCTGCAATGGCTGGTGGTCTTCTCACTGTGCTGCGGCTGTGTCGACGAGCCGGCGGCGTCGCCGGCCGCTGAGAGCTATGAGCCGCTCGAATCGGCACCGCCGGAGACGCGCCACACCTTCACCTGGGCTCGCTCCGCGGGAGCCCGCCTGGCGATCGTCGAGATCGCGAGGGTCGAACCGTTGCCCGAGGGCTTCGTGAGCGGCGAGGGCGAGATGGCCATCCGGTTCCCGAGCGGCGCCGATGTCGAGGCGGTGGTGCTGGCTGCCGAGGAGCCGCTCGACGAGGTGATCCGCTTTCGGCTGGTCACCGGCTCGTCGTGCGGCCACTCCGCGGCGGACCCGGAGGTGCCGATGTGTGCGGAGCTGAGCTTCATGCCGCCGCCGCTCGAGCCCGGGCAGGTCTGGCAGCTCGGCATCGGGCCCTACGGGGCGCCCAACGAGGGCTACTGGGCCATGATGGCCGGCCGTCTGCTGCCCGCTGACGCGAGCCCGCAAGCCGCCCTGTCGGACGCCCGGGAGCTCGTCGGACCATGACGCGCCCGCCGAGCAGCGGCCTCGCGATGTGGTGCGTGGTCGCGCTGGCACCTCTGGGCTGCGACTGCGGCGTGTCGCACCAGCCTGCCGACGGCGGCGGGACGCGGGACGCGCGGCCGATCGACGCGACGGCCGGCAGCGACGCGGGCCTCGAGCGGTGGTGTCTAGTAGGGGACGGCTGCACACCCTGCCGGGACGATCGCGACCCGTACTGCGGCGGCTGTCTCGACAGCGGCGGCAGCATCCGCTGCGGTCCGCGCGGAGGGGACGCGTGCCTCTTTCCCATCCCCTGCCCGCCCGACCTGGTGCCGCCGGACGCGGGCCGGCCGGACGCGGGCAGCCCGGAGATGTGCGTGATGCACGACGGCTGCTCGCTGCCGGGCGGGCCCGAGCAGGTGTGCGTGCCGGGCGGGATCTTCGAGCAGGGCTCGGACGAGCCGGGTCACGAGGACGCGGCGCCGGCCCGTCGCGTGTACGTGTCTCCCTTCTGGATGGACCGTACCGAGGTCACCCTGGCCCGCTTCCGCGCATGCGTCGAGGCGGGCTACTGCAACTTCATCGGCACAGGTGTGCCGCTCGACTACATCCGCGACCGAGCCAACGACCCGAAGCCGCTGTACAACTTGGCGGTCGAGCCGATGATCGGCCTGTGCGCGTGGGAGGGGGGCCGCCTGCCCACGGAGGCCGAGTGGGAGCGGGCCGCACGGGGCGACGACGGCCGGACCTACCCCTGGGGCGACGAGACCGGCTGCGCCTATGCCAACTGGGCGGGCTGTAACGACGACGTGATGCCGGTGGGCTCCTTTCCGGAGGGCGCTTCACCCTACGGCATCCTCGACATGATCGGCAACGTGGCCGAGGTCACCAGCGACGAGTGGGCGGAGGGCGGCTACTCGGAGTACTGGCCTCCCCTCGCGGTGTGCGACCCGGCGTTCCCGCACAGGGGCGAGATGTTCCAGTTCTGGGTCGGCCGAGGGTGCGGCTTCGTGCGTGTCTGGACCGACCCGGACGGCGCACAGACGATGGCGGCCTGCAGCGCGTTCGACCGCTACTCCGGGGGCGGATTCGCCGAGACGGGATGGCGTTGTGCGCGTGATGGCGTTCCACGATGAACGTCCTCAGAGATCACCGAGACGAGGAGGGCAGAGCGATGGGGACTCGGAGCACAGAGCAACGCGCCGTGAGCTCGCCCACAGCAGGCGGAGCAGGGGCATGGCGAGGCGCTCTGCTCGTCGCGGTCATCGTGGCCGGGGTGGCGAGCCCCGCACCTCGAGCGGCTGCGGAAGCGCGCAGCTCTCGACGACGGGCTCCACCGTCACACTCAGGCGCTGAACCTGTACAATGCGGGGCCATGGCCCGCGGCTACCTATTCGAGACCGAGGAGCACGCCTCGCTCCGCACCCAGATCCGCAAGTTCGCCGAGCGCGAGATCGCGCCCCACGCGCATGCGTGGGATGAAGCGGGGGAGTTCCCGCGGGAGCTCTACGTCTCGGCTGCGAAGGCCGGAGTCATGGGCCTGAGCTACCCGGACGAGGTGGGCGGGCTCGGCGGCGACGCGACGTTCGCCCTGGTCGGCTTCGAGGAGCTGATCGTGGCGGGGCGTTCCGTCGGGACCGCCGTGGGGCTCGGGACGCACGGCATCGCCCTGCCGCCCATCATCCGGCACGG
>Ga0214473_10004073_pt1 | contig 17579 bp, 13 predicted proteins | sample RVTome_7_FD_203509 | JGI IMG/M metagenome (GOLD analysis project Ga0214473, IMG submission 203509) | Soil microbial communities from uranium-contaminated site in the Upper Colorado River Basin, Wyoming, United States - RVT98D197 | ecosystem: Environmental > Terrestrial > Soil > Contaminated >... | reverse complement strand
AGGAGCTCGACCTCGTCGAGGGCGTGGTCGGATTCTCCCGCCGCCGCCACCGCCCGGGCATGTGAGAGCGCCTCGTCGCCGGCCTCCAGGATTTCACGCAGGCTTCGCGGTAGAGAAGGGGCTCTCTTCGAAAGTGAGGCGAGGCGGTTCTCCCCTACGACCACGCCGACCTGCGGCGTGTTCGCCAAACGATAGGAAACGAGCTTCATGGGGAAGAACGATACTACAGAGGATCCCGGTGTGCGCTAAGCTGGTGCCTTCTCATGAAGGAAGCACGAACGCTCGAGGATCTGGTGGTCCGGGACCGGGAGCACGAGTGCGACGGCGTCGGGCCCATGAAGGTCTGCGTCCGCGTCATCGCGGTCGCCGAGCTCCCGAGCCGATTCGGTCGGTTCCGAATCGTGGCCTTCTGGAACAACCGGGACGAGAAGGAGCACGTGGCCCTGGTCCGCGGCGACGTCATCGGCGCCGAGAACGTTCCCACGCGACTTCACTCCGAGTGTCTCACCGGGGACGCCATCGGGTCCCTCCGGTGCGACTGTCGCGATCAGCTCGAGAGCGCGCTCGAGAAGCTCGGAAACAACCCCCGGGGCCTCCTCCTCTATTTAAGGCAGGAAGGACGCGGCATCGGGCTGGTGAACAAGATCCGCGCCTACGCGCTTCAGGACAAAGGGCTCGACACCGTGGATGCGAACCTCGCCCTCGGATTCCGGGACGACGAGCGAGACTACGCCATCGCCGCCCACATGATCGCGAGCTTGAACGTGCGGTCGGTTTCGCTCATGACGAATAACCCCAGAAAGATTGGGGCGCTCAGCCAGCACGGGGTCAAGGTCGAGAGGCGACTACCCCACGTCATCCCGCCGAACGGGCATAACCGCTTCTATCTGGAGACCAAGCGCGATCGTTCGGGCCATTGGATTGACTTCGAGGGGAAGCCGCATCTGCTCGAGCAAAGCGATGCCGTGGTGATCGACGGGATGGTCGAGCCGAGCTGAGCTTACTGTAAGCCCTCGATTTTCCCGTTCACGAGATCGATGTCCTCCGCGCGGGGCTTCTTCGGAAGTCCGGGCATGCGCAGGATCTCTCCCGTGAGCACCACGACGAAGCCCGCGCCGGCGTTGATCTCGATTCCTCGTACGGTGATGTCGAAGTTCCGCGGACGACCGAGAACCTTGGGATCGTCGGAGAGGGAGTTCTGGGTCTTGGCGATGCAGATCGGAACCGACCCGAAGCCCAGCTTCTCCGCGTCCGCGGTCTGTTTCTCGGCGTCCTTGGTGAAGACCGCGTCCCGAGCCCCGTACATCTTCCGCGCGACCTTGCGCACCTTTTCGGGGATGGAATCCGAGAGCTCGTAGAGCGGCCGGAAGGGAGCGCCAGGCTTCGCCGTCTCGGCGACCACCGTCTTCGCGAGCTCGATCGCCCCCTCACCGCCCCGCGCGTGCTGATCGGAGATGGCGAAGGAAACCGAGAGCTCCTCACAGCGTTTCCCCACGACCGAGATCTCTTCGTCGGTGTCGGAGCCGAAACGGTTGAGGGCGACGATCGGGGGCTTTCCGAGCTCGCGCACGCTCTCCACGTGCTTTTCGAGGTTCTCGAGCCCGGCGGCGACCGCCGCGGCGTCGGGCTTGGTCAGATCTTGCTTGGCGCGCCCACCGTGCATCTTGAGCGCCCGCACCGTCGCCACCAGGATGACCGCCGCCGGATCGAAGCCCGCGGTGCGGCATTTGATGTCGAAGAACTTCTCCGCTCCGAGATCGCAGCCAAAGCCCGCCTCGGTGACCGCCCAGTCCGCGAGATGAAGCGCGGTACGGGTCGCGAGGACGCTGTTGCAGCCGTGGGCGATGTTGGCGAAGGGGCCTCCGTGGATGAGGGCCGGCACTCCCTCGAGGGTCTGCACCAGGTTCGGCTTCAGGGCGTCGGCGAGGAGCGCGAGCATCGCCCCCGTGGCCTTCAGCTTGGCCGCCTCGACCGGCGCCTTGTCGTAGGTGAAGCCGATGAGAATGCGATCGAGCCTCTTTCTTAAATCCTCCTCGTTCTCGGAGAGGCAGAGGATGGCCATGATCTCGGAGGCGGCGGTGATGTCGAAACCCGTTTCCCGCGGCACTCCCTGGAGCGGCCCCCCGAGCCCGACGATGGTCGTCCGGAGCGAGCGGTCGTTCATATCCAGAGCCCGCTTCCAGAGAGCGCGGCGGGGATCGATCCCGAGGGGGTTTCCGAAGTACAGATGGTTGTCGAGGACGGCGGAAAGAAGGTTGTGGGCGGTGGTAACGGCGTGGAAGTCCCCGGTGAAGTGCAGGTTGATCCGGTCCATCGGGTAGACCTGGCTGTAGCCGCCGCCGGTCGCGCCCCCCTTGATTCCCATGCAGGGCCCAAGTGAGGGCTCGCGAAGCGCGAGGCAGACGCTCTCGCCGATCTTCGCGAGCCCCTGCGCCAGGCCGATGCTGGTCGTCGTCTTGCCTTCCCCCGCGGGCGTCGGGGTGATTGCGGAGACGAGGATGAGCTTCGACCGCTCGTTCCTCCTCGGGCGAGTGAGGACCGACGGCTCGATCTTCGCGATCGTATGCCCGTAGGGCTGGAGGTCCTTCGGCTCGAGCCCGAGCTTCGCGGCGATCTCGGCAATGGGTCGAGGGGTGATGGAACGGGAGATCTCGATGTCGCTCTTCATCCTTCTTCTTTCTCGCTGATTAGCTCTCGAACTTTTTCTTTGTAAGCGGCGATGAGGGCGCGGGTGACCGGGCCGGGCTTTCCGTTTCCGATGCGGGTCTCGTTCAATTGGACGATGGGAACGATCTGACGAGCGGAAGCGGTGATGAACACCTCGTCCGCCTTGAGAAGCTGGTCCGGCTTGAACCCTTTCTCCTCGACCGGGTATCCATTTTCGCGGGCGACTTCGATCACCAGCTCCCGGGTAATGCCCTCAAGAATCCCGGCGGAGATCGGAGGAGTCCGGACGACACCCTTCGCCACCAGGAATACGTTCGACATCGAGCCCTCGGCGACCTCCCCTTCGGGGTTCAGCATGATGGCCTCGTACGAGTTCTGGCGGTGGGCCTCGCGGAGCGCCGAGAGATTCGTGAGGAGGTTCGAGGACTTGATGCGGGGGTCGAGCCCTCCGCGGGTGGCACGCATCATCGGAACGACGACCGCGCGGGTGCCCTCGCGGTAGAGGCTATCGGGGTATTCCGGAAGCGGCCTCACGATCACCACCACCGTGGGCCTGGAGGCGGAGCCGGCACGATAGTCGATGGAGCCGACTCCGGGGGAGACCACGATGCGGATCGACGATTCGGCGTTCCCCGCGGCCACGAGCGTCTCCTCGACCCGGGCGGCGAGCTCCTCGTTGGCCACATCGAGCGTGATGTCGAGGGCCTTGGCTGATTCCCGGAGCCGCCCCAGGTGTCGTTCGAGAAGAAACGTCCGCCCGCCGTAGGTCCGAACCGTCTCGTACACGCTCGCTCCGAAGAGAAACCCCTGGTCCAGGGGTGAGAGAAGACGGTCTTCCTCCGAGCCGAGCTTTCCATCCACGTTTACCAGGGTCGCCATGGGCACAAAAGCCCTTTATTATCTCGTGAAGAGCGTCCAGGAGGAAAGCTCGAAATGAATGCTGAACGAGCTGAACAGGCGCTCCGCGCGCGAAAATTCCTCGAGCTCCACCAGGGTCCGAAAACACTGTTGCTCCCGAACGCCTGGGACGTGGCCTCGGCCCGAGTCTTCGAGGAAGCCGGCTTTCCCGCCGTGGCCACGACGAGCGCCGGAATCGCCTTCGCCCTTGGCTACCCCGACGGCGAGAGGCTTCCGCTCGACGAGCTTCTGGAAGTCGTCGGCCGGATGACCCGGGCGGTGAAGGTGCCCCTCAGTGTGGATTTCGAGGCGGGCTACGGAGCCCGGCCAGAGGATGTGGCGCGGAGCACGCGAAGACTCCTCGAAGCGCGCGCTGTCGGGCTCAACCTCGAGGACAGCCGCAAGAGCGAAGAGGGAGGTCTCGAGGAGCCCTCTCTCCACGCGGAGAAGATTCGCGCGGTGCGGAAGGCCGGGGAGAGCTTTGGCGTTCCACTGGTCATCAATGCGAGGACCGACGTCTTCCTCGCCGCTGTCGAAGAGCCGGAGAGCCGTGTCGACCACGCCGTCCGGCGGGTGAACGCCTACCGCGAGGCGGGCGCGGACTCCCTCTTCATCCCCGGAGTTTCGGACCGGGAGACCATCGCTGAGCTGGTGCGCCAGGTGAAAGGACCTCTCAACGTGCTTGCGGGCGCGGGGACGCCTCGAATCTCCGAGCTGGAGAAACTGGGCGTGCGGCGGGTGACGGTGGGCTCCGGACCGATGCGGGCGACGCTCGGTCTGACGCAGAGAATCGCGCGCGAGCTCCGGGACGAGGGCACGTATTCGAGCTTCGTCGAGGGCGCGCTCTCCTACCCCGACGCAAACCGCCTTTTCCGCCGGGATGGAGATTAGACCCCGCAAGTTGGCGCAGTCCGACGGTGCCGTCCGGCCGTGGACTCTCTCCGCCGAGGCACCTCAGAAAAGTCGTCTTCTCGCGAAACCAACCTCGGCCGCCAACCCGTTCGTAGTCGTAGACCATTCTCGCTCTTGAAACTCAACAGGATACCATTCGCGTTGCCAACACCCGGGGCCGCCGAATACCCTGGACTCATCCATGAAACGAGCTCTCGCCTGGATCACCCTCGTTCCCATCGCCTTGGGGGGTTGCCGGCAATCGAGCTCGCCGCCCCGGCCGATTTCGCCTCACGTCCTCCTCCTCCACCTCGACGGTTTCCGCGCCGACCTCACGCGAACGCTGCTGGAGCGGGGTCGGCTCCCCCACCTCGACTTCCTCGGGGCGAGGGGACGCATCTCCTACGAGGCGACGACGGTGGACAAGTCGGAGACGATGAAGGTCATTCCGTCGTACCTCACGTCGCAGCTCGACAGCTCCTTACTCGGGGTCGTGGGATGGTGGCAGTTCGACCGGAGCGACTTCCGCTTCCGCAACTTCTGGCTCGACCCCGCCGAGGTGGTGAGCTATGCCCTCGGGCTCGGTTTTCCTCGCTCTCCCACGGTCCAGGATTTTCTCTCCGCGCGAGGAGAGAATCTTGTCTCGGGGATGAGCCTCGCGCGGCGGGGAGTTCCCTTCCTGAACTACGGACGCGCGTACCTCGAGGGGGTCGAGGCCGTGGGAAGCCACACCTACCTCCGCCAGGCGCACGCGACGATGAGCGCGTTTCTCGACATCCACCGCCGAATCGCGGAGGGCTCCGAGCCATCCCCGGCACTCTCGAGCCTTCTCCTCGCGGCCGCGGATGAGTTCTCGCATGCGGAAGGGGTGAGCGCGCCCGAGGGGAAGAGGGAGCACTGCTTCGAGCGCGAGCAAGAGGCCGATGAGACCGCGTTCCGTCTTCTCGACGAGGACGTGAACCTCGATCGGCGTTACTTCACCCGGGTGGAGAGGTCGAGGCTCGCGAACCGCGCCGAGCGGATCTGCATCGAGCTTCCCCTCCTCGAGGAAGGTCGCCCCGCCCACCCGAGCTACGTCCTTTCCATGCTCGTGCTCGACATCGAGCTCGGCCGCCTCCTCGAGACATTTCGGGGAATCCGATCCGCGGATGGCGCTTCGCTCTTCGACCGGACGCTCTTTCTCGTGTTCGGCGACCACGGCATGGTGGATACCCCGAACGGATTCCCCAAGAACGAGCCGTTCGTCGAGTACTTGAATCGGCGGCTTTCGCTCTCGAGCCAGGAGGGCGAGCTTGGGATCGACGATTCCCACCTTCCACATCGCCTGAAGTACCCGGAGCTCGCGACCGAGTGGCAGCCCGAGGAGGTCCGGCGGATTACCACCGAGGCCGACCGCTGGGCCCGGGAGTTTCTCGACGAGATCCGAGAGCTGCTGCGGGACAATCTCCACGAGAGCTACTGGTGGCTCTTTTTTCTCCGCGCGCTTCTCATCGATCCCAAGCTCGATCAGGCGCTCGCTCCCGTCTCTGAGGAGGCGACGGCCGTCCTTCGGCAGCTCTATTTGAGAGGCGTGCCCGCCTATGGAAAGGCCGAGCTCGAAGCGAACCGCGAGCTCTTCGACCGGCAAGTGCGGCTCGTCTATGGCGGCGGCGCCCTGAATAACGCGGAGCTGTTTCTTCCGGTCTGCGAAGGCTCGGGCTCTTGCACCTGGGGTCGAAGACCGAGCTATCCGGAGATCCTGGCCTATCGCGGAGGGGCGCTTTTCGACGCGCTGCGAGAGCACGAGGCGGTGGGGTTGATCTTCGTCCGGAAGAACAACGAGCTCTTCTCGGACTCCTCTCCCCTTCCCGAGAGATGCGTGATCGAAGTTTCGGATCGCGCCGGAAATCGAGGCGCCATCACCGTTCTCCGCGATCCAAATACGGACGAGCTCTCGTTTCACTACCGCACCGAGCCGGGCTCGCGGCGAGATCCGCTGGGCTACGAGGAATGGGGGCGGGACGGGGGAAGCTCGGGAAGCTACAACGAATGGAACGACCGAACGCTGAGCGAGGACTACGTCAACGTCGTCGGCGGAGTGGGCGCATACCTGTATTCGACTCATCCCGCCATAGGAGACGTTCTCCTGATGCACGCTTCCGGCTGGAACTTCGGGGACAGCCTCGGGGGCCACGGGGGAGTCCACCGGCTCGAGAAGACGACGTTTCTTCTCGCCTCGGGCCCGGGCATCGAGTCGGGTGAGCTGCGGTCCGTTGCCGCGGGAGGAGGCTCCCAACACTCACCCACGCTCCTCGACCTGACGCCGACGGCGCTCGAATGGCTGGGGCACTCGCGCGAGGAGTTCGAAGCCTTCGGCCGCGAGGAGTTCCCGCGCTATCTCGACTCCTGGATACGCTCGCAGCGGGGAGAGATTCTCTCTCATCTCGATCGCACGGACTCCCTCGAGCGGGCGAGGGCGGATGCCAAGATGGAGGAACTTTCTCTCGAGCCGCTCCTTCCTCGCATCGAGAGGCTTCTCCTGTTCATCGAAGCCGAACGTGAAGCGTGGATCGAGGGCTCGAGGGCACCAAAGCTTCTGGGAAACTCGCTCGAGCTTCCGCGAGAACGCTGAAGAGCCCTCAGCCTGACTCGCCTTCGCGAGCTACGGCGGGTCCGCCGTAGCCCGAAGGGCGGAGGCGGAAGCTCGTCCTCAGCCCTTTCCCAGAACGCTTCCCAACCCCTCGGTGTCGGAGTCCTCGACCGGCTCTTCTTCCACAGAGAGCGCTTCCGCCTCGAGGACCGGGAGCGACGGAACGAGCTCGGTTACGGGGGCGATCCAGTCGAGCGAGCGAAAGGCCCAGAGGAGTTGGCAGACCTCGAAGGCGGAAAGCTCGGAGCCGGCGCAGGCTTCGGCGATGGTTTTGGGGCCGCGGAGGTCGGAGACGAGCTCGAGGGTCGCGGGCTCGAGATCCGCAGTGGACGCGGTCTCCTCGGCGCCGTCGTTCGTCTGGTAGACGGCGTCGAGCGATCCGATACCGCCCGTCACCCGCCTCCAGCTCGTCACCTGGCGCACTCCGTCCGCCACCAGCTTCGGTGCGGGAATGCGCAGGGTGATGGTCTCCTTCTCCGGATCCTTCGCCTCGAAGGCGTACTCCGCTTCCGGCCAGGTGAAGAGGGTGAGGACGATGGACCGCACCTGACCGATGACCCCCTGCACCAGGTCCTTGGGAGAGAGGACGTGGTTCTCGACGAGAACGGTGCCGAACCTCTTCGTGGGCGTGACGAACTTGGTGAGGTCCATCAGGTGATCGAAACGCACCTTCCCCGTCCTGAGCAGGTAGGGCCCGAGGCGATCGTCGGCGGAGGAGGAGCGCGCGAAGACCACCCTTCCAGACTGGATGACGACGGTCTTCTCCGCCTCCGGGCTCCGGAACCGGAGGTCTCCGGTTTGTCCCGAAGCGCAGATGGAGAGCAGCAGATCGCAGAAATCGAAGCCCTGGTTCCAACAGTCGAACTTCCCCCTAAGGGGTATGGGGGTTCGCACCAAGCGCGGCCTCCTGCGGTAAACGGACTCGAATTGCCAGAGGATACGGTTCCCATTGTAGGGCAATCCTCGACCAGAGGATAGCGGCCGGGGCGCGATGCGGGTTCAACCGAGTAGCTGTTGACGTTCGAACCCGCGTTGCTTACCCTCGATCCAACCACCTCTCTGGAGACCGTATCTGCCGTAATCCATCGGCGCTCGATTTACCGCAGGAGGCTTGTCGTGAGGATCCCATATCGAGTTCCGCTTCTCGTTGCCAGTCTGTCCATCGTCGTCTTCCTCGCCCCGGGCGTGCTCCTGCCCCAGGCGCCTTCGGTGCGCGCCGCCGCGGAGTCGACGTTCCGCGCCAGGCCCCAGCCGCCGCCCGCGCCCAGGCTCAGGCAAGTGCCCGCCCAACCGCCGGTGTTGACGTCCGAGCGTTCCAAGTTCCTGTGGCGGATCCTTCCCAAGATCGGAAGCCAGGTCGCCTTCCAAAAGATCGCCCGTCAGCTCGGTTTAACCCAATGGCGGGGCAAGCCCCTCGACCCGCCTTCGAGGAAGGCGGAAACCCAGAGGGTGACGTTGGATCAGCCGGTCGATAGCTTCGACGGAAGCCAGAATGAGCCGAGCATCGCCGTCGATCCCACCGACGAGTCTATCGTCGTGGTGTTCGCCCACAACGAAGCCAACTTCTCCGGGTACGTCAACGCTTGCTCCATCTATCTGAGCTTCGACGGAGGCGTCACCTTCTTTTACGCCGACGACGCGCCTCTCCTCAACCTTACCGACACCTGCTCCGACCCGGTGGTGCGTTACGCTCCCGACGGAAGCGTGGTGTACTTCAACTACATGTCCATCAGGGACGATGCAAGCACGTCTGATATCGTGGTGACGGTCGGCGACGGCGACGACCCCACGACGTTCGTCAGCGGCCCGACCAACGTCCTCCCCGGAATTGCCGACTTCGTGGACAAGAACTGGCTCGGAGTCCACACGTTCGACTCCGCGGACGGCACGCCCGACGGCGCGGGCTACGTCTACGTCACCGGCACCATCTTCTTCGCCGGCGGGACCTGCGGACTGCTCATCAACCGCTCTTCCGACTACGGAGTCACGTGGGATTTCGGTCCCGGCATGGCGCTCGGTGGTCTCCCGAGCGACTGCGATACGTCATTCCTCCACGGGTCGCGGGTCGAAGGCGGTCCGGGTCAGCAGGTCCTCGCCTGTTACTACAACTCCGAGGCCGACGGTTACGCACCCGCCGTGGCTCCGCCCGTTCTCTCGAACCGCTTCGACATCACCTGCGTGAGCTCGGCGGACCGATGGGACACGCAATCGGCGGCCATCACCGCCGCCAACAACGTCCCCTACGAGCTCAACTACTACCTCGGACCGAACGAGCAATACCACCGCTGGTTCGGTGGAATGTTCCCGGCGATCGCCATCGATCACCTCGGCGCCGCGCACGTCGTCTTCGCCATGGATCCGACCGCGAGCAAGGTGGATGCGGAGTCGGGCAACGTGCAGTACGTGCGCAGCAAGGCGAGCACGACCAATCCGCCTTACGGAACCTGGACCGGCCGGGTGACCATCGGGTCCGGGGCGAGAGCGCAGGGATATCCCACGGTGGTCGCCCGGCGCTCGAACCTGACGGCAAAATCCTATATCTACATCGCGTACTACGACCACTATCGGTCGACCAGCGCCGCGCTCAACCGGATCTACGACGTCCGATTCCGCAAATCGATCAACGGCGGAGCGACTTTCGCCGGCCCGGTCACCGTAACCGACGTCCCTTCCCTCAGCGACTACGAGTTCATCGGCGACTACTTCGACTCGGCCGCCACCATGCGGCGGTACCATCTGGCCTGGACCGACCGAGGAGACAAGACCGACATCTTCGACCTTGAGGACGACGTCTTCGCCGACCGCTACTGAGCTCCGGTCTAATCGAGGTTTTTCAGGATCGAGCGGGCGGTTCCGGCGAATATCCGCTCCTTCTCCGCCCCGGGGATATGAAGCCCTTCGATCGAGCTCACGGCGCGTTCGATCGATCCCAGAAGATGCGGGAAATCGCTTCCCATGACCATGTGATCGGTCCCCACGAGATCCCGGAGCATGTTCAAGGTGTAGGGGCTGAAGGTCACGGTGTCGTAGTAGAGCCTCTTGAGGTAGACGCTCGGGAGCTCGTCGATATTCACCCGGCACTCGACGAAATCCCGGAAGCCGTTGTCGAGCCGCTCCATGAGCCAGGGAATGGCGCCGCCGGCGTGGCCCACGATCCACCGGATGTCGGGAAGGTCGCGGAGGACGCCGGCGAAGCAGAGCTTGGCCACGGCGAGCGTCGTGTCGCAGGGAAAGGCGACGAGGGGGCCGAGAACGTACTCCTGGAACGGCTCGGTATTCGCGGGGAGCATGGGGTGGATGAAGATCGCCGCCTTCTTCCGGTTCGCTTCCTCGAAGAACGGCCGATACTGAGGAGAGGTGAGCGCGCGTCCCTGCACGTTCGACATCAGTACGACGCCTTGCATCCGAAGCTCGCCGAGGGCGCGCTCGAGCTCCCTCAGCGCCTCGTCGGGCGAGTCCATGGGGATCGAGGCGAAGCCCTTGAACCGGCGCGGGTACTTCCAGGTGAGCTCGGCGTAGGCGTCGTTCACCATGCGTGCGACCTCCGGCTGATGCTCGGGGGAGGCGAAGTAGACGTTCGGAGTCGAGAGCGAGAGCACCTCGACGTCGATCCCCACCCGGTCCATTGCCTCGAGCCTCGCTTCGGGGTCGGTCATCTCTGGCGTGATGCCGAAAAAGCGCGCGCCCCGCAGCTTGATGATGGTGCGCCCCGTGGGATCGGTGTCGAAGGTGAAGTCCGAGGAAAGCTCCCGGATCTTGTCGAAGTAGCTCTTCGGGTAGTAGTGGGTGTGAAGGTCGTACTTCATGGTCGAGTCCTTTGCCAGGGAAGCCTTCCTTCGGTTCGCGCCTCGAACGCGGCGCGCGCATCGGAGACGTCGATTCCGGCGAAGCTTACGTTCAAATTCTTCGCGCGCTCGGTCCAGGACGAGAGGAGCTTCGCGTGGGCGCCCTTTTCGGTGTGCACCTGGTCTCCGTGGACCAGGAGCTTTTCCTCGAGCTCTCGCGCCGCGCGGCTCAGAGCCTTCCGGTCGAAACCGCGGCCGAGCTCGTCGAGGCGGATGGCCCCGTAGGACTCCACTTTCTCGAGGAGCGCTCTCGCCCGGGCGGAGAGACGCGCCGTCTGCCAGTCCTCCCTCGAGGTCGCGACGGCGAAGAGCTGGGGCCAGAGCGAGCGGTGAACGAAAGTCTCTTTCTTCGAGACGAGCTTGACCAGCAGTACCCCGAGGTCCTCCTCGAGGCTCGTGAGCACGGCGTATATCTCGTGAGCCCGAGGATGCGACCACCAGGAGCCGGACACGGGCTCGCCGGCGACGATGCCGGTGACGCTCGGGAGCACAGGGTCGGTCACCAGGAGGATTCCCTGCTTCTCGATCTCGCGGAGCACTCGTTTTCCGACCGAAGGCGCGGCCATCTCTTATCTCGCGCGAATGGTGAAGGGGCTTTCGCGCTCCGCGACTGCGCCCGTGGCCTCGTCGGTGATTCGCGCCCGCAGCACGTACTCTCCGGGAGGGAAGCTCCGGAGCGAGATCTGGCTTCGGACGGCGACCACGCCGCCGCCTCCGGGACGATGGTGCGATGGCGCGACCTTGGAGAAGAGCCGACCGTCCTTGAGAAGGAAAAAGTCCACTTGGAGCCGCGCCTCTCCGCCAAGTCCATAAGCCTCGAGGTACGCGGTGAGGGCTCTACCCGAGACGAAGGACTTCGAGAGGTTCGGAACCAGCCGAACGTCGCCGAACTGGAACGGGGCCTTCTCGACTTCGTCCGAAGCAGGAGCGTCGACGGCGGCGCTCGCGAGGAGAAGGCTCGAGAGGAAGAGCTTCCCCGTCTCGAGGGAAGGCACGGAAACCTTCGAGCTCACCTGCCCCACAGCGCCGCTCGGGTTGTCGCGAATGGTGGCCACGAGCTCGTACTCGCCCGGCGGGAGCAGAATCGAGGCATCGTAGAGAAGCTCGCTCCCTCGGTACTCCTCGATCGCGTCCTTCGAGACCAAAACCTCGATGCGATCCTCGATCGCCTTGTCGATTCCCTCCACCCGGAACTGGACCACGAGGTCCACCTGGTAGCGATAGCCACTTTCGACCGGCTCCGGGGTCAACCGCGCGTAGGGGATCGAAAGCGTCAGCGGGACGACCGCCCTGTCCCCGCCGGCGTGGAACACGGAAGCTTCTGCGAGGACCGGAATCGTGGGGAAGCGCGCGCTCGCTTCCGTCACCGCGCGGAGGTTGGGCATGGTGAGCTGGGGGACTTTCCGGATCTCCTGAAGGTCGCGCTCGAGATCGAACCGGCCGGTCACGAGCCGGGTGGGGTCGATGCCGGTCCTCATGCCCGTGGTCTGGTCCATCAAGGTGCCGCCGGAGCGCATGAGCCCGATGGCTTCGAGCTCGCTCATGGCATAGCCGAGGTTGGTCCTCAAGGGAGCGAGCACGTCGAGGTTCGACGACGAGACGATCTCGAACCGACCGGTCGCGGTGAAGTCGACGAAAGCGACGTCCATCGACGCCGGGAGCCTGGGGTTGCGCGCGTTGTTGTAGGTCCAGACCTCGGAAGGGCGCTCGAAGGCGGTGCGTCCCGCGGGATTGCGCTCGATGGTGCTCGGCGGTCCGAGCAGGATGTAGATCTTGCCTCGATCCGTGGCCCAGCCGGGTGTCCCCGCGCCGAAGTTCTGCACGGCGTAGGCGAACCTCCGCGCGTGCTCTTCGCGGGCCTCGTTCGGAGGGGAATCGGGAGTGGGATCTCGCCTGCGCCAGAAGGACTCGACGAACGCGAGCTTCTCCACCGGGTCGCTCAGGGTCTCGAACCGTTCCCGCTCTTCCCGGGAGAGGATCCATTTCACGTACTGCTCGAGCCACCGGTCGAGAAGCTCGTCGATCCGGGAGACGTCCTCGAACGTGACGAAGCTGAAGGTGTCGCCGGGAGCGAAGGGCAGGGTCCCGTCCTCGATCCGAAAGGAGACGCGCGATTTTTCCTCGCGGTAAATTTCTCCCGGGCGCACTTCTCCGGGGCTCGCGGGCTCCCCGGAGCGGAAGACTTCGAAGACCGCTCCCCCCTCCTCGACGCGGGCGCACTGGACAACGAAGAACTCGAGCGGTACGTTCTCCGGCACCTCGAGGACGACGAGCTTTCCGTCGCCCTCGCCGCGCAAGCTCGGGGCGGTCGCCCGCTCCACTTGAAGAGCGGCGATTGTGCCAAGGATGAGGAGCAAAATCATGGCCGCGAAACGAGCCGAGTGTAGCACGCTCGCAGCGATCCTCTTTCTAGCGACCGCGGCTTTCGGCCAGGCGGGCGTGTCTCTGATCGCGGGCGGCACCGTGGTTACCATGGACGACGGGTACCGCGTCGTCGAAGGCGGCGCTCTCGCCGTCGAGAAAAACCGGATCGTCTCGGACGTCGAGCCTTCGGTCGCGCTTCCGGAGGCCGACGAAAGAATCGACGCCGCGGGAATGCTGGTCATTCCCGCTGATAGCACAGGCCTGTGCCTATTTCCGCAATTTCTCTTATTCAGCTCTCAAAGTCTTCCTCGCGGTTGAATCTCGCTCCGTTCCGGTTGAATTCCCTTGTCCGTCCGGTTAGAAGTTCCTGTCCTTTATCCGTCTGGTAAAGGGCACCGTCTACCGTTAAATCGGAGCAGGTTCCATGGATAGAGAACAGCATGTCGTTTTCAGCGTGCCCACCGGCGGGAAAAACCTTACGCGCCGGGAACTGCTGGCAGCGGCGGGCGGCGGCGTCCTCCTGTCCCGGGTGTTGTCACAGGGTGGAACAACTCGAGCGCCCTCACGAACACGTTCCGAGGATCCGTTGCATTTCGCCAGTCTTTCCGGTGTGGCGCCGCTCATCGAGGCTCGGGAGCTATCTCCAGTAGAACTCACCCGGTACATGCTGGATCGGATCGCGGCCGAGGACGGGAAGCTCTTCAGTTATGTGACAATCATGGCCGATCAAGCCATGGCCAGTGCCCGGCGCGCCGAGGCCGAAATCGAGGCGGGCCGCTACCGGGGCCGTCTCCACGGTGTGCCCATCGGCGTCAAGGACCTCTGTTATACCCGAGGCGTGCGAACCATGGCGGGCACGAAGGTCCTTTCGGACTTCGTACCGGATTTCGACGCGACAGTGGTCGCGAAACTGGAGGCTGCGGGCGCCGTCATCCTCGGCAAGCTGACCCTCTGCGAAGGAGCATTCGGGCCGTACCACCCCGAGCTCCATGTGCCCGTGAACCCCTGGGATCCCACGAGATGGAGCGGCGTCTCGTCGAGCGGATCCGGCGTTGCCACGGCCGCCGGATTGTGCTTCGGATCGGTCGGTTCCGATACGGGAGGTTCGATCCGGTATCCGTCCGCCGCGAACGGTTGTGTGGGCCTCAAGCCCACCTACGGCCGCGTCAGCCGCTACGGCGTGTTCGCCCTGGCCGAATCGATGGATCACATTGGACCGATGACCCGCACGGTGGAGGACGCGGCCCTCATGTTCGAAGCGATGGCCGGCTTCGATCCGAACGATCCCACATCTCTGGCCGAGCCGGTACCGCACGTCAGCGCCGAGTTGACCCGCGGGATCGAGGGACTCCGCGTCGGGTTCGACCGCCGCTATGCCACCAACAACGTCGAGCCTGATGTGGCGGCGGCGCTGGGCGACGTCCTCGGCGAACTGACCCGACTGGGCGCGGTGGTGGTGAACGTCACGATGCCGGACGTCAGCGAAGTCGGACAGGCCTGGTATGACCTGTGCGCCGTCGAGGCAGTGGCCGCCAATACGAAGACCTTTCCCACCCGCGCCGACGAGTATGGCCCGGGTTTCCGCAGCGCTCTCGAGTATGGACTCCGTGTGACGGGGCTCGCGTACGCGCTCGCGTCCAAGCTCCGCGCGGAATTCACGGGTCGGCTGAATCGGATGCTCGCGGACGTGGACTGCTTCGTCTGTCCATCAATGGCCAATGCCGCCCACGTGAAGTCCGTCGATCCAACCGTTGACACGGAAGGGGAGTGGAGCCGCCTCGTCATGAACGATATCCATACGAAGCCCTTCGACTTCAGCGGAAGTCCGACGCTGTCCGTGCCGTGCGGCTTCACGTCCGACGGACTGCCCCTCAGCGTGCAATTCGTAGGTTCTCGCTTGAGCGAGTCCGTGCTGTGTCGCGTGGGACATGCGTTCCAGCAGGCTACGCGGTGGCACACCAAGCATCCCGACGTCGGATCGCTCGCGAAGCTGGGATAGCTCAGTGACCTTGTGCCGACTTCGCTCCGGTGACAGACTCGGAGCCATTACGCGTCGATCGTTCTGGAACGAGTCCCGCTGATGCGGGGGCTCACCGAGCCGGGCACGCCTGCGGCGGTGCAGCGAGTCTCCTGTCCGCACGCGGGCGAGTGCGGGGCCTGCGCGTATCTCGAGCGGGAGTACGCCGACCAGCTCCGACAAAAGCGCGAGATCCTGAGCGCGGCGATGGCGCGTTATCCCCGCCTTCGCCGCGCGGAAGTGCTTGCCTGCTTGCCTTCGCCTCTGGCCGCGGCGTACCGCAACCGCGCCAAGATGGCCGTCGGCTTTTCGCGGCGTGGGGCGTCGCGCCTCGGCTACTTCCGCGCGGGGACGCGCGAGATCGTTGACGCGCCGGACTGCCGGGTCGTCGTCCCCGAGATCCTCGAGACCTCGCGGCGTCTGAGGACGCTCCTCGCCGCGAGCCCCATCTTCCCCCGCGAGCTGCGGCACATCGACCTTCGCTGCGGCAGCGACCAAGGGCGCCAGCATTTGACCCTGGTTCTTCGAGCGAGCGAGTGTCCGTCCCTGCCGCTCGATGCGTTGAGGCGCGCCTGTCCCGCGGTCGACGGGGTGTCCTTTAACCTCAACCCCAGCGCCGGACCGCAGGTGATTCGCGGCGCCATTCGGCCCCTTTGGGGAGCGCGCGAGGTGTGGGTCGACCACGAGGGTGTCCGGCTTCGCGTGTCACCCGGGAGCTTCTTTCAGGTCAACCTCGCGCTCCTGCCGCCGATTCACGACCTCATGGAGCGACACCTCGGAGGCGGGAGGCTTGTCGCCGATCTCTACTCCGGAGTGGGGACGCATGGGCTCGCCCTCCGCAGGAACTTCCAGCGGTTCCTGTTCGTGGAGGGTTCCCGGAGCGCGGTCGCGGACCTGAAGGCGACGATCCGAAGCCTCGGGCTCTTCGCCGTCGAGGTGATCGCCTCGGCGGTCGAGCGAGCGCTCCGCCGCCTGAACGATCCAGAGCTCGACGCCGTCGTACTCAACCCCTCCCGCGCCGGCGCCCGCGAATCGGTTCTGCAAGCGATTGCAGGCTCACGCGCGAGCCGTGTCGCCTACCTTTCCTGCGAGCCAACGACCCTCTGCCGTGACCTCGACGCGCTTCTGCGCGGGGGATTCGCCCTGGTTTCCGCCCAGCCCATTGACATGATGCCGCAGACCTCCCAGGTCGAGGCCCTCGCCCTCCTGCAACGCGCCTGATCGCATCAGTCGATCTCAAGGAGCGGCGAATTTTCGGGGCTCGCGGGCTCTCCCGAGCGATAGACGGCGAAAACCGCTGCGGCGTCGTCCGCCCGAGTACACTGGACAACGAAGAAGCCGAGCGATACGTTCTCCGGAACCTCGAGGACGACGAGCTTTCCGTCGCCTTCGCCGCGGAAGCCGGGCGCGGTCGCCCGCTCTACCTGAAGGGCGCGAGCGTCGAAGCTATGAGGAGCAGGTTCATGGCCGCGAAACGAGCCGAGTGTAGCACGCTCACCGCGATCCTCTTCGTGGCCACGTCGGCCATGGGACAAGAGCGTGTGGATCTCCTGATCGCCGGCGGAACGGTGGTCACCATGGACGACGAGTACCGCGTCCTCGAAGGCGGCGCTCTCGCCATCGAAGGAAACCGGATCGTCTCCGTCGTCGAGCCTTCTGCCGCGCTTCCGGAGGCGGACGAAAGAATCGACGCGTCGGGAATGCTCGTCATTCCCGGTCTCATCAATACCCACGGCCACGTCCCGATGTCGCTCCTGCGCGGTCTCGCGGACGACATGAAGCTCATGGAGTGGCTGAACGACTTCATCTTTCCCGCGGAAGCGAAGAACGTCGACGAGGAGTTCAGCTACTGGGGAACGCTCCTCTCTGCGATCGAGATGGCGCGGAGCGGCACCACGACTTTCACCGACATGTACTACTTCGAGGAGGCGATCGCGAGAGCCGTCGACGAGGCGGGCCTGCGGGCGGTGTTGGGAAGCTCGATCATCGGGTTTCCCGCTCCGGACTTCAAGACCACGGACGACGCTCTACGAGCGGCCGAGGCCTTCGTCGTGAAATGGAAGGGCCACTCGCGCATCGTTCCCTCCGTGGCCCCGCACGCGCTGTACACCACCGATATCGAAGTGGTCGCGAAGGCACGGGAGCTCTCTCGGCGATACCAGGTCCCGTTCCAGATGCACGCCCACGAGGCGCGGGAGGAGGACGAGGTGGTGCGCGCGAAGTACGGGGAGACGGCGGCGACGCTCCTAGAGGAGAGGGGTCTGCTCGG
>Ga0214473_10004072_pt1 | contig 17581 bp, 13 predicted proteins | sample RVTome_7_FD_203509 | JGI IMG/M metagenome (GOLD analysis project Ga0214473, IMG submission 203509) | Soil microbial communities from uranium-contaminated site in the Upper Colorado River Basin, Wyoming, United States - RVT98D197 | ecosystem: Environmental > Terrestrial > Soil > Contaminated >... | reverse complement strand
GGCATAGTTTAGCAAAGATCACCAAGATGCCTTGCGGTGAGAACTTTTGATTGTTGAACTGCAGATTATAGTGTTAAGGGATTGTGAATGCTTTTTGCAATTGACCGTTTTGATCATATCCAATGGTCTTTGTTTCAAAGTAATTTATCATCATCGACCTGTCTTTTCCGAGTGAGTTAGTTAGAATAAGTTGATAGATATCTTCCCAAGTTATTCGAATAAATTTTCTCTTCGGGTTTTCTTTTATATGAATTCGAAAAGTTGATTCTATGTCTTTTTCTCGTTCAGATAATACCAAATTGACAAGGAAAAAATCTAATCCCAATTGATTTGCCATCCAGGTTCCAAGTAACCAGAATCTCATTAACTCATATTTCTTCTCAGTTATTGCTATTGTGTCATATGTTGATTTGAAGACTGTTGAGAACCACTTGTCACCTCCAGATTCGTATTTCTTATGGTTGTGTTCGTCGCTTGGCTTAGTTTTGTTTCCCGCGGTAAGTTTTGCCTCGATGAAGAATAACGCTTTACTAGTTCTAATTATTATATCAGGTTCAGAACTTCTCTTTATCTCTTCACCAAATTCCTCTCTTGCCCTATCTAGGACTGACCACCTTGATTTTTCCTTTTGACTATAGGACCAGTAGATGACTTCGCTCGAATCTCCATGATTGGTTGTAACAAGTCTTAGAAAACTAGGTATCAAATCATGTTTTTCAAGGTATCTGAAAACGTTCCAACTTATGGCATCTTCACTTCTTTCTCTGGTTAGTCTTCTACTTTCTCGTTTCACTTTTTTAATATTATCTAGGAGAATCTTATCTTCTGAATCCTTCCAAAGAAGATTGTCATACGCATCTTCATATTCAAAAGTTGAGGGTGAAACGTCACCAAATTTGTTCAGTACTTCAGCTGCATATTCGGCATCCGGGAGAGTTGGTTTGGCTGGTGGGTCGGGCTTTACTTTCGCTTCAGCAATATCAAGACCCTTGATATCTGATTCGATAATAATTGTATCTTCAAAGAATCCTATTATATCTTCTCTGGACGCATTTTCAATCACTAGTTTATCAATTGGACTGCTTGCAGAGAGCACGTTTCCTAACAAAGCATCGATAGCATCACGCTCAAGCCTTTCGTAAACCTTTTCAAAAAGCGCCACATTCGTGAGTTTATAACAAGCTATAATCATTCGAAATCTATTATTTGGTGTCTTCGAAAGGTATGTTGACAAATATTTAGCCAATTGGGTTAGAAAAGAGTTGTCACCTAGACTAATGCCAGTTGCTTTAACCTCCATCCAGTACTCTTGCCTTTCTCCCTTTTTTGTTAATATCGAGTCCGCGAATGTTCCTTCGACATCAGACCCTGCAATAAGATAGTAATCTTTAGCACCAAGATACATTAGAACACGTTTTTTATACGCTTCAGAGCTAACTGTTAGAGACTCTCTTACCTTTCCCAAGCGCCAGAGTGGCATGTCTTTAGCTCCTGTTTGCCTATCTTAGAATCTCCAACCTTTATGTCTTTGTTATTGAGCTAGATTGTAGCTTAATTCGGGTTTTTCGGGGGGTGGCTTGTTTTGCCTGCTTTTACCGTTGCGGTATTCTCTGCATCTTGGGCAGTAGCCTCCCATTTAGAGGATTATGCCAGATGGGATGGAGTAGGTTACGAGGGGAGAACGCCGATATGGGAATGTTTAAGAAAAGTGGGACATACGGCATGGATAATTTGAATAACAACAATGATGAATCGAGCGCCAAAATCTTTGTAATGATGCCCTATGATCAAAAGTTTGATGACATTTACAATAATATTAAACGTGTTGTCGAAGAGGATGTTAGCAAATTACGACTTTTATGCCGCAGGCTGGACGATATCAAGTCTGCGGGGAGAATCACCGAGGATCTGACTTCACATATTCAAACGTCTCCGCTTCTGATTGCCGACATTACTGGTAACAATCCAAATGTAATGTGGGAGGTTGGATATGCCATGGCTCTTATGAAACCCGTTATTCTGATTGCTCAGTCTATTGACTCGATTCCTTTCGATTTGAAGGACTACAGAGTAACCAAGTATGGATGTGATAAACTGGACGATCTGCGTCAGCATTTGTCAGAGTCAATCAGCGAGACGATCTCGAAGTATCAAATCAAAGTAGAATCCAGAATTATAAGGACGCCGGAAAAAGGAAGTTTTGCTGTAGCCGTGACCGGTTCAAACATTGCGGACGCTGCAAGCTGTAGACGAAGCATAGAGTCAGTAATCAAACCATACTTGAACACCGACACAACCTTCTACGTTGGTGGAGGCGGTACATCTGATGAGACATCTGCAGAATATTTGGGAAGTATGAAACAGAAGATCGTAGTGGTGGGGCATCACGCATTGGACATGTCTCAAAAAATGCTTGAGATCGCCAATAAATATAATTTCACTTTCATCGATGCATCCAAAGAAGGACTTCCAAAAGGGTTGATATCAGAACGCAACCTGTTCCTAGTTGTGAAAGCAAAACTTATGATATTTCTATGGAATGGCAGACCTGGCTATACTCAAAGCATAATAGGTTGGTGCAGAGCGCACGGAAAAGATCATATTGTCGCATCTACATCATTGCCCGCTTTTCGTAGTACTATTAAATGAACTATCGGCAATTTGCCCTCAACAAATTCCACGTTTTTTCAACAGTTTAGAACTTGTTACGGCTCAAATCCCACCAGGCCCGTTCAAATCATTGTGTGAGTCCATTTCTAGCAACGTTTTCGTTGTAGGTCATGGTCTGCCCATAATATCGTTTAAGCTAAATACTGACTACCTACTGACTGACGAAGAACCCTAATTGAAGACCCAGCTAGGCGTTAATCCCTCCAGGGCCACTTAGATCTATGGATGCCAAGTTATTGCCAAGTAAGGACATGTGCTTCACTGATGTCTACGTCCGACCGGCGGAGATGCTCATCGATTCCGCATTTGGTAAGAACTTAACAAGGTTTTGTCCACCGCACCCATCACTGAGACAATAGAACTGGAAAGATATTGCTAATGTATTCAAGCGTCTAATTAGATGCTGAAATCCCACTCCGAACATCTTCTCAATGTACACGCATTTGCTAGTGGTGGAGAAACTTGAAGAGTCAACCACAAGAGTCACTGGTTCATTTGGTCTTCTTCTCTTCAACCATGATATAGACTTCTTGGCCAGTATTCTCCGCCTCATGTGGATGAAGTGCATCCATCTATCCTGATAATCTTTAACAGTGCACGGATGGCACTTTGAAAGTTAAAGTTGAGAACAGCTAGAACACGTTATTAATAATACCTGCCGAACCCTCAACTCTCAACTTCAACGCAATAAGCAATCAATTAACCATAACAAAGTCTGTCGGCAGGGGTTTCACCGGTGGTGAAACCTATCTTGGTCGGGTGAGTTTGACAGGTTGTCAAATTCTTGGTTTGGTGATCTTTCCAAGGTTTGGAAAGGTGCCTTGTTTTTTCTCGGCTTCTCTAGTAGAGGCGAATGCAGTAACAAGCCTAGCACTTCATCCGTAGAGGTTCAAGGGCGGGGCCCTCTATCGCCGGGTTGTCAGAGTCCTTTTATCTATCATGGAAGACGTTCCGGGCTCACCTTGCTGGTTTAATCTACAGAAACGCCGTAAAGGTTCAGGGGGACACAATGTCCGAGACAAGGCTTTCCACAGTGCAGCGACAAGCGCAGGGACGAAAACGATGCGAAACCGGATCTGCCAGAATCTGATTAGGCGAACGGTCTTCAAGGGACGTGTCTCCGGGCTGTCAATCAACGACATCGCCGACGTGTTTAGAAGGCATAATGCACCGCACTCGAGCCGAACTATTGCAAACATCATCAAGGGTGCAGAAGATAACCGTCCAGAGCCCGCGTTCAAGTCACGACTCGTTCACCGAAAAGATGGTTCAACCCAACGAATCCAAGGCGGAGGCATTACAAGAATAGGAAGAGGCCGTGGAAGAAGCGACATCAAGGTAAAACTTAGTCAAATGATTTCAAACATCATGAAATGGATCCGCTTCGTACTACTGACAGGATTCAACAATCTTCCACACATCATAGAGGCCGTCAACGCCGGTGAGAAGCCACCGTAAACCCCAGAACAGCTACCACCGTTCCCCACACATTCATTCATTCCCTAGCTGGTAGAGGATACCTAGCGTAGAGAAGAAGAAAGAGAAGAGAAGCAGAACAGATGATATTAACAAATGTAAGTAAAGAGTTCAATCTGTTTAGAAAATGAAAGATCACCACCATTACTTATATTGAAAGCAGCCACACAATGTTTTACCTTTAGAAACCATCAACCGCCTGTGTTTACATCCACGGGTTTACCAGAAGATCCACAATGTGAAAAGCTGATCCACCGTCTTAACTGCACCTCATCCAGCCCCAACGTAATCACAACCGCACTAAAGACACACCCATCTCACCTACTTCAAACGGATTAACCTCCAACCAACCCACCCCACAATCAGGTCACCGCTTAATTTCAACCCTAATTTTAGACGGTCGAAATGGTTTATGCGCGTGGGAAGACCGCGCAAAACAATACAAAGCACTATAAACAGCATCATAAGAAAACCTCTCATCATCAAAAACTTATGAGCAGCCTCCAAACTACAACCCTCAACTTCAACGTGGTAAGTAAAGACCAGTAATCACCAAAGTCTGTCGACAAGGGAAAGTTACCGTCAGTAACATTTGATATAACAGTTTTGCACGGTGTGAAAGTAGGTTCTGTCAAGTACTCATCTCCCTCCCCCTTGTTCTTGGAAAGTAGCGTCTCAAAGAGCAGGGGTCAGCATCATGCGCATTATTCACTCTAGTTCCAGCAGATATCGAGTGAGGGAAAAAAAGAAGGTGAGGGATTTTATTACTTGCCTATTCTGAAGACGGTTGTTCCGCACTTAGAACAAGTGCCCTTTGTTGCGGCTCTTCCATTCTTCATAGTAATCTGCTTAGCGTTCTTAACTTCCCTCTTTGCTCTACATTTTACGCAATACGCTTCAGTCAACTTTTAAACACCTGTGCGCCTACCATACGCACTGCCCTGTATATACGCACTCGTGCGCAACTGCGACTGATCGCTAAGACTAAGTGCGATACTAATCCTGAGTATAACAAGATAGCCGAGAACAAGTTGAGGAGTGTTTTGGATCAACTCTGGATACCGAAAGCTGGAGAATTCGCTAAATAAAGGACTCCGCAAGCCTCAATACCTTTGCTTGCGCCTCTTCGTCGAAATCCTTGGTTGCAAAAGTACCCTTCCATGAATAGAGGAATCTTTGGTCAGACACGACAGGTATCAGTTTTTCCCGTATGTTCCCGGCAAATATCTCAGGGTAGGGAAGAATCTTTCCAAGCCTGCTCTTCAGGCCTGAGGGCAAGCCGTTTTTCCAGAGCAGTGTCGCCACATCCCTTATGTCACTTGGCCTTCCAGAAACTATCTTCATTATCAGGTAGTCCACATATCTCGGAACATGGAAACGGAACATCTGGTCAGCAACACTGATGTCCTTTCGCTCGCTGTCATCTGAGAAATCATTGTCAATCAGCACAACTGCCTTCTCAGCCCTGCCTCTTACTTCGCCTTCGAGGAAGTCAACCGAGACCTTCGCCTCACGCCTCCCGAACGGGACGTTCTTGCTCCATCTGAGAAAGCCATGGGTCTCCTTCTTCTCAACCGTCTCAACATAAATTCCGTTGGTCATCCACCCGTTGATCGTGTCGATGCTCCATCCCTGCGCCTTTGGAACTGCAAAGTCGCAGTCGCGAGTCGCGCGTGAATATGGTGTGAATGCCCGCATCGCGTATCCGCCTATCAGGATGAGCTTCGGCTCCTCGAAGTTATTGGAGCGCTGCTCAATAAGGCGGAGGATGCTGGCGACCTCTTTTTCCCTGGTCTGCATCAGCTCGAAGTGCTTAGGCAATCTCGACAATCTTCTCCACCGCCTCATCTATCTCGCTTCGGATGAAAATATCTGTTAACCTTACATCCTGCTCTGGGAAGCAGTTTCTGCCGGCCAATTCGTTCATCTGGTTCAAGCCGTAGTTCAAGGCTTGCCGCATTCTCACACCGGTGCCGGATATCCGCCTCCACTGTGCATTCCTCTCTAATCTTTTCAAATCGACTTTTCGCCTGTTCGAATAGACTGCGGCGAAAGCGTCGGTGAACGCCCATCTCTGCAAGCAATCCATCACCGTGTCCTCCAATTCTTCGACTAATAACCCGTTGATCTTCCTTGTCCTGATATTTACTACGTATTCTAACTCAACATGCCAGCCCCTTCTCTTCGCGTATTCCTTCAAGGCTCGGCCGTAAGACCTGTCCGCCACCTTCAGGACCACCACATCCCGGTGGATAAAGTCCTGATTATAGAACGAAGCTGCACTCTGACCTGATATAACTTTGAAGTTCCTGTCGCTCCTCAAGAAACTCCAGATATCATCCGCCTTACCGGGAACGAAGTACCAGCCCCAATCGATCTTCTCAACCATCCCTTCCCTCGCCAACTTGATCAAGTACTGCTTTGCGTAAGGGTGAATCTTCTTCGCATCGCTCACCCTGACCAAGCTGCTGGCATACTGGCTCTTCAACTGTCCGTGGAACTTTTTCAAGTACCTCTCCATAGTTTCCCTTTATCTGTTATTTGGCAAAATACTTAAGTGTATCTAATTTCCCTTTTCACATCATTTGGCAATATGCTATCTTGCCTGAAGGAGAGTCAACCTCTGAAAAGCAACTGACCTGATCTGTAGGAGCGATTATCAAGCACCTATTTTCCCATTAATACTTTGATTATATTTAGAGCTTGTTCTTGAGAAAGAGACTTACTGTAGACCCTGTAAACCATATCCTTATCGACTGGCAAACATCAGCGTAGCCATCACCCCAGTAACTAGATCTGTATTTGAGAACGTGAGACACACATAGTAAATTATCTAATCTTATCACCGTCTGGGTGTCTGGTGACCTTGCGGGGTGCGTAAAGGTATCTTGGTCGGGTGACCTTCCACACCATGGAAAGGTTGGGTTTTTGGGTTTCACCGGTGGTGAAAACTGTCTGGGTTGGGGGTTAGCGACCTGATGGGGCTTTTATCTGGTGATGGTTAATGGATAAGAAAAGACCGAACCAACTGGTTCAAATCGGAATAGTTGTGATCGCTATCACCGCGATAGCAGGATCAAACGAGGGCAAGATTAACACCGGTGGAACCACCGGTGACAATCAGAATCTAGGCCGTTTAATAGAGTCTAGGAGGTTACCATGTCTATTCAAAGGTGAGAATTTTAACCTCTTCAACAACAGATTCACCTTTCTAGATTCAGGCGATTGGACGCATGATATTTGCACAGGTATTATTGAGCCTCAAATCTTAGAAAAACAACGTGAAAATCATTGTCTGACCTGTGACCAAGTTAACCAACCCTGTGAGGCTGCACCAGACGCATTATACAAACCTGAACATAACAATAGAGGTGATACGGCTTGAATACTGTTGACATTTCTTTGCAAAGTATTCCTAGCCGGAAAGACGTGACGCGCCAAGTGGCCTGTCCTAAACACGGTTTAAACGGCGTTGCGGTGGTTAAGTGTTATTGCGAGCATTGGGACTCTCTTAGAAAACGCCCTGTGCTGTGTTATCTGCCGTTGAAAGACCTACCTGAACCCGTAAGAAAACACCTGTCAACATATGGTCTTAGAAGAGTTGATTGATGGCAATGTCTGAAACTCGGCTTAAGAAAACAGTTAACCTCATCAAATTGAAGGAGCTCAGTCGAAAGCTTCCGAAAGACCATGTTCTCAGAGCTGTTCTTGAAGCTGAGGATACTGATATGAATGTTGAGGAGTTTGTCTCGAAGGTTAAGACTTGGGATAGGCTACTGCGAGGTTAGGTTGGGATTTTCATTATTGCCTTATCGCCTATGGTGTCTACGTATTCCCATCCTTGGCCTATGAGGTTTTCTACTTCGCTTAGAGTGATTACTTTTTGCTTGGATCCGTTGTTTAGCATTGCTCCGAGCATTCGCTCCTTCACTTTGAGGTTAATATCTTCAGGAGTCATACTGTCAGGATCCATTCGAGTTATTTCCTCTTCGCTGTAACCTGACATTGAGAGGAATTGACGTCTTATCTGCTGCGTGATCAGGTCCTCGCTGGTGGTATCATGCTTTGTTGTTTGAAGGAGGGGTTGTATCTTGCCGTAAGATTGCCTCATATCTTCGATGACTTTGTCTGGAAGATGAGTCTTATTAGTTGTGTACTGGGCTTCGATGTCTCCTTTGTGGCCCATCCAGAACTGCTGGTATGCGTGGCTCACAAAGCCTTTGCTTTCAGCCAGCATCAGCGTGGTGTCGAAGTAGGTTCTGAAGACGTAGGGCCTCCACGGTAGGGCTGCAATCCTCATAGCTCTTCTGATTTCGTCTCCTACTTTCGTGGTTCTGAGGAAGGGTGATTTGTCCTCTATATTGAAATGGCTGCTCTTCCTTGCTTGGGAGATGGATGTAACTATAATCCCTGATTCGGGGATTAGGGTTTCGCCTTCTTGAAGCCGTCTCTCCAAGTATTGTTTGAGAATCTCGCAGCCTTCTTCGCATAGGAAGCTTAGGTATTTGTGCCTAGACTTGCTGAGATCCTCTCTCACCACTATCATGCTGGGAACCTTTTTGATGTTGATCTTTCCATCGGCTATTTCTATGTCGTGCAAGTCCTTGATCCTGAGGCCGTCGAGGCCTCGATAGTCTCCTAGCACCTCTATTCTCACACCGGAGAAGGCAATCAACGCTATGCAGGCCCGGGTTCTAAGTGGGGTTTTGTCGTTGTAGAGTACTTTCTTTAATTCTTCTTGGGTGGGTGCTCTTTCATCTTTGAGTGTTGGACGCCGGTTTGGGTTAGAGATCTTGATTTTTCTCTGAAGAGGTTTTCTGTTCCACTCCGCCCAACTTCTGACAGCCTTCAGGTAGGATTCAATGTATCCAGGTGAGTAATGTTCTCCTGAGGGTTGTTTTGTGGATTCCATCTCATCGATAAAGTCTTGGGTAACATCCTCCATTTTTTTCAGAGGCATCTTGGCAAACTGTTGTGGTGTAGTCTTAACACGCTCGCAGAATCGCCCTAAAGCTCTAAGGTACACATCGGCAAGGATGACACTTCCCTTACTGAGATTGCTAATCCAGCGCTTCACGTCAACATCATCCAGAAGCTGCTTATACTTCTCCTTCCGATACTCTTTGAACGACAACTGATTCCAAGACATTAGCAATGACCTCCCTAATATAGATTTATACTCTAAATGAAGGTGGACCGGGGGGGATTTGAACCCTCGACCTCTGCCATGCCAAAGCAGCATCCTACCAGGCTAGACGACCGGCCCGCAGATTAGTATTGGTTTGAAAAGGTTTTAAGGATTTTTTCAAAAGTACAATTTCATTAATAGATTAATTATACAATTTAAGATTAATATATTAATTAATACAGTATTACATATTATATATTCATAGAATTAATTATTTAGTTGAGTTATCTGAGAAAATATTTATACCTAATTGATTATTCAACGTTAAATAGGCAGACCTTTAATGAAGTTAAGAAAACGCGCCTTAATTATTACGGTGGTATTGATAACTCAGCTTTTGACGCAACCTAGCTTAATATATGCCGCCACTATTGATTTCGCAGTTCTCAAGAAGCCTGTAGGATTAACTTGGGCTAACGGAGAAATATTAGCTTCTTACCGGGATAATGTGACAAGACTAGTTAAAATTGCTCTCGACGGTAAAACAATTGAACCGTTTGCACCGTCATTCTCAGGAGAGGGCGAGGTGTATTTAGCTGTTTCACCAGGCAAATCTGGTTTCCAGAAAGGATATTTGTACGTAAGCTCTGGAAATTCGATATATGAGATAAATCCATCTGGGACGGAAGTTAAGCTCTTCTCTAAACCATTTGAACCCATGGGGCTGGGATACTTAGCTTTTGACACTGTTGGAACGTGGGGCTACAATCTATACGCGGTTAATTTCAACGGTCTTCTCTGGAGTGTTGATTCAAGCGGAAAAGCGACGTTAATACTAGATTTAGGAAACGATCTCCTCCCTGAAAGTATCGCGTTTGCTCCGGAGAGCTTTGGAGACTTCGGAGGCGACCTCATCATCACCCTAGAAATGGGGCGGAAAGTAGTTACTGTTTCCAAGAAGGATCCAACAAAGATAACGGTGCTAGCTGAATTTTCAGAAGAATCACCTGAAAGAGTGCTGACGATACCCTCAGATAGCGATTTGCTACTAGCTAAATATGATGAAGACAAAATAGTAATGATTCCGGCAGAGAATTTCTCAAATTACAAAGATGCGCTTGTCATAATAACTGAAGGGGAAGCCGGTGAAAACGGCTCGGTAACAGTGCTTCAAGCAAACAAGGGACTTATTTTAGTAACTAAGATGTTTGACAACATCAAGAACCCGCACTTCGAGGGAGCGGTGTTTATACCGAAGAACTCAACGGAAATAACGTTGGTCCCTACAAACACTGCTATTCTTGCAGTAACATTTGTGATAGCAGTAACAGCGTTGTTAGCAGCAATGTTATTTGTGAATAGAAAGAAAGAGAGAATGAATAATACTGAATCAATCAATAGAAAGAAGTTACAGTAACAACTAAAAACGGAAGGATAATTCTTATAGACCACCTGATTAGTCCAAAGACAAATTGCTGCTTGAGATTTCAGTAGATCTAAATAGCATCTATCTTTTCGCTAACGCTTTCTTTCTGCTCTTCTCAGTGCTTGACGCAGTAGGAAGTGTACCTATATTTCTGGCTCTTACAACCCACGTGCATAAAGCTAGGCATAAAACAGCTACAGACTCAGCGATAATCTCATTCATAATATTATTCCTATTTGCCTCAATAGGTTTGGAGATTTTCAGATTCTTCGGAATAACGATAAGCGACTTCAAAATAGCAGGGGGAATAATCCTATTCATCGTGGCTGTTCAAAATCTGATCGGGAGAATCCCGAAAGCGTCGACGAAAGATGCTGAAGATATAGCCGCATTCCCAATCGCGACACCGCTTCTAGCTGGCCCAGGAGCAATATCAACTGTGATAATAATATCGTCAGAACCATATAATTACTTCATAGCTATACTAGCGATTCTGTTAAACTGTATTCTGGCGTGGGTAATCCTAGTAAAGAGTGAGCTGATATATCGAGTCCTCGGAAGAAGTGGCACAAATGTGATGACGAGAATAATGGGGCTTCTAATCGCTGCAATAGCCATAGCATTTATTCGAGGAGGATTAGAAGCGTCAATATTGGGATTAATTAACAAATAACGGAATAAGACACGATAAATAATTAGGTCAACAAGCATTGACCAAGAAACAATAATAAAAGAAGGGTTTTGTCTAATTAAATTAAAATACCTTGACAACCAATGGGTACGCAAATGGAGTCCGTTTCCAAAAGAGTAAGAACAATATACTCTGTAATAGCTTCATCTAACAGACTGGAGATACTGAGAATCCTAAACACTAAAGGACCGTTAAGCTATTCAGAACTTAAGACTTTAGCCGGTTTCAAATCAAAGAAGGAATCAGGAAAATTTGCCTACCACCTCAGAAAGCTTGTGAGGCAAATGTTAATTGCTCTAAACAGACAAGAGCGCAAATATAATGTAACCAGCCTTGGAAGACTCGTTCTAAACTTAACCCGACAAATAGAAGAGCAGTCAATGGTTGAAAGCGGCAAGCTATTCGTCAGAACGTCTAGACAAACTATGGAAGAGTTCAACTCAGACAAAATACTTCAATCGTTGGTTAGAGAAGCAGGAATGCCGGTTGAGCTTGCTCAAAGAATAACTAGCGAAACTGAATCGAGATTATACAAATTTCAAACAATCTACCTCACTTCACCGTTAATCAGAGAAATTGTCAATGCACTTCTAGTGGAGCACGGCCTCGAAGAGTATAGACACAAGCTAACAAGGCTAGGACTGCCAATATACGATATTTCAGAGCTGATAAACAACACAGGAGAAGGAGAGGGGGACGCGGAGACAGTTCTGGCAAAAACAGCTAACTCCGTATTCTCAGAATACCTGATGCTATCGCAGTTACCTCGCGACGTTGCCGACTCTCACTTTGGTGGAGACATACATATTTCAAACGCTGGAGAATGGGGATTAATGCCAGACACAGTTTTCTTTGACCTTGTTGCACTTAAGAACAATAAAATCAATATGAAAGGAAAACTCCTCAAGATCCCAAGAATCGACACACCAAAGAAGATAGATGACGCTATAAACACAATAGTATTAATGACATCCATTCTTAGCAGAGAAACAGCAAATGAGATAGTTCTTGAAAACCTTACGACTTTTATCTCCGAGTATTCCCTTGAGAAAACTAAGGAAGAGATTAGGGACTCGATTAGAAGAGCATTCACATTAATACCTTCAATCGTTGGCAGAGAATATAACAAGCCAAATATAACATTTCTAATAGACAGCTTCTCCAACTCAAAATACGATGAAACACTCCTAAAAAGAGTATTAGAATCGACGTTAATGGCTTACCAAGATTACATTAAAAGCGTACCCACACCTGTAATTAACCTAGTTTTCAATGTAGGTTCAGATATAGACCCTAAGATACTGAATCTAGTTTCTTCAATAATATTCTCAGGAGGAAAGATAGCTATATCTACTAAACCTGAAATAGCAAGGTCATACACTGGATTGAAGCGCGATACTGATAAAAGATTTCCAGCTGATTGCGTTGCAGTTCTTAACGCTCTATCGATTAATTTACCAAGATTAGCCTACGAATCTAATCGGGATGAAGTCTACTTCAGAGCTAAACTCGCAATATTATTACAAACTGCTTTGACAGCACTTCAGACACGTAGGAAGATAATAAGTAACATATCTAAGAAGAACTTGTTACCAGCCCTGACCAGTGGAAACATATCTATTTCTGAAGATTATGTTCCGCTTACGATTAATCTCACCGGATTGTACGAGGCAATCAATAGGCTTACAGGTGAGAGAGCTCCAATATCTGAAAGATTATCGTTAACAGATAAGATATCTGAAACAGCATCGAAGAGCGCCACTGAAATTGGAGAAAAAATAGGTGAAAAGACTTTGATATCGATGGTTGGCGGAGACTCTGGACCCAGATTTGCAGCAATAGACATTGAGAAATTCGGAAGATCATCAATACCTGTGCTTGCAAACAAAAATGAATATTCTCAGGCACCAACAATCAGTGTGACAGACGTTGCAAAACAAGATTATTTGGAATCACTGAACAAATCATTGAGATCACTCAGTGGAGGATTTTCAATTGATATTGAAATACCAAAAGCATACTCTTTAGAAAGTTTGTCAGAAATAATTGGCAATTGTCGTAAACATATAGATTTTTTCAGAATTTCATATAAAATGACTGTGTGCCGGGCGTGTGGGGCCAAATTTTCGGAGGGTACATTGAAATGCGATATATGCCACTCAACTTCTATGAAGCCGTACTCAACAACATGATTTGAAAAACATTCAAAAAATGAAAGAAAATAATATTAGTTCAGTCTATTAGATATTATTGTCAAATCAATTAAACACAATGTATTTTCAAAGGGTGTGAAACTGACCAAAAATCCACGTTTTCAGAATGATAATTATTAAGATTAAGAATCAAAATAACAGACAATGAGACGAAAATAAAAACAAATTCGAGTCATAAAAAGCTAACCCAAAACCATCTCATTGACTCTATTTCATAAGATATTTTGTTGGTTGGGATAATTCGCAAGTCAATACGGTTAAACCTATAGAAAAAAATCAATTGCAAATTAACTCCAAGTGATTATTTGGTGCTAGCATTATATGGTTATTGAATTGATTAAAGTTAAAACAGTTACGAAACGTGATGGTAGAACAGTCGAGTTTGATCAGGAAAAAATAGTAGAAGCAATTTGGAAAGCAACTCAATCTGTCGGAGGAAAAGATAGAAATCAAGCCAAGCGCTTATCGCACGAAGTTATAGAACTGATCAATCAAAAGTTCTCATCTAAGACTCCCAGTGTAGAAGATATTCAGGATATGACTGAAAAGGTACTAATGGCGCAGGGTAATTCTAAAATAGCTAAATCATATATTCTGTATAGACAAAAAAGAGCTGAAATAAGAGAAGAAAAGAAGAGAATCCTAGAGAAAAACGAGATAGATGAAGTGGATAAGGATCTCGACCTTAATGCGTTACGCGTCCTAAAATCGAGATACCTCAGAAAAGATGGTACAAGAACAGTAGAAACCGCAAAACAATTGTTCACAAGAGTAGCTACCCAAATAGGATTACCAGACATTATATTCGATGAAAAAGTTTATGCACAGAATGGAAAAGCACCTGTACAACAATATGAGGAATATGATTTTTCAGAATTTGAAGAGAAATTATCCATAGGAAAATACAGGTTAAACAAATATCACCTAGAAGCTTTTAAAAGACTCTATGACCGCATGAACAGTAACGGATCTATGAAGATGAGCTGGAGCAGGCTCATGGTCAGCCTTAAGAGTGGAGAATTTGACAGTTACGAAAAACAAATCGATGAATACTACAATCTGATGGTTACTAAGAAGTTTATGCCTAATACACCAGCATTAGCTAACTTTGGCAATCCATTAGGAATGGGTTCAGCATGCTTTGTCATGGGAGTGGAAGATTCTATAGATAGTATAATGGAGACATTGAAGAAAGCTGCGATAATCTTCAAGGCAGGTGGAGGAGTAGGTTATAACTTCTCAAGTCTTAGGCCTGAAGGAGACATCGTAAACTCAACATCAGGTCTTGCTTCCGGTCCAATGAGTTTTATGAGAATGTTTGATATGATGACAGATGTAATCAAGCAAGGTGGCATAAGACGTGGAGCTAACATGGGTATTCTTAACATCAACCATCCAGATATAGAGAAGTTCATAAATTCTAAGAAGGGTAATGAGGCTCTCAGAAATTTCAACATTTCTGTTCTAGTAATGCCGGATTTTTGGAATTACTATGAGAATAATGAGCCTTATCCACTTGTTAACCCTCGTAGTGGTGAAGTTGTACGAGAGGTTAATCCGCGTATGCTCTTTGATATGATTGTCTATAATGCATGGGAAAGCGGTGAACCAGGGCTAATATTCTATGATCACGTAAACAAGACTAATCCGTTTATGAAATCTCTTGGCCCCATAGTCTGCACTAACCCTTGCGGTGAAGTTCTTCTTTATCCAAACGAGTCATGCAACCTCGGCAGCATAAACGTGTTGAGGTTCTGCAAAGTTGACGAGGTGGGTACGAATTATTTTGACTGGAATGGTTTAAGGGAAACTATCATTTCAAGTGTGAACTTTCTAGACAATATAATCGATATCAATAACTTTCCATTAAAAGAAATTCAAGACATGACTTTGGCAACTCGAAAGATAGGACTGGGAATAATGGGATTAGGAGATCTACTGTACGACATGAATCTTCAGTACGACAGTGATGAAGGGCGAAGATTTATGGAAAAACTAATGGAGTTCATTAGCTATTATTCAAAAGTCGCTTCAATAGAGAGAGCAAAGACAAGAGGAACATTCCCATATTTCGAAAAGAGTTTCTACACGGAGAACAAGCTACCTTTCACTGGATCAGATGACTATGTTAATTGCCACTTCAATTGGGACGAAATAAGGACTACCATAAAGAAATATGGAATAAGAAACGCTTACACAACAGTGTTAGCACCCACCGGTAGCATATCCATGATAGCTGGTTGTAGTAGTGGAATCGAGCCTGTTTACAGCTTAGTGTTCGAAAAGAACGTAAAAGTAGGTAACTTCTACTACGTAGACCAAGTTTTTGAGAAAGTAATGCTTTCAGAAGGACTATATGATAGCGACTTGATACGAGACATCATTAACAACAACGGAAGTGCACAAAATATATCATATGTTCCAAGCAGTATTAAGAAAGTATTCGTAACAGCTCTTGACATATCACCTGAAAACCATATTAAAGCGCTAGCATGTTTACAGAAATGGGTAGACTCTTCAATATCTAAGACCAATAACTTTCCTGCCGATGCGTCAGTTGAGTTTATGCGAGAAAGTTATCTCCTAGCGCACAAACTTGGATGCAAAGACATTACAGTTTTTCGAGACACTTCAATAAAAGACCAAGTACTTGTTGCGAGAATTAGAAAAGAGAATAAGGAAAATCAAGAAATTCATACCAAAAACTATCAAACAGTGGCACACAGTCAACTTAAGAAAGAAGTGACGCAAATTAGAGTCATTAATAATCCCCCAACTATTAGTAGTTCAAACACATTACACCGTGGATACGATTCAAATGTCAAATATCAAGCTCCAGTTAAAGGAAGTGAAGAAAGCTGTCCTATGTGCGACAACAAAATGTTCTTTACTGAGGGATGCGTATCTTGCCCAGATTGCGGCTGGGGACTTTGCTCTTAGATTCATTCATTAAGTATTGAGCTGATAAGAGCAGATCTAACGATCTTCCCATAACGAGTCTGAAGAAAGTACTTAGCATTTGGAGTTGAGTCAACCTCGTGACTTATTTCACTTGTGCGAGGCAACGGATGCATAACTAGAAGCCCTTTCTTAGCTTTTGAGAGAAGCAAGTTATCGATTAAATATGAACCCTTAACCTTTTCATATTCCACAGGATCTGGAAATCTTTCTTTCTGAATCCTAGTTGCGTAAACAACATCAACATGATCAATTACTTCTTCGAGATTCTTATGATATGAGATTCTTATCTTACTATCAATATCGAGAAAAGCATCATCTCTAATCTTAAGTTCCGGAGGGGATATTAACGCGAACTCAGTGTTGTACAAAGAAAGACCATAAAGCAGTGAGTAAACAGTCCTACCGTACTTTAAGTCACCAACCAATGCAACCTTAAGATTAGATAAACTACCTCTTTCCTTCAAAATAGTATAAATGTCCAACATGGCTTGCGTAGGATGTTCCTCAGCACCACTTCCACCATTAATTACAGGATTATCTGCAACTTCTGCTGCAAATCTAGCTGCGCCCTCCATACGATGCCTTATAACCATCAAATCAACATATGAGTCAACAGTCTTTAGCGTATCATGAAGATTCTCACCTTTCTCAACAGAAGATGTTCGAGGCTCTGTTATGGAAATAACATCTCCTCCGATTGAAAGCATAGCTGCTTCGAAACTAAGACGAGTTCTCGTACTAGGTTCAAAAAAGGTCAAACCAAGCAGTTTTCCAAAAGCCAACTTCTTTTTTTCTTCAACAGGTAAGATTTGAATAGCGTCCGATTTCAAAAACAGGTAATCCAAATCAGATCTGGAAAAGTCTCTAATTGAAATAACATCTTTATTGAAGAATGGATTTACCAAGAATTTTCCCCATTAATCGTAAACATCAGGCTTAATAAAACTTAAGGCGTAAGGTTGTTATTCAACCTGTTTCTGAGAATAAAAGGGGACAAATGACTGAAGAACATCTAG
>Ga0214473_10004071_pt1 | contig 17586 bp, 12 predicted proteins | sample RVTome_7_FD_203509 | JGI IMG/M metagenome (GOLD analysis project Ga0214473, IMG submission 203509) | Soil microbial communities from uranium-contaminated site in the Upper Colorado River Basin, Wyoming, United States - RVT98D197 | ecosystem: Environmental > Terrestrial > Soil > Contaminated >... | reverse complement strand
CGGTTTACCTCACATCGATGGGCAGGGTAATACTATCTATGAAATGGCTCCCGAAATGATGGCTGTACAGGTTCTTTCATGGCTTGAAGCCGGCGCACAAATCGTCGGTGGTTGTTGCGGGACTAGCCCAGAGCATCTGAAAGAAATATCCAAGCATATAAAGAACCTGTGACTAGATTACCATTTTTTGATGATGAAGAAATTTAAGGACAATTTTATTAATAAATGGATGGAGAAATTTCCATGACACAGGGACAAGTTATAAGTATATATATCGCTCACAACCGAGGTGAACAGACGATATCAGTCGATCAGGTACATGCCATACCCGGGATGGGGATTGAAGGCGATCGATACTTTAATAAACATGATGCTCATGATACGAACTCAAAGCCAGGTCGTGAGATAACTTTGATCGAAATAGAAGCGATCGTATCCATGCAAAACGAAGATAGGATACAAATATCCCCTGACCAGACCAGACGGAATATCGTCACGCGTGGAATTACCTTGAACAACCTGGTGGGACGCATTTTTTTTATCGGTAATATTCAATTGCGTGGAATACGCTTATGTGAACCCTGCCAATCTCTGGCAAATCGAACCGATCCCCATTTATTAAGTTCCATGGTTCATCGAGGCGGATTGCGAGCTGAAATTCTTACCGAAGGTATCATCCACATCAATGACAGCATTGAGACCACTAATTAAGGAGATTACATGACGGATCATCGTACATCAGCTATTGGTTATGCACATGAAAACGCTATTCGTTTTCTCGAGGAATTGAAAGATTTTACTTCGATCGCTTCAATTTCAACTGATGATGCCTCTAAAGGAGAAGTACTCCACGCTGCTGAATGGTCAGCAAAACATCTTCGATCACTTGGAATTAATAATGTACAGATATTTCCTACCCCAGGCCATCCTGTTATATATGGGGAGTGGTTAGATGCGGACAAATTAGCACCTACTGCGTTAATCTATGGACATTATGATGTTCAGCCCGTAGACCCGCTCAATTTATGGGTAACAGGTCCATTTAATCCTGATATTCGGGGCGATTATATCTATGCAAGGGGGATAACAGATATGAAAGGCCAAATACTGGTAGCTTTGGATGCATATGAAGCCATATCTAAGACGGGTCAGCTTCCGATAAATCTCAAATTTCTATTCGAAGGGGAAGAGGAAATTGGGTCCCCTAATCTGGCTTCCTTTTTAGAGTCCCATAAAGAATTATTGCATTGTGATTTTGCAATTAATCCAGATACCGGTGCATTGTCACCAGATATTCCATGCATCACATACGCCTTGCGTGGTCTTGCATATATGGAAATTCGAGTTTATGGTCCCGACCACGATCTACATTCTGGAGTGTTTGGTGGTGCAATCCTTAATCCCGCCCAAGCATTAAGTGAATTGATCGCAGGCATGCACGATGCACACGGTCGGGTGACTTTACCAGGTTTTTACGATAAAGTACGACCGATAGATCAAGCAGAACGAAATGAACTCAACCGATTACCAATCGGTGACCAGTATTATCTCGATGCCACAGGAGCACCTTATTTATATGGTGAAGAAGGTTTTACGACCATCGAGCGGCTTGGGGCGCGCCCGACCTTGGAAGTCAATGGGTTGTTATCAGGATTTACCGGAGAAGGAGCAAAAACTGTCTTACCCGCTTGGGCGATGGCGAAGATCTCTACTCGTTTGGTACCCGATCAACTACCCGCTGATGTATATAACCAGATGCAGTCCTATCTAGAGACTCATGCACCGAAGGAAATCCGTTGGAATCTGACCCTCATGCATGGCGCACCTGCATCAATCTCTGATCGCAACTCTATCTACATAAAGGCATTGGAGCGGTCTCTTGAAACTGTCTGGCACAAGCAGCCCGTATATAAACGTGAAGGCGGGAGCGTGCCGGTGGTTTTAGATTTCCAAAAAATATTAGGTGTTGAAACAGTCAATACAGGATTTGCGATGCCAGATGATAATATGCATTCTCCCAATGAGAAGCTACATCTACCCACCTGGTACCGTGGAATTGATACTTTTATTCATTTCTATTTTAATTTAGCTGAATAAGCATCCATACAGGACCAACATTGATTTCCCTTACAGGTTGAAAATGGCTGAAAAATCTCGTTTCCCCTTATATGGTGGTCAAGCAGTTATTGAAGGTGTCATGATGCGTGGTACGCATACCGTCGCTATAGCTATGCGCACTCCTACAAAAGACATTACAATCCACAAAGAACCACTGGGAACGATATACAAACAAAAGATCATCAAAATACCTTTTCTTCGTGGATTGGTGATGTTATTAGATGCATTAGTTCTCGGAACACGTGCACTCACCATTTCTGCCAACACCCAAACCGGTGAGGATGAAAAAATTCAAGGTCCACTGCTCTACTTAACCTTGTTTCTATCGCTGGGAATCGGTGTCGGTCTTTTCTTTCTTGCACCCGCTGCTCTTGGACAGCTGTCTGAACGTGTTTTGGGTATAGGATCCTGGTGGGGAAATTTGATCGAAGGTTTGGTTCGGTTAGGGCTTATGGTTGTTTACATCTGGGCCGTCGGTCAAATGGCAGATATTCGAAGAGTGTTTTCCTATCATGGCGCGGAGCATAAAACCATCAATGCATTTGAGGCAGGAGTTGAATTATCGCCAGAAAACGTGGCAAAGTATCCAATCGAACATCCGCGTTGTGGAACATCTTTCTTGCTCACCTTAATTCTATTATCCATTATTTTATTTTCATTTTTAGGTCCGCTTCCATTCTGGTGGCGAATGGCGAGTCGGATCCTTTTTCTCCCAGTCCTGGCATGCGTTGCTTATGAGTATATACGTTGGACAGCCAATCATTTGGATTTAAAAATAGTCCAATATATGATCAAACCTAATCTAGCTCTCCAGCATTTGACTACCCGTGAGCCAAGCCTAGATATGCTCGAAGTAGCAATTGCCGCTTTTAATGCGATGCGAACAGACGAAGATATACCGGTTTGAATGACACACAAATTTACTGGAATTTAAAAAAGCAGAGGAATGTCTCCATCCACTGCTTTTTTTTTACTCACCCATGATTTGGATTATGATTTCTCTTTTCCTGGGTCTGGTATCAAAATCGATAAATACGATTTGTTGCCACGTACCAAGCGTCATTCGCCCATCAACTAATGGAATTGAGATGGATGCTTTTAGTAACGCCGCCCTTACATGGCTATGACCATTCCCATCATGCCAGGCTTCATTATGTTGATAATCGCGCCCTGATGGTGCAATTTCGTCGAATATTTTCTGTAAATCTTGTAGCACACCAGGTTCATATTCTAATGTCGTTATCCCACTCGTGGAAGAAGGTGAAAAAATCGTTACCAAGCCATTTTGAAGAGTGCTGGAATGTATGCACTCAATAACTTGCTGGGTAATATCGAGGATGTCTGTGTCTCCTCGGGTAGTTAAAAAAATATGATTCAGTCTGACTTGCATATTAGAGAGGGTTGAATTGATTATCCAGCTGTGATCACTTGATTTCGCCCTGCAGCTTTTGCTGCATACATGGCTTGATCGGCTTTACGAATGATTTCATCGCTCGTCGTTCCATGCATGGGATACACCGATACCCCTGCAGATAGGGTTGCGTTAAGTACTTCTCCTGCATGGATAAGAATCTGGTTTTCGAACTTCATTCGCCAATCATTTGCCCTCTGCCTGGCTACGGCTAATGATGCTTTTGGCATAACGACTACAAATTCCTCACCCCCATAACGGCAGGCGATATCCCCTGCTCTGACTTGCGAACTCAATAACTTGCCTAATTGTTTAAGCATCAAATCGCCAACATCGTGGCCATAAGTATCATTAAATACTTTAAAATGATCAAGGTCGACCATGACGATGCTAACTGAGTATTTATCGCGTTCAGCCCTGGATAATTCACGCGTTAACGTCTCATCCAAGAATCGACGATTGTAAAGACCGGTTAACGAATCTCGAATCGCCTGTTCTTCTAGTTCTTTTTGTAATATCAATAATTTCTCTTCTGCCCTGATTTTTTCCATTAATTCTTTTTGAGCATCAGAATAAAGCCTTGCATTTTCGATCGCAATCGCGGCTTGAGCAGCAAAGGCGAGTGCAAACTGTGATTGTTCTTCAGTGTAATAATTGGGGATTTTTTTATCAAAAGCCAACATTCCGATGACACGGTCGCCGATAATCATGGGTACACCCATCCAGCCTCTATGTTTATATTGGGCATGCACCCCAGTTCGAAATGAATTATAAGTTGAATAAGCATCGCTTACTATTAGTGGAACGCGTGTTTGCATTACTTGAGTGTTGGGGGTATCTCCAGATGATAAGTCAAATGACGATCCGATTAAGGTTTCTGGATCAGGAAAACCGTGGACTGCGATGATCTCAAGTCTGTCCTCTTTACTCAACCATACTGAAGCGCTGTCATATGGAACCACTTGCTGGATCTCGCGTAAAATTGTATCCAATACCTTGGATATATCCAAAGTCGAGCTTAGGGTCTGCATCACCCGGTTTAAGATGGCGATCTGATCCGTGCGTTTACTCAATGCTTCTTCTGCACGTTTTCGTTCAGTTATATCTTGTTTAATCGCAATGAAATGGATGATCTGACCGGAACTATCTCGAACCGGAGCGATGGTTTGTTCTTCCGTTATGATTTTCCCATCTTTCCGGCGATTAATCAGCTCACCGTGCCAGACATTCCCGCTTAGGATCGTCTTCCACAAATTAGTAAAAATATCTTGAGGCACTAAACCTGATTTTAAGATGCGAGGATTCTTTCCCCGCACATCTTCTGCGGTAAATCCAGTCATTTTTGTAAAGGCAGGATTGACCCATTGAATATTCCCCGTGCGGTCTGTGATCAGGATCCCATTGGCAGCGGATTCTAGTGCAACGCTTTGTAGTCGAAGTTGCTCCTCGGCTTCTTTGCGGATTGTAAGATCACGGATAATATTCGTAAATATGACACCGGATGGGATTTTTACCGGGCTCAACGCAATTTCAATCGGGATCTCACGCCTATTTTTCCTCATTCCATTCAAAGGCAAGCTTATTCCAGGACGTGTCTCAATCTCATCAATGAATGCTTTTTGATACTTATAATAAGCTTCACGGTACCGTTCAGGGATGACAATCTCAATTGAATTACCCATCAACTCTTCGAAAGAATAGCCGAATAAAGTAATGGTCTGGTTATTCACCAAAACAATGCGACTATTTTTATCGGTTATGATGATTGCATCCGGTGCACCTTGAAATAATGCTTTAAATCGTGCTTCTGAGTCCCGCAAAGTCGATTCTACTTGCCTGTATTGGGTGATATCCCGCCATACCACCATTCTTCCGGAGGATTGCCCATCTTTATCCTTCAGATTGGTAGCTCGAATACTCAATGTTTTTGGGGAATCTCCGTTAATTCTGACTTCAGTTTCAAAATCATGAGGTACTCTAAAAGACTCTGAAATTCCAGGCCAGATGGCGATAATATCACTGAGAGATTTTCGCTTTGCAGAACGTTCGCTCATTCCAAGCATGTTCAAAGCGGTTGAGTTAATGTTATGGATATGATCGCGGCGATCTAAAACAATAACTCCTTCACTCATTTTATCAATTATGACATCGCGTGATAATGAGGATGTTTCAAGAAATTCAAAATAATAAATTCCCCATATATATATAAATCCACTGATCACCAATCCAACCATCAGGAGAAGTCGTAAATTTACACCAGGAAACAGTTGCAATTGATAGATCAGATTACTGATCAATGGCGGAATTACCCCAGTTAAAAGTATTAATGCCCTCGCTCCATCTGATTTTGGAGGAATTATTGTTTTTCGAATAAGCAAAAATGCACCGAGGATGATGAGTAAATAAAAGTATCCCGCAGTAATTAAAAACCACCATCCACGTGTATATATAAGCGATGCACCTGGAATATTAGACGCTGGAATAATTTGTTCCCATAACCAATGGTGCTTTTCCTCAGTCATCGTTATATAAATGGTAAGGAATGGAACTACCATAAAAGAAACTACCCACCAGAATGAAATTTTCCGTTCCTGGTGGGTATATTGCATCGCAAGCAATAACCAAAATGCAGATAGTAATGCAATGCAAATATACTGCATTTTTGCCCAAATCAGTTTATCAGGAACCAGTATGGCTGCTGCTTCCAAGCCTGAGAATAAAGCCCAACCCCCGATAGATAATATCACAAATGTAAAATAAATAATCCCAGGAGTCTTCCACCATCGCCAACTGATTACAGCCATTGACATTGCTATGGTTGCTGTGAGCAATGAAATTAATACTTCAGATGTAAACTGCCAAGTCAATGCTAAGTCCTCTGTTTATTGACTAAGTGATATTACCATAATAAATCACATGAGTTATCGAGTTTTTTGATAAGTTCCTTCACAGATTTGAAAGCTTTTTGGTCATTTTTCCCTTGCGGATTCAGAAATAATCAATATGGTTCGTGTTCATATATAGACTAAGACGATTTATTATAGGTTGGTGCTAGAAATTATTCCCTTGGTGTTTGCATGAGTAAATTAGCGATACCAAATCGAATAATCTATCGCATACGAGAAAAATATACTAGAGTAACGTGTTCAATCTCCAATTGATAAACGAAACGGGTAATGCTTAAGTTACACAAAATTATATAACAGTTTTGATAGTCGATGTGCCAAATCCATCACCAAGATAATGATAGGCATCAATGTCCTCTACCTCACCCAAACACACTTGATCAACCGACCATTATTCGTCTTCGACAAGTAATCACTCAGTAGACTTAAATAATATGCTTGTTAATGACTAATAACCGTCCCCGGAGATTCCAGGAACGTTAGAAGTATAGGAAATCAAATTGATGGCAACCAGAATGAATTGTTGGGGAATGGATATTCTTTACTATCGATCCAGATCGTCTTCCAGGGGTTCAGGTGTTTCGTCTGGATCTTCAGATTTGTCATCATCATCAGGCTCATCCGCCTCAGTTGGATCAATCATCGAAGCATCCTGATCTTCATCATCCCCAGTAGCGTTTGGCGTTTCTTGTATATCATTTTCCTCAAGTGAGTCACTATTCTCAATTCTAGCAATTTCGCGCGCAGTGAACGAACCATTCACCTCTATGACATAACGAACAGATATATTGTCACCAATTTTGAGCTGATCGTCAATTCGAGTGTCACTGACGAGAAAAATGACCTCGCCACTGACGATCCAATAATTTACTCTGATCTCCTCCAGAGTACCACTTATTGAAAACTCTACGGTATTTTCGGATGTAGAATATTTATTTTGGGTCGGAGTGATCGATGGTAATTGGGAACTTATAGGCGTTATTATTGTATGCATCTCGCGTAGGATCGCTAAAGCGAGTAGACCTCTATCCTCTGACCGTATTAATATCGTCACCTCATCCCCGACTTGAAGCCCAGCATCGACCTGTGTTTTGGAAGTTACTAAAAGTGTGGTGCCTGATATTTGCCAATAACGAGCATTGATATCTTCCACTATTCCGATATATTGATACTCCCGGAGGTGGATCTCATCAGCAATCACCCAACCATCCATACTAGTCTTGCCTTCAATTTCCACCCTCATCCCAGGTTCCATCGCATTTATCCACGCTGTTCCAGGAACGATTATGGTGTCAGGCAGGATGGCGACGGGAATTCCACTTACGATCCAACGAGTATCACTCATCGATGTAATGATGCCTTCATAGCTGATCTGTTGTACGCGTGCTAATCCGAGCAGTTTACTAACCTCATCCACACGCTGTTGGCTATAAGAATCTTCATATTCATGTCTGATTTCACCGCTAGGTGCGAAGTAGATCCTGATATCCTCAACCACCCGTTTGACCGGGTATAAGGAATCCCCCGGTAGAGATTTAGCAGATGTAATCAACATACCTCCGGAAAATAGGATGCATAGAAAAGCAATTGCAATTGATAAAATCAATCTACCGGCAACTGGGTATAAGAAAATGAGGGATTGCGAGACTTGTTTGACTGGTTTTATTAGCCAACCAAATGTGGCGTTATTTCTCCTGCGTACTTTTTCTGATGATAATCTCATTGCTTGTGAGATTACTTTTATCCGGTTTTGATCCATTGATTCGGCAGGGATGTTCTCTATCCAAAGGCTCTTTAGATTGTCAGCGGTATTAAGAATCTCGCGTATTTGAGGCGCAAATTCAGGGAATTTTATTAAGCAATCTTCCAGTGGATCCCCTTCTTCCATTAATTTTATACATTTTTCGAGCGCCTCAATAAGCCTGCTATTCATCATATATCGCTGCCAATATTCTTTCTTAATGAGACTAATGCACGAAACTGCAAGGCTTTTATTGTATTGGCATTCTTTCCCATTAATTTTGCTGTTTCTTCCAATGAAAACCTATTTCCAAATCGCAAGGTAATGACAAGTTTTTGTGCATAGGTTAGTTTTTCTAAAGCTAAACGGATTAATCGTTTTTGTTCAGCCTGGTCTGATAGAACCACCGGATCTTCTGGCGATAAGAATAAATCCCTGGAATTCTCATGGATCTCTGATGGGTCGTCGACTGGGCGGTTATATAATCTCCGAAAATGGTCATTAACGATATTAGCAGTCGTTCGTAATAGCCATCCACGTAAATTGGTCACCGGTCCTCGACCATTATGTACTGCTTCGAGAAGGCGGATGAAAACTTCTCCTGCGATATCTTCAGCTGTACATTCATCACCTACTCGAAAACGAGCGAAACGATAAATATCAGGGTAATAACGGTCATGAATCGCAGTGATTACTACAGGATCGAGAGATGTTAAGCCGTCTAATTCGGAATAATTATCTGTCATAAGCAACTGGTACACTCCAAGTGCATGGAACACAATTTTATTACATGTACCGAGGCTTTGACAATACAACATCATCTTCCTTCCAACTTAAATGTCGGAATTCCCCTGAAAAAGTTACGCCTGGTAAGTCACAATTCTGTATACAAATGATAATTACTTCTCCCCATGTTAGGATTATTTTTTTTTAGGAATTTTCAGGGTAATGAACTAGGGGAGAAGAATTTATGTGAAATTAAGGCTCGAAGATAGCGATATATTTATAAAATGAACCTTCTGGTCGAATTATCTTCTTAATGAAGTAACGTTGCGTAATATATCGCAGCAACGACATGGATAAATGCAGCTGTAAATAACACCATTCCAATTGGTATATGGATCGCATGCCATAATCCAAGTAATCGCCTGGTTAGAACAATCGATACCAGTTGCCGGCGGAGATTTCGCTCCTGTTTTAACAGCTCATTGAGCTGTCTCGCCTGTTCGCGAGCTTCTCGATCCAACCGGCTGCTTTCCCGCCACCATTTTAACCTGGCATTCCACTCTTCAAACGCACGTCCAAATACGAGTCTTGTACCTTTGCTAACAGAAGTAGTAGACAGCCGATTGGATATTGCTCGATATAATTCTGGTCGCGTCGCCAACCAGGTCTGGAGCTCACCGTCGACTACACGAATTTGTCGTTCCAATTCAAAAGCCTCTATCTCAATACCATCCACATTCCGTGGTACGGAAGTGTAAATATACCGACCTAAAAAACCACTTACAACAATAATCGCGGTCAATAAAGTCACCATCCCAGCCAAACCATTATATTTCCAAGAGGTATGCAATAAAACCAAGTAAGGTCCAACTAGCCCTGTGAATATGTGGAACTGAAGCCAAGTCGACATTCTCCCCCACCGGGCGCTCCGGCTGCGTTTCCGCAGTGTATAGAGAGTCTCAGTCATCAACATTAAGATAAAACCAACAATTCCGATCCCATGCCCAAACAAGTCACTTGCACCTGGAATTGCTCCAAATGTAATGACTACGAACAGATAGATTAACGAAATGGAAATTATGGCAATGAACGATAACCACAACTCACGATTTGATTGTTGCATGCTCTTTACTTCCATGGACTGGCGAAATCTCGATCCAAAAATCGGCGATGACGTCCATAATTGAAAGACTGGGGCTTAATATCCTTTCACGGATGGACGAAATATCAGTCTTTTCGATGATGATATGATGAATTGCGCGTGAAAGGGTTTGATCCCCCATCAGTAGTGCACCAACAAAATGGTTTTCGCTAACTAATACCCTCAAGCGATTAACATTAAAATTTGCTTGTGCTGCAATGGCATCGGGCATTTGTCGCCAACCTTCGCTATCACCCCTGACTATGCCCACTACATCAGTATCCTGTTCACGACCACCTAATGCACCAATAATAGTAGTTGTTAAGCCTGCCAGGCGGGTGACATTGAATGCTGCGCCTTTATAATAAGGCGTTTTCTTGCCAGCCATATTAAGACCAGCAATATAACCCTGCCTGCGTGCCGGACCCCACAATGAATCCAAAATAGCCTTGCCAACCGCTGGATCATAAACCTGAGCTACATCACCGGCAGCACATATATCTGGAATATTCGTATTTAAAAACTCGTCGACAGAAATTCCCCGATCGATCTTAATCCCTGTGTCGTCTGCAATGCTCTTGCGAGGTTGGATGCCGATTGCTATTCCCACGATATCACAATTAATTTTTTTCCCATCGGTGGTTAATACACCAGTCACGCGTCCTCGTTTGCCCACTATCTCTGCTAATTCTGTTTGATAATGAATCTGTATTCCCTCCTCCTTAAGTCGGTGTTCAACAATATGGGATTCAGTTTCATCAAGCACATTTGACCAATACCGATCACCCCTTAAAAAATAATGGACGCTCAATCCGCGGGCGCGAAAGCCTTCCACCAATTCCAGGGCAGTGATTCCGCCACCGACAATCACGGCAGTACGTCTCCGGTGAGCGAATTTCAAAATACGGTGGGCGTCCTCAATATTATCGAGTTTGATCACGCCCTCTAACTCATTCCCTGGAACTTTAGCCTCCGTAGCTCTTGCTCCAGTTGCAATCAATAAACGGTTGTAAAACAAGGATTGTCCATTATGTAGCTCAACTCGGTGTTCATTGGGAATAATTCGTTTTGCTTGAGCAGTGATCTGTTGAACTTTCAACCGTTTGAAATCAGTTTCCTTAAATGGATATAGACAATCCTCAGTAATCTCACCTGTCAGGTAGTACGCAAGCCCAGGACGGGAATAATATCCAGCAGATTCTTCACAAATTTGAGTAATCTCACCAATTGGGTCTTGGCTGCGGATCGCCTCAATCGCTGAGACACCTGCCGCACCTGCCCCAATAATCAAGTACTTAGCCATATTCTTTTTTAAGTGTTCCTTTGTTATCGTCAATATCCTGTGAGGCTTCAAATGATTCGGTAAATAATCCTGATCTCTCAAATCTCAACACACCCCGGGGGCAACGTGCCACACATTCACCGCATGTCAAACAATGACTATCATTGATTGGCTTTCCCAACCAGGCGTTGCGCCTGACATCGATTCCGATCGGACAATGATAAGAGCAGATGCCACATTGTACACATCGAGAAGACTCAGGTACTACCAGACCCTCCACGATTACTTGTCTCCGTTTATTCTCAATGTTAAACAAATTACGCAAACTCATTATTGTGTTGTATCCTTTATAGTTGTAACAGCATTAAAAGAATGGCAAACCCGACAACTGACTTCCTGCAAAGTACCATTTCTAATAAAAAGCAAACCAGCTGAATCTCCTCCACCATCACCCCAACTTTGAGTATTATGACATTCTGAGCATTGACCTGGATCATGTTCTACTGGACGATCAATCAGGTGACAAGAGATACAATCGGTTAAACCAGCATGGTTAAACACCGCACCTGCCCATCCATCCGTATTATGACAATCAGAACACTGCCCGGGGAAATGATCGACAGGTGCGTCACCTGCATGACAAGATAGACAATCTGTAAGTCCACTATGGTTGAACTGTGCATCCCTCCAACTGCTGTTTGGGTTATGGCAACCCGAACATTGCCCGGGGTAGTGACCCGCAGGAGCATCTCCTGCATGGCAGGAAAGACAATCGGTATATCCACTATGGTTGAATTGTGCATTGCTCCAGCTGGTAGAAGGATCATGGCAACTCGAACATTGCCCGGGGTAGTGACCCGCAGGGGCATCACCAGCATGACAGGATATACAATCGGTAAATCCACTATGGTTAAATTGTGCATTGTTCCAGCTGGTAGAAGGGTCATGGCAACTCGAACATTGCCCCGGGTAATGATTGGCTGGGGCATCCCCAGCATGGCAGGATTGACAATCTGTGAAGCCACTGTGATTGAATGTCGCATTTACCCAGGTGCTACCAGGATCATGGCAGCTTGAACATTGTCCAGGATAATGGTTAGCAGGTGCGTCGGCTGAATGACAGGATATGCAATCAGTCAAACCAGAATGATTAAATACTGCTCCTTGCCAGGTGGCGGTCGAATGACACCTCGAACACTGCTCAGTAAAGTGGTCAGGAGGTGTAATACCAGAGTGGCAGGATTTACAATCGATAAATCCAGTATGGTTAAACACAGCCGACGTCCAATTGGACGTACTATGGCAATTCGAACATTGTCCAGAGTAATGATTCGCCGGTATGATCTCGGCATGGCAGGAACCACAATCTATAAACCCAGAATGGTTAAATGTTACTGAAGTCCACTCTTTAGTATTATGGCAATTCGAACACTGTCCTGGGTAATGGTTCTCAGGTTCGATCCTGGCATGGCAGGAGATACAATCGAGTGCTCGGGCTACGACATGATCAAATGTGACAATATCCCATGCCTGGAAGATATGGCATGCAGAGCATTGACCTAAATAGTGGTTCGCAGGCTTAACATTCTCATGACATGACAGGCAATTGGTAGCGATTGCGGTTTCATGGTCGAAATGGATATCAGTCCATGAGAATGATGTATGGCAAATCCCACATTCACCATTGTAATGAGGGTTAGGTCGCTTAAGAATATGGCAAAGAAGGCAAGTATTAGGTGTACCAATGTACTTCCCTTCCTTATGGCAACTCTTACAGTTTAATAATGCATGTTTCCCCGTTAAGGGGAAAAAAGCATGTATAGCTCCAAGGCTTCCTTGTGGAAATGGGATTAACCCGCTTGCTTCGAAAGTTATCGGGATAGGATTAGCTGCGTTTCCCTTATTATCAAAACTTGTAGTAGAAACAAGACTAAAGTCCGTATTGGAAATCCCATCCGTTAGCGCCATCCGGATATAAGCAAGCACTTTGGCGTGAAATGCTTGATAAACATTTGGATCCTGTACTGGGGCAATGCTCAACTGACTGAGGATTCCGTCTGTTCGCACGATGAGTGAAATGAACCGCGAGTGTAACTCACTACTCTGCTCTTGCGGAAGCGGCGATAGTGCTTGAATGGATTGATCCAGTGATTTATCCAGAAAATCCAATGCAACAAGCTCATATTGCGATCCTATCCTTAAACGTAGATCATAAATACGCCTCTCCACTAAATCAAGCATATAAGTCGCATTATGGATAGGGTTGGAGTATAAAACTCTCATTTGTTGCTCAACAAATAATTGGATGGGAAACAGAATATTTCCTGGATGGAGCGGGGCGAGTAACCATAAAATGAATCCAGCGATAATCAACAACGCGACGATTGTCCCAGTGACCAGACTGGATTTCATCAGGAATGCTCGCATCCTATTCTTCCGATCTGCGTCATAGGCAGCTTATTAATCCCCACCCCCTTCTAGTTTTCTTCCATCTGGGTGGCATTTAGCACATGCCGCCAGTTCTTGTAAACTTATCCCTTCCTCCTGGTGCTTTTGGATCATTTCATCCGCCTGGTGTTCATGACAGTTATAACAGGTATATTCGATATAATTCGCCGCATGACACGCATCACATTGTAACTGCAAACTTTGATCCTCTAGTCCATGGTTTAACGGAAATTTATGCTGACTTAAGCTTGCCGGACTCCACGCCTCAGCACTGTGGCAAAAATCACATTTTAATCCAAATACGCCTGCATGGATCTCAGGCTCGTCATGGCATTGCGAGCACTCTACCGGGGTACCTCGATACACATTATCGGCATGGCAATCAGAACATTGTATCACTGCATGTTTTCCCACTAGTGAAAAGAAATTAGCATGAGCAAAATTACTCAAACGATCCACTCCATCATGACACACCATACAATCAGATCCAAAGACCTGCAAGTGATCAGCCATAAACACCTGGTCGTTTTCGGCATGACAATCGATGCAGGTCTGCCTATCCAAAGTCGACAAATCAGTGAGGTGGCATTTAGAGCAAGTAATTACTTGATTTAAGTAATCCGCTTTATGTAGTGCCAGGCTAAAGCCGGCTGTATCATGATGTGAAAAGGATTGATTATCTAAATTAGCTGGAGACCAAGCCTCAGTACCATGGCAGGTGTCGCACGTTTGGTCAAATAATCCTTGATGAATGGATGGCTCTGTATGACAATCCTTACAGTCAGCAGGTGTATCTAAAAGGCTTTCAGATTTATGGCAATCCGTGCACTTGATTAGATCATGTTTTGCTTCCAACGGAAATCCTGTTTGGCTATGATCAAAGCTTTGCATACTATCCCATCCATCATGGCAGCCGAGACAATTTAAACCAAAATCTCGGCTATGCGTATCCACAAAATTTTTATCATGACTTCCATGGCAATCTATACAGGTTTGATTTTCAAATATCCTAAAGTCATCATTTTTGTGACAGGCGGTACACTGCATGGGGGTAGTATCGTAATTTTCCTGATGCCAATTTAAGCTGAATCCCGTCGTGGAATGATCAAATAGCTGATACCCTGCCATTGTCGGATCATAGGTGCGACCACGATGTTCTGGATGACAAGAAGCGCATACATTGATATTTGCTATCCGACTATGGACGCCCTGAACTGTCTTAATCTGCTGATTTATCTCCACATGACAACTTTTACATTTATTTGCAAGGTTGGTTCTTAATGGTTCGTGGCAAAACTTGCATTGCTTCTCAAAATCTGCATGGGAAGTGAAACCATTTATAGCTACACCCTCTTTGCTTATAGCTGTGACAGGACCTGGGTTAAACGCCAGTCCACGATCAAACCAAAGCGAAAGACCCAAACCAACAAAAAGCAGGATGGTTAATAGAAAGCCGAGCAGGGACCCAACCGGGTTCAAGCGTTTCATATTTTTTATCTGTCGTAATAATAGCTAAGAAATTACCTATTTAAGATTAATATCAGTATAGCATAATGTGAGCATCGAATAGTCAGACGAATGCGTAAATAGGAATTGGACTATTTAATTATTAAATATATTTGACTTTTCGAACCGTAAAACCCCACGTGGACATCTTTCAACACATTCACCGCATGTCAGACACCGGCTATCCTTAATCGGTACTCCAAACCATGCATGACGCCGGATATCGATCCCAATTGGACAATGGAATGAACATAGTCCGCACTGAACACAGCGCGAAGAATCTGGTACCACCTGCCCCTCCACGATCACCTGTCTTCGGGTGCTTGCAGATGAAATCCAATCTTTCAGGCTCATAAGATTAATGGTTTTCCTGTGGAGATATCATAGCTGTGATGGGGTTATGACACGTTGAACAGTTCACATCCAGTAGTACTCCACTTTGGATGATGATTGGGGCTTTATCATCCCAATTATTAATGTCATGACACTCCGAGCATTGTCCTTGATCATGATCATCGGGTCGATCTTTGAGATGGCAGGATATACAATCTGGAAATCCACTATGATTGAAGCTAGGATTAGACCAGCTGTCTGAACTATGGCAGGTTGAGCATTGATATGGATAATGCTCATATGGTGCATCACCAGAATGGCAGGATTCACAATCCGTGTAGCCATCATGATTGAAGCTTGCTCCTTCCCATCCATCGGTGTTGTGGCAATTCGAACATTGACCCGGGTAGTGATTACCCGGCGCATCTCCGGAATGGCAGGAAATACAATCCGTATACCCACTGTGATCAAAGATCGCTCCAGGCCATCCATTGGTGTCGTGACAGTTGGAACATTGCCCTGGATAGTGATTGGGTGGAGAGTCACCTGCGTGGCATGAAATACAATCGGTATATCCGCTATGATTAAATATTGCTCCTTCCCAACCATTGTTATTGTGGCAGTTTGAACATTGACCAGGATAATGGTTAGCTGGAGCATCTCCGGAGTGACATGATATGCAATCGGTATAACCGTTATGGTTAAATATTGCCCCCTCCCAACCATTGTTATTGTGGCAGTTTGAGCATTGACCAGGATAATGATTAGCTGGAGCATCTCCCGAGTGACACGATATACAATCTGCATAACCGCTATGGTTAAATACTGCACCTTCCCAACCATTGTTATTGTGGCAGTTTGAGCATTGACCAGGATAATGGTTGGCTGGAGCATCTCCTGAGTGGCAGGAAACACAATCGGTATAACCATTATGGTTAAAGATAGCTCCTGTCCAGCTATTGTTATTATGGCAGTTTGAGCATTGACCTGGATAGTGGTTCGGAGGTGCATCGCCACTATGGCAAGAGCTGCAATCCGTCAATCCATTATGGTCAAAAAACGGATTGCTCCAACCGCTGGATGGATCATGGCAATTTGAACATTGTCCCGGGTAGTGGCTTGGTGGTGCATCAATTGAATGACAAGAAATACAATCGGAAAAACCCGCATGATTGAAGGAAGCATTGGACCAACCAGCACCAGGTTGATGACAATTCGAACATTGCCCTGGGTAGTGATTACCTGGGGCATCATCCGAATGGCACGAGATGCAATCTGATTGACCACTGTGGTCAAATCCTCCACCACCCCACCCACTGATGGAGTGACACTGCGAGCATTGTCCACCATCATGGTTTGCTGGTTTATCACCAGCATGGCAAGATCTGCAATCAATGAAACCCGAGTGGTTAAAAGTATTATTTGCCCAGCCATAAGCTGGGTTATGGCAATTGGAGCACTGCCCGACATAGTGCGGGGAAGGTGCGACAACAGCATGGCATGAAATACAATCCGTCAAACCTTCGTGCGATTGGGATGCTCCCTGCCAGGCAATGGTTGTATGACAGGTTGAACACTGCTTATTGGAATGGTTAACGGGAACCTCCATCGAATGGCAGGAGATGCAATCACTATAACCTGTGTGATCAAAACTTATAAAGCTCCAACCATAAGTATTATGGCAGCTTGAGCATTGACTCGCATAATGGTTGACCGGCGCGTCGTCAGTATGGCACGAGGCGCAGTCCACAGCCGATGCAACAACATGATCGAATGTCGCGATATTCCAGGCTTGTGTACGATGGCAGGCGGAACATTGCCCTGAATAATGATTATTAGGAGCACGTTCCTTATGGCAAGAGCGACAATCTGTTGACGCTGTTCCTTCATGATCGAAATGGATATCATCCCATGAAATAGCCGTATGACAGGCGAGACAATCACCATTGTAATGAAGCAGAGGACGTTCTTGGA